>JAEHJW020001687.1_pt1 | contig 42648 bp, 61 predicted proteins | sample 9271431 | NCBI WGS metagenome assembly JAEHJW02
TTCCGATCTGGGTGAAGCAAATAATATGCCACAAGAAGTAAATTATGACACATACGAAGCACCAGTAGGCGACAGCAATTTTCTTAAATTGACTGAAGAACAAACCAAAATAAGGTTATGTTCTAAGCCTTGGGAAATCGTTCAACACGAACTCCCCGGTGCGAAATTCGCAACTCAATTATGTGCAGGTGAAAAATGTGAGCTGTGTGCAAAAGGCAGTAAGAAAAAGTATAAATATGCTTATGTCGTGCTTAACAGAAAAGATGGGAAACCATATATCTATGAAGCACCAATAACGGTATTTAGACAGATCGCAGCCTATGCCACAAATGAGGAATATGGAGATCCTGAAAAGTATGATCTAACGATCAACAAACAGGGTGAAAAACCTCAGATCACATATACCGTGATGGCTTCACCAAAACAAAGCGAATTAACCGCAGCAGAATTAGAGTTGCTTGGATCTTCCGGAATTAGTTTGGAAGATACCTACAAAACTAAATCTCAAGGTTAATCCTTGAACGCAGGGAGCTTCGGATATGGCGTTCCCTGCCTTGAAGGAATAACTTATGCAAATATTTTTAGATATAATCTTAGCTGTCCTAATAGGAGCTTTACTAGCCGGAATTATAATCTGGTTAGATCTTAAACTGGAAGAAAGAAGGGAAATTAAATGAATCCACATGATGTTTTAGTAAAACAAAAGGTTGAAATGGCCATAACGCAACACAAGCTCTTAAAGTTTGACTATGTAGCTGCCGATTTAGCCTTAACAAAAAACCGAATAGTTGAACCTATAATTCTACTCAAAGATAAATCCGGGGAATATAATCGCTTTGCCGGTAATGATTTTTTCAGACAAGAACAAAGACAATTCAGTTTTAAGGGGGTAGAAAATCTAAAGCTTCTTGCTTATGATGAAGTCTATTCAGAAAAGAAGAAAGAGGCGTAGATCATCTATTATGCGACACAGAATTGCTTTTGATATAGACGACACACTGATAGTTCCAAGCGTAGCTTTGGGATTTGGAGATGAAACTCCGAATTACGAAACTATTGCCATATTAAAGTGGTTTCAGGCTCAAGGAGCAGAGATTGTTTTATGGTCGGGAAGTGGCATTGATTGGGCTAAGCGGTGGGGAGAAAAACTAGGACTACAGCCATTTGTAGTCTTACAAAAAGAAAAGAACGAAGCAATAGACATAGCTTTTGATGATTGTGATGTGGATTTGGGAAAAGTAAATATAAAAGTAAAAAGAATAAACAACTCAATCAGCAGAAAGGATTGGAATAAAACCAAGAGAGCGTCTTAGAAGCACTCTTGTGCGACACGGAAAGGAAAATATGATTACTAAATTAAAGAAAGTTTATTACTGCGAGTTTTGCAAGAAGCACAACATATCGGCTGGTGCTATGGGTTATCACGAGAAACATTGCACAGCCAATCCTAATAGAGAATGTGGAGTTTGCAAATTACCTGTAGAAAAAACAACAGCGATTGTTAAAAAAGGTGTAGCAAGGCTCAAACAGGCTCACAAGACATTACTTTCCCATAAAGGAAAAGACGGAGCAAGTGATATGGGTATTCTAGGAACTTACACATATAGATTTAATCAGAAGATGAGGAAAATTGCAGACGAAGTTGATTGTCCTGCTTGTATGCTTTCAATTATTAGACAAAGTGGAATTAGAGATTACTTGGAATACTACAATTTTAAGGAAGAAATGGATAAGATTTTTGAAGAACGCAGGAAAAAAGACCAAGAGGAAGCAGAAAGGGAGGCTATCTATGGCACTTTTTAATAGCGTGTCGCATAATGGAGGATCTACGAAGTGAAATGTTATTCTGATGAAGAAAAATTAAATAAACTTTTAACTAAAACCTGGCTTTTTGTAGGATTGATTTTTATTTTGTTACTCGTTCTTGTTTTAATATGATAAAAGCATTACCAAATTATGTTATTCTTCAAGCCACTAAGATTGAGAAAAAAACCGAGAGTGGAATAATTTTGCCGGAAGAAACTAAAGAACAACTTCAAACAGGGAAGATCATTGACGGATATAAAGAACTAGGCCTCAAAAAATACCAGATCGTTTATTACAGAATGTGGGCTGGCGAGGAAATTAAAGCAGAAGATGGGAAGAAATATTTGATCGTGCATCACAGAGATTTAATCGCTGTTGAAGGGGGTGAAAATGAATGACAAGAGTAGAATTGGCCTTATTGATTTATTCCTTAGCCTGGATCGGATTTGCAGTTATTTATGATTTATTTAATTCCCCGGTCTTATTCATTGACGGACTGCTTTTAATACCAGTATTGATATTTTTGATACTAATCTGGAGGAAAAGGAAAGCTATTTAACCACCAAAAAACCGGCTTTTAACCGGTCTTTGGTGAAAGTCATCAAACCTCAAGATAAACTTGGGGTAAAATGAAGACAATGACAAGTAATCAACCTATCAAAGTTATCTTATTATACCATGTAGCAGTCATCATTGTCAAGTGCTAAAAGAAAGGTATTGACAAACTATCCGGAAAAGGATTATTGTTATAAATACCCTAAACATGAAAGTAATCAAACCGAAATACATAAAACTTTTCAAAAAACTAATTAAAGACGGCACTCTTGTGCCTCCCTATGTTGTAATAACTGAAACAGGATTTCGTTTCACAAAGCGACAGGGGGGTTAAATCTTGTGATGTCGCAGCACAGAGAAGCACAAGAGCTAAAAACCTGATGTTCTATAGACAGCAATCTATAGCCTGACGGAAATGTCTTCAATAGATCCAGAAACTCAAGCTACCAAGTCGGATCTCCACATACGGTCAACCGGAGTGCTGAAGGGAAGCTAAAGACAAATTTTTTGTCGGATTTTGAAACTCTTTAATGGGGGTTGGGGGGGGCATTTCCCCATCTTGCCTGGTCGGAAATATCTAACAATTGGTATTGACATATAGGTGTAAATAGAGTATAATAAGGACACCAATGTTAAAGAATGTCTTACTCCTAATAGTTCTTTTTGTTATTATGTTTATATTCTGGTTTATAGCCAGCACAATTTTTGATTTTTACTATGCCCGATAAAGTTATTTCACTAGAAACAGGAAAAGTTTTCCAGATAAATCCGAAAAGTAAATATTTAATTATCTTCCCGGCTCATGCAAAGCTTCAAGAAGTTGCAGTTGCTATTGAGAAATTCTTTGATTCTACTCCGGTCTTCATTCTTGGTGCACAAGATATAAACGCCATCAAAATTACAGAGATCTTAGAAGATCATAAGAAGAAAGGAGGAAAGAAAAATGCAAAGTGACTATCAAGATAAAGAATTATCTTGTATTGATTGTGGAAAATCATTTGTATTTACTGCCAGCGAGCAAGACTTTTTTGCAAAGAAGGGATTCACTAATCCTAAGAGGTGTCCGGATTGTAGAAAATTAAAGAAAATGCAAAGGAATAGAAATGAGAACTCTAATCGTTAAGAAAATTCAGGTAGGTAAAATGGGAGTAATCCTAGAAGGGAGGTATGAATCTTTATGGCTAAGGACAATGAAGCAGATGTGGTTTTACTTGAAGGGACTGATGGCTATCGTTTGGATGGCAAGTTCTCTTTTAGTTTTCCGGTTAAGGATAAAGAGAAATTTGAAGAAACGGTTAAACGCTTTGACGAGATGATTACCGATCTTAGGAATGGGTGTCTTACAAAAATGGCTTATTCTCAGGGATTTGATCTCAAGTTACTTGACTAAATGATAAAATGGTTGTTATTATTACTTATAATACCTTATCATTATATTTGTAAAAGTCTGGGTTTGATAAGAAAGGTAGAATAAAATGTTTGATTTTAATAAACAAAACCAACAGGCACAAGAAGAAAAAGCTAAAGTAGAAAAGCTTGATGACGATACTTATATGATAAACGGCCACGCTGTTAGAAGGCGACCTACTGGCCTAACTAAGCAAGAGCTTGAAGAAAATGCCTGGACAATAGATAAGTTTGTAAAAGACGGCCAGATTACAGCTCCTCCTTCAGATGGTAAGCCAGATCCTAATACAGAATATATCCCAGACGATAAAAATTCATTATGAAGTTCTTAATTGAAAAATTAAATAAGAAAGGTGAGGTTGAAAATTCCGAAGAACTTGAATGTTACGATCAAGTTGAGGCTGTAAGAATTGTATTAGACCGAAGTAATATCCGCTTGACCAAAGTAGAAGAACCAATTATAGAGGAGGCAATTCCACAACCAAAGGTTGAGAGTTTGCCATATACACCGAAAGGGGGTGAAAAGAATGGGAAGAACACCAATGACTGACGAACAAAAAAAGGCTTTCGCAGAAAAAATGGCAGCAGCCAGGGCAAAAGCTAAGGCTGAAAAAACAGGAGAAGCTCCTGTAGTTGCAGAAACAGTATCAGAAGTTCCTGTAACTGAAGTCCCAGCAATTGATACTGCACAAGAAGAAACTTCTGATCCAGTAGAGGCTGTTGAGGAAGCTGCAGAAGTAAAAGCTGAAGCTGAAATTCAGGGAGAAGAAAGCGGAGTTGAAGGTGCAGTTCCGGTAACACCGACAGAACAACCTGCAGAAGCAGCAGTTCCTTCTAGCACCGAAGCAGTAGAGGAAACACCAGCACCAGTAGTTGATGATGGTAGTGTGCTTTTAAGATCTGCTGATGGTAGAGCTTTACAGGCTTCAATAGGAGAATCTGTTTGGCAAGGAGTAGAAATTAGAGTTCCAGCACATCAAGCTGCGGATGTAAGAAGCCTTTTAGAGAAAGGAGGCTTTTTCTTAAAAGACTAACATGGGAAAACCAAAAGATCCAAAGCCTAAAGAGTTTAGTGTTTCCGGTATTTTATTATCGGAGCTTTCATTCGTAGATCAACAGAAGCGAGCAGCTATGGAGGTTTATGGATTCTGGGGATATAGGGTTGAAGAAACTCAAAACCGGATAAAGGAATCTTTAGGCTTGAAACCTTTGGAAGAATGGACTGTTGATTTCAACCGAATTTATTCAACAGGAAAAGTATTTGCAACAAAAGTAGAAAAACCTAAAGTCGCAGAAGATAAAAATGCCGAACCTGAATTACAAAAGAAGCAGAACTAGGGAATACTATGTATTTCATAAGCTTGAAGAAGATGGATGGCTCACTTTTAGAACAAGCGGATCTCATGGAGTAGCTGATGTTATAGCCATAAGACCGGTTGCCAGAGGATGTCCTGATGCTTCACATTATGAAGTAATGTTAGTTCAGATAAAGGTTTCGGAGAAAATTAAACTTGAAAAGCAAGAAATAAAAGTAATTGAAACTAAAAATTTTCCGGTTAATGTAAATTTTTCAAGTTTTCCTGTAAAATCAAAGAAATATTATGCCAAATATAATAACAAGTCAAAGACAAAGAACACCACTAGGAAATCTAAAGCACGGGTATCAACACTCAAATAGACAGCAGGGATGGAGAGGCACAGAATCAAGCGTAGGTTATTCACGCACAAACCAGCTTCAAGATGAAGAATATTATCTTTCCTTAGCACTCCACGATCCTCTTTGGCGGTATATTCTTGCCAGATTCAATAAGGAAGTTTTTGACTTTCAAAATGTAGCTTTAGTAAATGTTTTAGGCTATCGTGCTTTACCAATTTCAATTGAATTATCTCAATGGGGATATGAAGTGAACCAGCTTTGTTTAACTGATGAAGAAAGAGAAAGAACTATTAAAGACTTAGAAAAACAGGCTGGAAAACTCAAAGAAAATCTATGGTTTAACTACTACAATAATTGTCCAAGAGGTGCGGTAGTTGCTTTTATAGGAATCGTTGATGAGTTTAAAAATGACAAAGATATTTTTACCTTTTTAGATATGTTACTTAGTAGAAATATTGAAGTGGTTTTTGCCGTTTATAATAACCGGGATTGGAGAAAGTTCTTTGAGGGAAAGTATGATTTCTATTATAAGAAATATCCGGAAAAACCTTTTAGCCTCATTGTGCTTAGGGGATTGGAACGGGCTGTTGCGTTTCAAGATCTACAACCCTAAACCCAGGCTTCTTGACTGCCGGATTAGCAATCTTTTTACTTAATCTATCCTTTGATAGCCTAGTAGCTATTTTAAGCCACTCCTTGGGGATCTGACGGCCTAAGACAAGTGCAATTCCAGTCCAGAAGAAATACCAAAAGGCAATTGTTAATAAAACCAAAGCGTCTAAAACAATTGGCACTCTGGTTTTAACAGAATGAACTACTTTTTCTATAACTTCTTTAGTTTTCTGAACAGGTTCTTCTTGTGTATCATCAATTACTCGGTGTGCCATATTAACTTAAATCGTGATGTCTTTTTGCTGCAGCGAGCATAGACCTTAACACGCCTTTCTTTTTCATTTTATTCTCAGTAGCATAATAAACTTGTTCACCTTTTTTATCTCCGTATTCCTGCTTCATTTTGTGCATCATACTTCTTATAATTGGCATAAAATCATCTCCTTTATTGACCTGGTTGAACTACACCTCCGCCTCCGGTAGTGTTTTGTGCAGCTTCCAAAGCTTGAACTCTTGATTCTAAATCAGCGACTCTTGATTCTAAATCTTGAGGCTGTCCTTGGTCTGGCATCATTCCCATTGTATCTTTTGGATTCATAATCTATCACATCCTTTATTGAGCTGGGTTATTTGGATTTCCTTCTGTATTATGCCCAATTCCTCTAGTAAAGTCTAGTCTGTCAATCATTCCATTATGTCTTCTACAAACTACTCTTAAATTTGCCATGTTATGAGTAAGGCCGGGAACTATCAGGCCTCGTTCAGTATCATGTCTTCCTCCACCTTTAATATGGTCAATTACAAGATCACCTTCGTGAAAGTCACCTTTAAATTGAAGCGGAATAGAACATTTTGCTCCTTTAACCTTTAAGATTTCAGCTCTTGTAAAGCCGAATCTTTGTCTTTCCATTGCTTCACGCTGTTGTTTATGTTGAACTGTGTCTATCATCTTTGCCTCCTAAATCAAATAATACTATTTCTGTTCCTTCACCTTCCGGATAAAACTGATCTATTACATTTAGTTCTTCAGGTGTCCAGCCTTGTTGATGAGCTACGGTTCTTTCACGCCTCCATGCTCCTATTTTAGCCATAGCACTATCAATACTTCTTCTAAAAGAATGTTGCCCCGGATGATTCGGGTGAAACGCTTCTCTATTATGTATTGGTTGATTCTCTGACATTTATCTTCCTCCCACTTTCTCTCCAACCCTATAAAGACCTGAAGAAGCAAGTGCAACAATTATTCCAGCTTCCGGTGTAAGTCCAAATAAATGAAGGAAACCAAATCCTACTCCAACAACTAATGCTGCGACAAAGAAAATAAAACCCCAGAAATTATGTGGGGTGGAATCAAACCCTTCTTTCAAAAGTCTAAGACCATTTACAAATCCAATTACTACTGCGATTGCTTGTAAGTTATCCATAATATTCACCCCCTTACCATTTTTTTAAAGTCTTAATTACTAATCTAAGTGCTTCCATGAAGGTATAATTTTCTGCATTATCGTCAATTAACTGACTGATTTTAGTTTTCAGCGAAGTTATCTCATTGTCTTTTTTCTCCAAATTTGAGTTAAATTCGGTTTGTGCAGTTTGGAGCTTGGATTCGGCCTGTTCTCTGGCTTGTGTCTGTTGTAGCACTTGCTCGGTTAGATTGCCAATTTCAATTTGCTTCTCTTTTTCCATATTTTCAAACTTAGTTGCCCAATTTTTATCTATCTCTCCGACCTGTTTTAAAAGACTTTCCCTGTCTTTTTCTACCTGCAACCAATAATCTTTTGGTTTTCCTAAGAATGAATCTATAAGATCCGGTAATTGTTTTGTTGCTTCAATTAAAAAGTATGCCGGAAGATAATATAATTTAGTTTTTTCCTTAGTCCAACCGGTTGCAACTGATGGATAGAATCTGAAAGAAGTCTTTGCTAGATCTCCAATAGGTGCATAGATTTCAAAATGAAGGTGCGGATATGTAGTCCCGGTGTTTCCTAGCTTTGCAATAACCTGGCCGGGAGTAACAGCATCTCCTACCTTAACGCTGAAGTCCTGAAGGTGTGCATAAAGAGAATAAAGTTCGTTTGTATCAATTCCATAGGTGTCTTTAATATATCTTTTAAGGTTATAGCCAAGCGTGTGCTTGATAACAACCATATTTCCGTAGCCTGTTGAAAGCTTATTGGCATAAATTACTACTCCGCTTGAGGTTGCTACGACATCTTGACCTAGATCATCAAAGCCTCCTACACCAAAGTTATAATCTTCACCGGGATGATATGTATTATAGTTTTGATCGTAATCAAGGAAAGTATAACCAGCGAAGCCGTTAGGGTATTCCCCGGAGAATCTAGTAGGTTGCACCCATGTATTAGCGTTTTCCATACTATTACTAGACTAACTCTTTTCCAGAGTTTTAGTCAAGTTTTTTTGATTTTTTCCAGTTCTTGCTATAACAAATAATCCAAATACCATGCCTACAAACCAGAAGAAAGTAACAATCGTAAGTGTAACCATTCCAGCCAATGGAGCTGCAGGATTTGTTTTTAGATCAGTAACTCCTGTTTCTACTGCATATTGTATTCTTTGGTAAGTAACTAAGAGAATCGTTATTATAAAAACCAGTTTAGCAAAAAAGGCTCTTAATACAATTCTAAAATTATGGTCAAAAAGAAGAACAGTTAGAACCATTGAAATAGCAGTTATTATTCCCATGGATTGCACAAAATATGGGACATTAGTTACATAGTTAAAACTAAGTTCCAAATATTCAGGTTTAATAATCTCAAAATTCATTTTTTAATTCTTCTAATTTCAGTTTTTAAGCCTTTAACTTCAGTAGCTAATTTAGTGGTTGCGTTATTATTCTGAATAATTGTGTCTGTAAGCTTATCTATTTTATTCTCAAATCTAAAAAGAAGATAACCGGCAACGACTATTGGAAAGCCGAAATTTGCTATAAGTGTAAAAAACTCTTGCATGATTTAGTATGTATCAACAAAATCCATTTTGTCAAGCTTCCAATAGTGTTATAGGTGCATTGTTCTCAAGACCATCAGTTTGATTAACTACAAAGTCATCTGCTTGATATTGATGGAATAAAACGGTATAAGTTAAGCCGTCAATGTCTGTGAAGGTATAAAGAGTTTTGGCTTGTTTTAGAACTAAGAGCTGTTTGTGCATCATTGCTCCTGTTATCTTTACAGTAAGACCGGTTGAAGTATGAGCCAGTAGTCCTGAACATCCTGTAAGGCTATTCCCTGATTTTCCAGTCCAGGTAAATTCATCTTCCACTCCAGCATCAACTACTACTCCACGGCCAGCAGTAGGAAATCCACTAGCACTTGCCAAAGGAAGCGTTGTAGCCCCTACTAGAATGGCTGCAGGAGCTGTAGAGATAGGTTGCGTGCCATCAAGCCAAACTATATTATCCGGGCAAACTACTTTCATTTTCCAAAGATATTTAAAGTCGGTAAATACTACATATTTCAAATCAACTATCTTTAAAGCCGGAGTATTTGTATTAGTTGAGGTTGCAAGAGTAATTCTAAGAGAAATCTTCTTACTATAGAAAGCAACCGGGAATGTAAGAGTTGTGGTTGTGCCTCCTACTGTAGAATAACTTCCAAGACTAGTCCAGCTTGCATCTGATTCATCAGTTTTATAATCAATTGTTATTGATCCTCCGGTTGGAAGTGCTTCAAAATGAAGAACTACAGATCTCCAAAGTTTATCAATGGAAGGAAGTGCAGCTTCAAAATATGACATTTGTAGAGTTCCAGTTGCTTGATATGTAGTTGAATCGGTTTGATAAACATAACCATCATCATTTCCTCCCATCAAATTATTATTAAAAATAAATAATGAATACCAACTTCTACTTATTACGCTAAAAGCATTATGAAATCCATTTCTATCAAATAAATAGATTCCTTCAAAGCCTGAAGCTGAAAAACCAGGAGTTGGTGCTAAAGCAAAAGCTAGTTTATCATCCCATTTTGTCATTGAAGTCATCTGAACATCCCAAGGAAGATCTAAAAGTTTATCAATTGAAGCTGTATTATAAACATAAAAACGCTTGTTAATAGTTCCTAAGAATAAAAGATTGTCAAAAACTTCCAGACAAGTTAAAACAGTATGGTCAAATTCTCCTACCTTAGTCCAGCTAAATTCGTCATAAGAATAAAGAAATCCACTATACTGAGTAGAATTTCCTAAAAGTAATTGAGGATAACCACCGGCAGCATATAGTCTTCCACTATATTCTTTGAGAGCAAGAACATAGCCAGGATTATTAGGTTGAGTAAATGTTTTATTCAAAGTAAATGTTACCATGTCAGATGTAACATAGACTTTTGCTGTAGCTCCTAAGCCAAGATAAACTTTATTAGTAGTAGAACCAAATTCTGTCATAGATAAAATACAACTTTCATCCGTAGTATTAAATACTTTAACTAAAGCCCAAGTAGTCCCATCAAAGCTAAATAATTTTGCATCTCCATTTGTAGTTGAATTTGGAGATCCTGCTCCTGCATAAAGCTTACGAGTTCCTGTAATAGAAGAAACAAGCATGGTATTAACTGAACTAGCTCCAGATTTAATCCTAAACATCATGTCATGTGCGGTTAGTCCTGCACTTGACCATGTAGCACCACCGTCTAACGACTGTGCCCTATTGCCTCCTGCATAATCTCCCGAAGTGTGAGTAGTCCATTCATAATAATTATCATTAGCTGCTGCTGCGGTTTTTAAGACTAACCAATAAGTTGTAGAAGCTGTTAATTGAAAAGCAGTTGTAAATTCTACATTTATCCAACTACCCGTGCTAGTAGTAAATGCTGGAATTGTAGCCGTAGCATTGGCATTAGCTAAAGTTCCAGAAGGAACACCTGCGTTATTTGTTTCAATTCTAACTGTAATATCTCCTGGAGTTCCTCCAGATTTTCTAAGATGAGCTTCTATTGCTTTAATCGTCATTGTAGCATCTATTTGAAACGACTGAGCATTGGAATATTCCGTTCCAGCACCATCTCCAATAGGAGCTGTTGCAGAGTTGTTAGACTCAAACCATGTGACTTTTCTTGTATCAAAAACTTCAGTATAGGTTAAAGCTCCATCCCAAGAATAAATTTTCCCATCACTTCCACCTACATACTGAATTGGAGTTGTAAAAGCAGAGGTGCTTGAGGATAAAGAATTATTACTTAAATAAACTACTTCAGCAAGAGTTAAGGCTCTACTGAATAAAGCAACATCATCTATACTCCCATCAAAAAAGGCGGTATTATTTACCCAAGAGCCAATATTTAAATCGCCTACAGAAAGATTATAAGTTAAGCTAGTTGTGGTTTTTATCAATACACCATTGATGTAAAGTTTAGATGTTCCTGCCCCATCATAAGTAGCAACAGCATGATACCAAGATCCAGGACTTAAAACTACGAAAGCATTACAGGCATTAGTTCCTCCACCTGCTTCAAAACGAAGAAGACCATTTAAATCTAAATAGAGTCCTGCTACTGTATTAGAAGCTCCATCCACTCCGATAGCCATAATTGCTTTAGATGTTGCAGAACTATTAAAATTAAACCATGCTGACATTGAGAAAGCACCGTTACCCGTAGGAGCACCAACTCTTGTGGTTTTTTTAAGATATTGTGAAGATGCAAGTGCAAAATTTCTACCATGTCCAAATTTTCCAGAAGCAGAATCTGTAGATCCAGTATTAGTTAAATTATTATTACTTTTTTCATCTAAAATACTATTTTCAAATGGAAAATATGAAACTAGATTGGCATCATTTATAAGGTTTAATCCTGCAGCTCTCCATGCAGCTTGTGTTTCTATATTGATAGCAGAGGCTGCTTGTCCTGCTGAATAGAATCGTTTTTCAAGCTGAAGCTTTTCTTGAATAGTTGGATCTAATCCGGAGCTTCTATAGAATTTTCCTCCATCATTAACCTTTTCTTGGTCAAAACCATTAAGCCAATTATTCTGAACAAAATGTGGGAAAAATGTAGAATCTCTATAATTAGGATCTCCTGAAGAAACTTTATTTACAAAGCTTGGAGCTTCCTCACGACCATAAATATGACGATCAGTCCGGATTTGTTTTGCAAGCATGAATCCGTAGTCACCTATTTTGATGTGAAATTTTGAATCAATTGCTGCCATAATCTATTTATACTCCTTTTACTAAATACTGTATATTAACTTCTGTATGATTACCAGCAGTATCATCTTTCCAATAAATTGTAACCTGTCTATTTGTTCTTGAACCTACTGCAAATTGTAAATCAATATCTCCATCAGATCCTGTTATAAAAACTACGGGTGTTTCCAGAAAAGCTGTAGCAAAAGTTAAAACTACAGATCCAGATGCTGCAGCAGCTCCTGTCCAGGTTGCTACTCCCCGTTCTTCTCTCTCATTTGGTCTATATCCTTTTACCATTTGGGGAGTAGCTGCTGCTAGTAATTTCTGTGAATCTACTCCTCCATGAGTATGTGTCTTAATTGTTTTTATCTCAAGGAAAAACGGGGCATTGATATTTGGAACTCCTATAGTTCCTTTACCAATATCGCTGCCCCTTGTATAACTTTTCTGTGCAAACTCAAATGAGCCATAAACTTCGCCAGCCATATTATCTTCTGAATAAACTTCTTAATACGCTTTGTGCTTGTTTGACTACATTCTGTGCACTCCTGATTATAGGTGCTGCTGCTTTTGAAACAGTATTTACTACATTTCCTACATTCTTTCTGATGGAAAGACTTTCGTTTCCAACGGCTCTTGATCCTCCAAAAGATTGAAGTTGATTCGCAACACTTCTTAACTGTGCATTATTTGTTGCATTAGCAAGAGAACCTACTGCTTTACCTACTCCTCCTGCAATATACTGACCTGCTGTCGGAGTATATGAGATAACTTTATTAACTGCATCCTTAGTATCAGCATAAGTTTTATTACCTAAAGAGGTAACTGCTGATAAGAATGAATCTCTATCATAAGTAGGTGTAACTTTTTGAACTTGAGTTGGTTTTCCAACTTGAGTTTTAGAAACACTTTGCACTTCAGGTTGATAGGCTAATGCTGGCCTTGCTCCGCCTCCTGCATTACTTGAAACAGTTGGTGCAGCTCCAGGATTAACCCTTCCTGCTGGAGTTCCTGATGGTGGTGCTCCAACACCTCCTTGAAATAAGGCCTGATTTTGATTCCCTGCTGGAACTGTGGCAGATACACCACTAGGCAAACCTACTGCTGGAGAAATATCTCCAGGCACACCGGCTACAGATTCAACCGTTGGTTGAACGCCAACGATTTTCTGACTTCCGCCAGGCACGCTTCTTTCTAGTGGTTCTTCCAATTGTGATCTATCAATACTTCCAACCTTTCCTCTGTTTGGGAGGTCTGGCCTTTCAATACTAGTTTCAGCTTGTTTTCTATATGTTGCTCCAGGAGAAGCTTTAGCTACTAGTGAACTACCTAAACTTCTTAACGCCATAATTTTTCACCCCCTTTCATTTTTTTCATATCAATTTCATGTCTGTTGCTCTACGAACTCTCTTTAATTTATTAAGCCTTGCATTAGTTGTAATCTCAAGCCTTTCAATTACCCGTGAAAGTGAAGGTAAATTTCCACCTTCCGGATTTGTAACAGTTGTATATCTATAATATTTACTCCTATCCATTTCAAAAGTTTGCATTGCTTCAAGTTGCATTAAATCTATAATTAAATCATCAAACATTCCCGGAACTTCTCCTAAGCTCTGGAATTGCTTATCCGCATAAAGTCTAATGGTATAACCAGTTGGAGGAGTATTATCAAAAATAAGCTGTCTTGCTCTCTTTTTATATCCGGATGGTTTTGAAACTACTATTCCGGAAGAATCAACTAATTCAACTTCATTAACTCTAAAGATTCCAAGCGGAATTGTGTATTTTTCAGTTGAGGCTAAGGTGGTAAGCGTTTCATCAATTACTTCATTATAAGTCCAGGGATAGAGTTTGTTTATTGCGTTTTGGAGAAAATCAGTAATTTCTGAATTACTAAAATAGTAATTGCTGGAATTTGTATCCCTCATTCTGTTTCGGAATTTAGTGTGAACCACCGTAGTTCCTGCAAGATAAATGTCGGAATAAGATGAAACCGCTAGGGAACTTGAATTTTTATATCTATAGCGATAATAATGAGTATCTACCGTTCCATTTGCATCAAGATATTCTGTGAAACCTGTAGATAAATCGTTTGCGGTAGTTTCATCTATATTAACAGTAGCAATATTTGCCATACTTGCACCTGTTGAAACAGTATCCCGTTCTATTTCAATTTGGTCGTATGTTTCCTCTAAATCATTTGGATTTCTAATATCTAAAATTACAGCCATATTTATACTCCTTCCGGTTTATCTTTAAAAGATATTACTCCACTCGGTTTATTACTTTCCGTTAGCATAGTTCCTTTATTAGATAGACTCCCTCCAACCGGATTATCTTTGTCCCTTGTCATTCCTCTAGGGAATAATCCAAGGAATCCTCTAATAGTAGAGGGAATCCCACTACTAATTCTATTTAACAGCTTCTCAATGGTATCTGTCAAGGATATGGTATCAGAAAAGGTTTTTGTAATATCTTTTATTAAAGTTTCAGATAAGGTAATTGTATCTGAAAAAGACTTAGCAACTGTTTTTATTAAAGTATCTGATAAGGTGATAGTGTCACTTAAAATTTTAGTAACTTCTTTTGTCAAATTATCAGATAAAGTTATCGTGTCGTCTAAAATTTTAGTGATCGTTTTTGAGAATGTTTCAGAAAGAGTTATAGTTTCAGAGAAAGTTTTAGTAATAGTTTTTTGTAGGGTGTCTGTTATATCAATTTGGTCAGTAAAAGTTTGAATATGAGCTAAAACTTTATCAAAAGTATCTGACATGGTTATAGTTTCCGTAAAGGTCTTAGCAATCTCTTTAATAAAGGTTTCACTTAAAGTTATAGTTTCAGCAAAGGTTTTTGCTGTAGCCTTGATAAAGGTTTCAGATAGGGTAATAGTATCAGAGAAAGTTTGGAAAAAAGCATGGACTTTAGTAAATACTTCTGACATGGTAATAGTTTCAGAGAAAGTCTTGGTTGATGCTTTTAAAAAGACTTCAGAAAGAGTAACCGTTTCACTAAAGGTTTTTGCAGCACCTTTAACAAAAGTTTCAGACATTGTAATAGTATCATTAAAAGTTTCTTCATAATTTATACCTGCCCAAAACCTAATTGGTCTTATGAGTGGTTTAAAAGATTGTGTTCTTCCTAATCTTGCCATATTTAATAAGTATTACTTCTATTTATTGCTTGATTTACTTTAGCAGGTTTAAATATATTTGTTAGATTTCCATTGTATAAATCTGAAATTTCTGTAGCAGTTAAGGCTCTACTAAAAAAAGCCAAATCATCTATATTCCCATTAAGTATCTGTGAAGCTCCTCCGTTTTCTTTTAAATAACCAATCGTTCCATTTATAGTTGAATAATTTATTGTGTTCGCCCATCCTACGCTGGTATTAAAAACTCCATCAATATAAATTGATTTTGTAGTTCCATCAAAAGTAAAAGCTATATGATGCCAATTTAGATTAGATATAGCTCCTCCAAGGGATTCTAAGTTATTATTTCCGCCTGTTTTAGAAGTAAAGAACTTAACTACATTAGCACTTGAATCTGATACTCCAACTCCCCAACCATTTGTAACTCCACCGGGTGCATCATAACAACTCATAAAAATTTTACTTGTTTGATTTGCATTGAAATAAATCCATGCAGATATGGTAAATGCTTGTTGTTGTAGATTTGTATTTGCAATATCAAGTCCTCCTGAACCACCATTACTAGCAGCGTTTCCAAATACACCTGCCAGAAATCCATTTCCAGTTCCTCTTGTTGTAGCTGTATTTGCTGTTCTCAAGCTTGTATAATCACTTTCAAATCTCCAATAATGAATTAAATTTGCATCATTTATAAATATAGAATTAAGTTCATAAGGAAATACACCAAGGTATAAAGATTGAATTTCCCAAGCGGTTAAAGCTCTATTGAACACAGCAACATCATCAATAGAACCATTGAAAAACTGTGCTAATTTATTTCCTAAAGTTCCGATAGAAGCGACTGCTCCCGTATAGCTTGCGTCATGTGTCCATCCAACAGAAGTATTATAAACCCCGTTAATATAGATATATTTTGTTGTCCCATTATAAACGATAACTACATGACTCCAAACAGAATTAGCTAAAGCAACTGTTGATTCTAAATTATTAGTATTTGTTCCATCAGTCATGTAAAATTTAATTACATTATTAGTTCCGTCTGAAATGCCAAAACCTATTCCTTTTTCTCCAGGAGAATTTGTATATTTTGAGTAAAATATTCTTGAAACTTGATTTGTTGAAGGCTTTACCCACATAGAAATTGTAAAATACTGTAAAGCTAAACTTGTATTTTCTGTAGGAATAATTGCACTCGTAGAACCATTAAAGTCTGCACCTGAACTAAATTGCCCAGCAGAATAACTCATTGCAGTATCTGTGCCATCATTTCTGCCTTTTGCATCTAGGGAATTACCGTCTAATCGCCAATGAGAAATTAACGAGGAATCATTGAATAATCGGGAGCTTGATAATGGTTTTGCCATATTTCATATTTATACTTCTATAATCATATAACAGTAAGCATTTACTGCTGCACCTGCTGTTACTCTAATTCTTACAAATTCTGCAGGAGAAAATTGAGGTTCTCTACCTAATGGGAACTGTTTAACATATTGATTAGTTGGAGCTATAAATTGAACATCCATCATTCTAGTTGCTGTAATTGTGCCTTCTGCTGTTGCCGTATAGCCTGATTCATCTCCACCTGCACCAAAAGCAAACGGATTATCATCTGTTACTGCAGCTCCGTTAGGATCAAGATTGATAATATCTGCAGCTACAAATTCCGTGATTGTTGCTTTAACTGTGCCGGTTGCTAATAATTCAACTTTAATTGGAGTTGCTGCTGCTGAACCATCAAAAGAAATTCCCCACTCAACTATCTTTGCTGTATTAGTTGCATTGGCGTTTAACTTCATTTGCAGCAAAGTTTTAATTGCTGTTCCTGTAGTAACAGCAACCTGAGCTGCTGTTGTAGGCATTGCTCCGTTGGCTACAAAATATAACATATTAAGCGAATTTTATATTATGAGTAATTGTAAGTGTGTCGGTATTAGCTGTGGTAACTGCGGAGAATGTTTGAGAAGCTAACATATTTCCACCGGAAGTGTTGTTATCAAATAATCCTTCTTCTATTAAAACTAAAGCTCCTGTAAATGTAAATGTTTTTACCCATCTTTCTGTATCGCCTGTAGTTGTAGTGGTCTGATTTGAAACTGTAGCAGCTCCTCTTGATCCTCCATTTGTGACAGATTCACTTCCAAGTGCAGTTGCAGAAGGTGTTCCAACTCCAAGTGCAATTGCTGTAACCGGAGCAACCGTAGTTCCGCCTACCTGTTGTGCTGCAATTTGCTTTCCAACATTTGTAATTGTATTTCTTTTAATTACTGAGGTTGTCCAATATCCAAAAAGAAGGGGAATTTGAAGATCAAGATTGAAATGTTTTTTAAAGAACCTCCAAATAAAGTTCTCTTTAAACATTGGTTTAGCATTTCCGTCTTTATCCCGGAGTTGCATTTCTGTCCAGCCTTCTATTCTAGTTGTGTCTGATATTATTTTATTTTTCATTTTCTACCTCTGGTTCTACAACCTCATCTTTAACGGGTGCTGTTCCTTCTTCTACTAATTCTTCCTCAAGGCAATGTTTAACTGCCGGATCAAATCGTTGATCTAGTAAGTTTAACTGAGTAGTGGAAATAACATAACGGAAAGTTTCTAATTCAGGATCAAAAGAAAAAGATATAATTTCACCTGCTTGATTATCCTCATCTTTGAAAAATTTTACTCTATCGCCAATATTAAATTTAGGCTTCATACTTAAACTATTACACCTTTAATATATCTTGTCAAGTCCTATCTTAGATTTTCTAAAAAGTGCTGAACCTGCTTCGCTTCTTTATCAAAATCTACAACCTTTTTGAATCTATTTTTAATTGCTTGACACATCTTTTCATATTCTTCTGGTAAAGAAAAAAACTTAATCAAATCTGCAATCGCTTCTGGAGATTTTCCTTCCACATCAATACAAGTTACGCCATCTTCTAAAAGTGCACCTGCTAATTTGTCTTTATAATCGGAAATATTTGTAATAATAGGTTTTCCTACCGCAAACCAATTGTGAATTATATGTCCAAAACCATCTCCTCCGGGTTTTATGTGCCAGCCAAATTTGGATTGATTCATGTAATTGGCAATGTCCTGCATATCAGTTAAAGTGCCATCTCTATTCTGTGCTCCAAAAGATTTAAAGAAATATTCCGGGACAAGTTTTTCAACAGCCTCAAAAAGATCGGATCTAGGCATGATATTTACAAAACTGGAAATAAAGATTTGGTCTTTTTTCACAGGTTTAAAAATATTCAAATCAAACTCCTGATGGTAAAAAATTACATTCTTATCGGTAGGGTAGGGGACTGTGGAACACATCACATTTTCTGCAGTAGTTGATTGATAAATGTTTCCAAGCTGCACTATGAATTTAGCACTCGGCATAAGTGATTGCTGAAGTCTTTTATATGTTTGTTCATGTCCAAAAGGGAAAGAAGAAATAATAATATCAAATTTCATTTCTTTGAATTTTTCTAAAGTTATTCCTCTGTGGTGAAAATTGTGAGGCGGATTATAAATATAATAGATTCCGTCTTCAATTTTATAATCTCCGTTTAAATTTTTGTAAGCATCCCAGGTGCGATCATCAGTTCCTAAATATTGTTTTGCAGTATCTCTAGGATTAGGATAGGGATTTCCAATATCCCAAAATCCTTCATCAAACCAGTCCATTCCAATTGGCCGAAAAAGTTTATGTCCTAAGCGTTTTTCTAAAAGAAGATATAAAGAGTAATATAAAGCGTCATGGTGATAATCTACAAAAATGTTCATAAAATTGGTTCATATCCTGCAGTTTTCTTTAAGTTATTCCAGGCTTCTAAGGCTGGTTCACTTGGCATAGAATCTAAGAAATCATTTATTTGTTTTGAATAAATCTCTCTGCCGAAAATATTACGCTGATCAAAAAAATATCCTAATCTTGACATATCTAATTCAGTTCCATTAAAACCTGAAGAATCTGAGTTTTCTATTTTATAATAGTATCCCGTTAAATTGCCAACATGAAACCAACCTTTACCATAATGGGAGTATCTTAATGCTTCTTGTTTTACAATTGTTCCCATTTTAGCTCCCAAACTATAAATTGCTTTAATACATTTCCTACCGTGTGAAACATCATCAGGAGTTAATTTATCCCAAAGGTTTCTAGTGAACATCATAAAAGCATTTTCCCAATGTGGATTAGGTTTAAATCCTGGATACTCTACAACTTCCTCAAACTTTTGATCTGTAACTTCAGCAATTGTTCCTTCAAATTTATAACCTTCCGTTGAAAATCCGTTTTCAAAATAAGAGCAAAAACCGTAGTTCCCTTTTATAAAATCTTCAATTCTTTTTTCAAGATATTCTATGTCATTTAAAAAGAAATCATTATCAATCCAAATTGCAATATCCCATTCATAGTCTTTTAGAATCTCTTTTAAAAGAACCATTCCCTGATCATAACTTGTTTGAGAATCAGTAAAATGATATGAAACATTTTTACTTAAAGCACAGCTACCAAAACCTTTATCAAATCCGGTTTCTAAAATAACCAACTCATAGCCTCTATCCAGCAATCGCTGCATAGCTTTTTCGTAAAATAAGCTTCTCCTATGATGGAGTGTTACAAAAATTACTTTCATGGATCAAAAGATTTATAATTCTCTCTATACCAATCTATAGTTCTTTTCATTCCATCTTCAAAACTAACTTGCGGATAAAAACCCAAAAGTTGTTTGACTGGAGCTGGATTAGCTAAAGTTACAGAAACTTCAGGTTCTCCTCTCCTCATAGGTTGATGAACTATTTCAGATTTACTTCCGACCATTTCAATAACCTTTTGAGCTACTTCATTAACCGTCATTGGTATTCCAGTTCCTCCATCAATTGACTGTCCCCAGATACCTTTTTCAAAAGCTAAGATCATAATCTGAGCCAGATCATCTGTATGAACCATGTCCACGATTTGATTACCAGTCCCATTTATTAAAATAGGTTCGTTCTCTATAGCTCTTGTGATAAATGTTGGAGCAATCTTTCGGACTTTCTTCCAATGTTGGCGTGATCCGTAAGCATTAAGTCCTTTAATATTAACAACTTTAGTTCCAAATTCTTTGTAATACATCTGACAGAATTTATCTGCAGCCGTTTTTGTAATGGTATAAGGATTAAACCATTTATTAGTCAAGCCTACATAAATCAAAGCACAATCATGTTTTGTTGCAATTTCTAAAGCGTTTAATACACCTTTAATATTTACATCAACTGCTCTTGAAATATGTTCAAAGGTTTCTGCAGTTCCTAATACTCCGGAACATTCAAAAATTACATCAGGCTTAAATTCTACGACTAGTTGTTCTAATTTATTAAAATCCAGAATGTCTAGTTGTTCAAACCTTCCAGTCCATTCAAACCCATGAGGTTCGCTTGTGCTGGCAATTATTACTTCGTAGCCTTGATTTTGTAATCTTTCAGCTAAATGGCCTCCTATAAATCCACTTCCTCCTAAAACTATTGCTTTCATGTTATCACCTCCTTTACACTTTTAACGATATATTCTCGGTCTGCTTCAGTAAGCCACCAGCCTACGGGAATAAAAACAACTTTATCTTGTAATTTATCCATATTAGGCAAACCTGTTTCTGATATTGAATAAGATCCGTTATATCCTCCAAAAACTGAATACTCATCATTTCGCCTCCACATAGGAGTTGTTTCAATACCTTTCTCTTTCAGTTTTTGAATAAATTCTCTCTGATTTTTTACAAAAAGATAAAAGCCCCACCAAGAGGGATCGCTGTCGGCAGGAATGACGGGCAATCCCTCAAGATGAGTGAGGTAATATTCGGCATTTTCTTTTTGCCGTTTAGTCGTATCGTCTAAAAGTTCAAGATTTGCAAGGCCGATTGAAGCTGTAATATCATTCATGTGCATTTTATATCCCCACTCCAAAACATCTGCGGTCATTTGATGCTCTAGTCTAGTCATTCCTTCAGGCACGATTCTAGTCATTCCAAACCACTTTAGTTTTTCTCCACGCCTATATTGCTCGTCATCTCTTACTACCAAAGCTCCTCCGTCACCGGTATTTAATTGTTTAATAGCCTGAAAAGAAAACATTGTGTAATCCGCCCAGGCTGAAATATGTTCACCTTTATATCTAGCATCAATTGCATGGGCTGCATCTGAAACTACGGGGATTCCAAATCTCATAATTTCCTGCATATCACAAGGCACACCTCCAACATGAACAACTAGAATCGCTGCAGTATTTGGAGTTATCTTTTCTTTTATACTCTTAGGAGAAATATTAACATTGTTTTCGTTTATATCTGCAAAGACCGGGATTCCACCTGCAGCTTTAATCGCTACATTGGTTGCGATCATAGTAAAAGGTGTTGTTATAACTTCCTTACCTTCAACTCCAATTAACCTCAAGGCTAAAATCAAAGCTGAAGTTCCACTATTCAAAGGAATTAAATTCTTACACCCGAATCTTTTCTCAAGAGCCTGTTTAAATTCTACAACTCTTTCGCCTTCTCCAACCATTCCGGACTGCAAAGTCTTAGTCACCATCTCAGGCACTTTTTCAGACATTCTGACTTTGAACATTGGAATCATTTTTTCTGCTCCTCCCAAGAAAACTTCGGATCATAAATCCATTCAACTTTGCCGATCTTGTGCACTTGTGGTTTAACTCCCCAATATTCAATCGTATTAAGATCATAAACTCTAAATCTTCCGTTATTAAGATCTTTTCTTACAAATATCAAAGACAAACCAGCTCCAGTCCAACCTACACAGTCATAACCCTTATGTTCTCCCAAAGCAAGCAAGGCCTTTGCTGAAGCTCCATAGTAGTCACTAGACTGATAAATATATTCCGGATCGTAAGTAATAACCCTGGCAACATCAATAAAATTAGGATTGCCGTTGTATTCAATACAAACCGCTTTAGGTTGTCTTTTTAACCCAGCCCAGATCCAATAATCGTAACTATCTATATCTATTGAAAAGAAATCTAAATCATCAAAACCATATTTCGTAAGAAGCTCATCAACGGTTTCACCTTTTTCCAAAGTTACTTTTCCTTGATGAGTTTTGACTTTAGGATAAGGACTCATGTTTTCTACCAACTGTTTATAGTAAGGTTCATCACATTCAACCAGAAGTCCAGACCAACCTTTTTTAACAAATGGCTGGAAAACCGTAGATAGACTCAATCCATCTCTTGCTCCTACTTCAAAGAAAGTCCCTTCTTCAACACCTAATTCCTCAAAAATCGCTTTAGCAATAGCATCCTCTCCTCCCTGTGAAGCTTCCTCAAGACCTCCGAGCCTGTCCATTCTTGTTCGTAAATCAATCATTTAAAAACCTCTCTAAGTTCAATCCAATTTCCTTCAAAGTCCTTTATAAATATATTATCCCATCCTTTAGGATTATGATAGACTATCTTTTCAAAATCGTATTTCTTTAAAAATTCTTCTCTTGAATCAACTAATAAGGCTACATGATTAAGGCCAAATACATTAAAAGGCCGTTTATCTTCTTTAACAGGTTCGTCATAGACATGAACTTCAATTGTAAATTCTTTTTTATATCTAGCACAATATGCACCATTACAGCCAAATAAAGCATGGTTCATTTCATCCGGGATATGAGATTCAAAGATTTTTTCAAATCCTAATATCTCTACCCAGAACTTTTCAAATAATGCCAGGTCATTTGTAACCCAGCCTACATGGTCAAGTTTCATTAAGATACTCCTTTATTTTATTTAAGAACGGTAAATGCTTTTCAGGAATACTCCCGTAATCCGGTGAAAGATAATTGTGGCTTTTCGGATTTGTCGGCCTAATCGCACCGATATATGGATAAGTATCGTAAGAAACTATTCCTGCCATTCTGACAGCTCCTCCATATTTATTGTTGAATAAATCTTCTCCAAAGGCACGGATAAACCATCTGTCATCAAATCCGCCTTTTTCTTCAAACTTTTCTCTTGAAACTACTCTTGAACCGTGTTGCTGTGTAACAATTGTCATTTCCTGATTCATTGCATCATTTAGAATAATCTTAGTAAGTTCCCGAATTTCTTCCCGTGTTTTATGTTTTTTAAATAAAACTGCAAAATCAGGATAAGGATCAGTTGAGGTTATATCTATCCACTCAAAATGTCCTTCCTTGAGTTTAAAAATATCAAAGAAGATTAAATAATCAGCCGGCATAAAAATTAACATATCTCCCGTGGCATATTTTGAGGCTAAATTATAGTTATGAGGCATAGGCAACCATAACTCTACATTTGTTTTTGAATACCAATCAAGCCTCTTTTGCATCTTTTTGATTTCCTTATCCGTAAAAATCTTTTCTTTTTTATAAAAATCAATCATGCTTTGCACATATTTAATACGGTCTTCTTTTGGATGAGGGACAATCTTAATCTGCGGAAATTCCTTTTGCAGTTCTTTTAATTTTTTAGTTGTAGAATTTTCATCATCTACGATAATAATTTCAAAGTCATTCTTTGTAGCATTACCAACAAGGCTTCTCACAAAGACTTCTAAATTGTTCGGTTCTCTATAAATAGTTGTGCAAATTGAGATCATAGGTTATTTAAGAACTCCTTCCATTGTGCCTTGATTTTTTCTTTTCCAAATAATTCTATAGCGGTCTGTCTTCCAGCTTCACCGATCTTTCTAGCAAGTTCGTGATTATCTCTAAGTTCAGCTATATTAGCTCTTAATTCATCTATGTTATTTGAAATAAAACCATTTTCTGCGTTTTTTATAATGTCCGGAATTTCCCAGGTATCCATCTCATTTCTAAAGACCGAGTTTCCGATTTCTTCTCCTACTGAAACAATCGGGATTCCTGTCATCATGGCTTCAATAAAAGCTAGAGTATAGCTGGCCGGCTGAGTCCCGGTATAAAAATAGGATCGTGAATCTTTTAATACTTGTTTTAATTCTTCGTAAGAAAGTTGTCCTGCCCAGATCTCAGAATCTCCATTGTCTGCTCCGTAAAGCTTTCTTTCAAACCCGGTTGTTGCTTTATCAAAGGCATCATAATTACAAAATACGCCTCGTCTTTTCATTGACTGTGCAATTGTTATAACTTGATTAGTTAAACCATTCCAATCTCCGTATTCTGCCGGATCTTTATAAAACCTAATTACAGCATCAGTCCCAATGTTAAAAGCGATATTTTCTTCTTTTGGAGAATACCTTAAAACTTTAAGTCCTTCTTTTCTAAAAGGTGCAAGTTGAGCTTCAACATAAGCCGTAGATTGTCCGATTGTTCGCCAAATTACTTTCTTATCCTTAATTATTTCCCAATTATTAGAAATCCATTCAGGAATGTGTTGAATTATAATCGCATCAAATGGCTCTACTAAATCTTCATGGAGATTATCCTTTGAGTAACGAGTAGCGACAGAAACTAAATGGTCATCATATTTACCTTCAATTGGCGGTCTTTTTAGATCATGGGGAGTTGCCGGATTGATGTAACTTCCCATTGAGAAGACTTCATGGCCAAGTTCAGTTAAGAGTTTAACCTCGTCATATTCAAGGATTGAGTGACAAGGTAAATACAATATCTTCATAGTTCTTTAATCCAAAGGCTTTGTTTATCATTTATAAGACAAATCCATCCTTTCTCCTGTAAAAATTTAATAGATAATTTACATTTTCCTCCATTTTCAAAATTGTTATCATCTAGTAAAACTACAGATTTATCATCCATCTTATCCCAAGCAGCTATAAGTTCGTTTAATTGGTGAGTTTGTGAGGCGATTAACTGAGGCGAATTAGGCTCATCATATTCCGGACAATCCATTGAATCCAAGTAAAGAAGATCTATTTTTTCTGGAAAGGTTTGTAGGAAATATACTGAATCAGAAGTTACGAAAGTTGTGTTTTTATTAGTTCCTTCGGTTAATTTCTTGGAAAGTGCTATGGCTTCAGGAAGAATATCCACCGACCAGAATTTTTTATTATAGAATTGTGCGTAATCTCCGAATAGAATTGTTGAATTTCCTCCCCCTGCGTAGTCATATTCAGCTCTAATCGTGCCTGTTTCAACAATGTTCATTCCTCCTCTTTGATGAAGAATGTTTAAAGCGGTCTTCATTGAGAAGTATCTGACACCTTCTCCAACTAGAAATCTATATTTTTCACTCCACCAATCTTTCCACTTTAGAAAATCATCCATAGTTAAAATTCTCCTTTAATATATTTATAACCTCTTGGGCACATTTTGTCCAATTCCAGTCTTTGTGCATCCATTCTGAAGCTAATTTTCCTTTCTCCAAAGCTTCTTGCCGGTGTTCATAAACATAACGCATCCAATACATAAGCTCCTGAATATCTATCCTGGCTTGAAATCCCGGCTGTTCTTCTCCTCTATAATCCGGAAGATCAATTGCTAAAGGAGTAAGCGGATAATTATATTTTTCGTCACAGATTTCGCTAAGTCCTGACCAATTAGTAAGGATAACAGGCAGCCCCGTTGCCATTGCCTCTCTAGGAGGCATCCCAGAGCCTTCAGCACGGCTTGGAAATAAGAAGCAGTCCAAATCTCTATAAAAATCAAGCATTTCAGGAAAAGTCATCAACTTATCAATAATCTTTACTCTTGGATCTACAGCTTCTTCAAAACCAAAAGTATTATTTGTATTCTTAATCCAAAGCTCTACAGGCTCACTTTCATCAAATTCTGAAGAAAAAGCCCGGATCATTTCTTTCCAATTCTTTCTTTGATCCATCCAGCCACAAGTGCCGAACCTAAATATTGATTTTTTCTCTCTATAAATATATGGAAACTTCTCAGGATTGATTCCCTGTCTAACTCTATACAAAGGCACAGTAACGCCTGATTCCCTAAAAACATCTAATAAATAGGCAGAAGGCACAAAACAAGCTGCCATTGCATTGATTTTATCTACCCAATCCTTGCCTATTTTAGTATTCTCAACCATTGTATAACCAATTTTAATCTCAGATTCATTCTCACCGAATCTATCAGGAGTGGTTTTTATAATTCCTATTCTTTCTTTTTTAAAGGGTTTTTCGTGAACTAAGTATCTTTGTTGCGGAGTTAATGTTTTCCATTCTTCTGAGGCGTTAGGTCTTCCTCTTTGCCAGCCGATTGAAACTTTATCACCTGTTAATTCATTCATGGCTGTTGCATATTCCAGCATGACAATACCATAACCGGAAAAAGGTGTTATCCAGCCATACCAATTGATTCCCTCTTTGTATCCATTTTTGTCAGTCATCCTTTTTAAGTTGAACTCCAACTATTCTTGGTATTCTTCCTATGTTTTTTAAGAGTGACCAAGTGTTGTAGTCAAGTTCAACGGGGACTCCGCAAGGGACAAAAGTAGTTTTTCCGCCTATATCAACAACCATTCCAGCACCGGGGATTTTATGTTCTGGATCAAAATCATTGGCATACTTTTTGTCAAAAATATACATCCTCTTTCCGAGGACTTCGTGTTCTTCCTTAACTGGTTTATTACTTACTGGCATACTTAAATGGCCTCCAGTTTTCGCCTAGAGGCCAACCACGGCTTGTTGAGTAAAAAAGTTACAAGCTACTTCAACTTATCGTGCCGACTCCAAACGCCTCATATAGAGTTGTTGTAAAATAACAGCTCTAAGATAGACTTTCCAAGTCATAGCGGTTTTAACTTTGTATTCATCACCATGTCCACCCGGAGGTGTTATCGTGACATCAAAGTCGCCAGGCAAAAGCCTTGCGATTCCGTATGCACCTTCTCCTAGAATTATCGTTTGCTCTAGGTAAGCTACATCAGAATTAGAACCCGAATTTGCAACGGAAGGTGCGGTTGAAGTTCTTACGAACCTAACCCCATCAATATTTGCAATTTCTCCTGTGAATAGAGAATTATCTTTTGCAAGATAACGGGTTGCCTCTCGGAAAGCGGTGTCCTTCATCAGTCTGGTTTTAACATAAGGACTTATGATAGCGACATATTCGTCACCGATCATAGGTGCATCCTGCACCTCCAACGATTGGACTGTATCCAGAATATCGTCTAAGTCTGCTGTATCTGCAGTTACGACTGCCTCACGATTTGCTTTGGCATTAGCGTAATTAACGGAAGTGCCAGCAATAAGGACATCTCTGACCTTTTCATTGATGGTTTCCCCTGCGTTTTGACCTAGAAGCTTTTTATATTCATCTGGAAGATCCAAGAAGGAAGTTTGCTCTAAAGCCTCAACCAATTGTATTCCATTTCCCCAGAACTGAAGTGTCGCTGTGACCGTAGCATCAGTAATGGTTTCGGGTGTAAATGTCGGAGAATCCGACAAGACCGAACTTGGAATAGCAAGTTTTGAGAATTTTAGCCAAGACGCAGTCTGACCTTTTCTTTTCATAACAAGATCAGGTGCACCAAACTGTGGATAAACCAACTTCGGTTTGGCGAACTCTAGCGTCTTCCTTACATTATGGACTTCTATTACATCTGGAGCATTGCTCCTCACCATATCAGCCATGTTTATCACCTCCTCTCAAGCTAAGATTTTGTCTGAGCCTGTCTAATTTTCTGATCCTTTAATTGTCCGAGCTTTCCCAATGGCATTGTCCAAGGATTTTCATCCTCGTTTGAGCCAGGCTCTGCAACAACATTCGGTTCGCTTGCCGGATTGTTGTCCATTGTTGCCGGACTAGGATTATTTTGGGTAGGGTTCTGATCTCCTTTATCGGCAGCACCTAGCTCCTCAACTCTATTGGCAACAGCTTGTTCTATTTCATCCAATGCTGTTTCCCAATCTCCTGCTTTAAACGATTCATAACTCGCAAAAGCCCAAGGATTTTTTCTAATTCTTGTGACTTCTTCTGCAGGGAGTTCGGGATAAAGTGATATTCTCCCTTCAAGTTCTCTTGAAAGGCGACCTGTAGCTAACTCTAATGAGATAGCATATTGGCCTTCTGGAGTTTCAAATGGTGATTGTTCACCATCTGCTGGTTGGTTGCCCGAAGATCTTTGTCTATTTAGACGATTGGCAGCAACTAGTTTTTCGTTAAGAATACGAACTTCGTTTCTTCGCTGTTCTAGTTCAGCATCCCTTGGATCGGGATTCTGGCCACCCTGACCACCGGGATCTCCTGCATTGCCCCCATCTCCACCTTGACCGCCTAAATCGGCATTATCAAGATTCTGTGAGCCGGGATTTCCTGCGTTTTGGTCATTGTTGTCCATTTTTTCCTACACCTCCTTTCATATTAGATTTTTAGATCTTTTCAGATCTGCATTTATCATAAGTGTCCTTATTATGCGTTGTCAAGCCTTAACTATAATCTGCCAGCTTCTAGCCTCCGAATCTCATCTCTTTTTTGCTCGTTTGACATATTAGAACGAAGAATTTGCTGTATTCTATTCTCAATTGCCGAATTAACTGCTTGCCTTTTATTTACTGCACGAAGTTGCACAGATTCCGGATTTATCGTATAAGTTCCTCCAATAAGCTGTCTGACTATTCCTGCAGGTGAGAAGTCTGATTCTCCGGCCTTACTGACTGATCTAAGCGGTCTTATAAGACCTTTGACTTCAGATCCGACTATATCTTTAATTTGTTGATCCATTGGAAGATTTACATCAGTTCTATCCTGACCTGTAAATAAATCTTTTGGAGCTACAGGTTTTCCAGCAGCCGTAGATAAAGCATATTTACCAAGTTCTGTTCCTTCTTTAACTACAGGCGTAAGCATCCCCAAAGGTTTATCCATTAAACTAAAAATATCCTGAACCGGAAGATTTGGTCTGTATCTAATTTGATTTCCTTTTTCATCAACAAATGGAGTAGGAATTGAAATTCCGGGATAATCACCTTCAGGTCTTCCTTCTTTATTTAATTCTTTATTAAGCTTTGCAACCAAAGCGTTCTTTCCAGGTTGAGTAACTAAACTTTTTAATTGAAGCGGAATATTAAATCGTGCCCAAGTATAGAATGGAAAGAATCTTCGCATAACATTTGTTTCAAATGGAGTAAGACCGGTTAAATAATCAAATAGATATTCATTGGTTTTTGCAATAGCTTTTCGTGTAGCCTCCACATCAGATAAGCCTTTACTTAAAAACTTTTGTCTTTGATCTAAAAAGAAAGCTGATCTCGCATTATTCTCAAAAGTATTTCCTAGTTTTCTAAAAGGCTCAAAGGCTTTAACCGCATCTATTTCACTTGGTGCATTAAAAAAGTTTGAAGCATTAAAAGCACCACGATCTAATACTCCCGATTTTTTAAGAATTGCCATTTCTTCCGGTGAGAATCCGCCTTTTACTCCCTGAATAAATCTAATTGGATCTTTCATTCCTCCCAACCAAGAATTGTATAAATTACCAACTGCGTTCATAAAATGAAAGGCCGGATTCATTGAGGTTGCTGTAGGTTTCCAAAGCTTATTAAACATATCTATTCCTGAAAATAGTTTTCCAATATATGGGGTTTCTTTTAGATTAACCGCAGAAGCATTTAAGTCATCAACTATTCTTGCAGGAAAAGCCCAACCTTTAAGTTCCCTAAGTCTTGGAGAATCTGAAAGAATTGGTTTAAATCCTTCAGGCACAGCGTTTCCAGCTCCGATTTTAACTCCGAATTTAGTTTTAACTTCCCGGAGAAAATCTTGAACTGCATTATCCTGGAATTGTGCCAGTTCTCTTTTTGCGATAGCTTTAGGAGCATTAAAAGTAAATCCTTCAGCACCCTTTCTTTTAGTAAGATAAGTTCTTCTTTCACCGAATTTAGCAGATGTAAAATATTCTTTTATTCTCTCAGGAGCAAAATCCAAATGCGGATAATAACCTCCTTGATTAAGAAGTCTTTTTGCAGTTTCTCCGGCCATTCTTCCTCTTTGCACTAAATCCGTAATATCAGCATCAAATTGTTTCTTAACCTGAGAAAGAACAGGCCTAATTCGGTTAAATGATTCTTCGCCTAAAGTTTTCCTAAGCTCTCCTAGATTTACCGTAGATCCAGCACCTTTAGGTTCTAGGAATTTTGGAATAGCTTCAATTTCCTGCCTTGTGAATTTTTCAGTTTGTTTTCCTGTTAATTTACTTTTAATAAATCCGAATGGTTGACCAAACTGTTGTTTAGTTCTTTCAATAATATCAGTTGCTCCCTTTCCTACCGTAGTCGGAATTTCAGATTTCATCACATTATATTCTTCCGGAAGCTTATATCCTTTAACAAAATTCTTTCCTATAGCTTCAACTGTTGATTGGACTCCGGGTATTTTGCTAACAACATTTTTAACAATTTCTGCACCCTTATCCAGTTTAGAAGCTTTAGAAAGTATTTTTACTCCTGTAGCAATTTTAGATACAGGAACAAAATTTAAAGGATCAACAACAATTCTTCCAGCAGATCCTGTAATATTTCTTGCTGTTTCATTTGTTGCTAATTGTTTTGAGTAATAATCCCTTAAAGGTTTTGCTGCAGGTTCTGGCATATTAAAAGTTAAAACCCGTGAAACAATATCTCTTGCTGTCGGATCTTCTTTAAGTTTTTGTTCATATCCTTTACCACCTGTTAAAAGTTTTTCAGAAATTTGAGAAGGAATTGCTAAAGCATCAAAAATCTTTCCAATAATACTTTTACTCGGTGCTGTATCTATAGGTTGTGGTCTGAAATTAGTCACGGGAGTTTTATTAACGGGTGTTTGCATATCCGGAGATAGCTTTAAATTTTGAACTGCAGGGGAAGGTGATGGTTGTTTTACAGCAACTTTTGCAACTGGAGGAGCTACGGTTTTTTGTCCCGGTCTAAATTTATTAGGATCAAAAGCATCTAAGTAGCCCATATTTATTTCTTTCCAAATAATCCACCAATGAATTTACTTACATTAGAAACTGCATTTTTAACCGTATTCGCAACATTATTAACTGCTTTTTGAACAGGTTTTGGAGCTTCAATCTTAGGAAGATTTATCTTTGGCAAACTAATTTGTGGTAATTTAATCTGCGGAATATTTATCTTTGGCAAGTTTATTTGCGGTAATTGAAACCCAGAAGATCTAGGTTGTGTTTGCGGTATAGGTGATTTAAAACCAGATGGAAGCGAAAAATTAGGTTCTGTTTTTATTCCAGGCTGTGTCCCTTGAACTATTCTAGCCGAAGTATCTGAACTTAATCCTCTATTTTCATCAATTGTTATCTTTGGCATTATAGGAGTTAATGCTGTTGTTTGTTTTCCCGGAGCACTTGAAATTGCCTGTCTTGCAATCTTAGCTGCTGCAGGAGATGGGGTTGCAGTCGGCTTTGCAGTTCCAGCATAATTGTTAATGTTTTCTACATAAGTCTGAGTTTCTTCAAAGGGAGGAACTCCACCATATTTCTCAACATTTCCTGCCCCTGCATTATATGCTGCCAAAGCTTTATTTATATCTCCACCAAAGCGATCTAAATTTTGTTTAAGATATTTTGCTGCACCTCTAATTGCCTGATTAACATCCATTGGATTTATTCCTAAAGACCTAGCCGTATCAGGCATAAACTGTGCAATTCCCAAAGCTCCTACAGGAGATTTAGCATTAGCATTAAAACCTGATTCTTGTTTTAGAAGTGCTGAAATAATATTTGTAGGAATACCAGTTTCTTTAGAAGCTTGAGCTATAATCCCTTTATATTCTTCGGGAGTTCCTTCAGCATAAGCCAATTGTTTTGTCGTATTAGGATTTAACGAAGGCTTTAAAATAGTTTTAGCTTCAGCAGCAGGAGCAAAGAATCTTCCTACAGTTCCTAGCGTATCTTGAATAAGATTGCCTGTTGTTTCTTTAGCTTTCTGTAAGAAATCCCCAATTTGCTGTGCAGGTTTTGAATTAACAATTTGTTTTACTAAATTATTTTTAGAAACAAAATCTGCTCCTTGCTTTAGAAGATTAGGAATATTTATAATTGGATTGATAATTGGATTTAATTCCAAAGCTTTTATAGCAATCTCTTTTCCTAAAGATGGAATTTCTTCAGGTTTATCCGGTAAAATATTTGCAATTGATTCTTTAACTTTTTGAGTTGCAATATCAAATCCTTTAGAGAAAGCGTTTTCTGTTTTTGCAGGTTTGAGAATAAATCCTTGTTTCGGATCAAGAATTATTTTCCCTTGTTTTTGAAGCGTATTTATATCATTTATGCTCGCAGCTTTTACATAGGATTTTCCGGTTGAATCTTTATAAGTTATGTAGTCAATTCTTTCACCAGGAAGTCCATCAGTTTTAATAATTTTCCCATTTTCATCATAACGATAAATGAAAGCTGTTCCTTTTACTCTTGCCAGATCTGCCGAGTCAATTGATGAGATTGGAAGTCCTGATTGGTCTGAAACTTCTCCAGGATAGTGAACTCTATAAAAAACATTTCCAATCTTTACATAATTTGAATCAAAGATTCTTTTATCTTTTAATTGTCTGACATTTGTTAGAGCAAATTCACCGGGCTTTAAATCTTTCCCGTAAATGTTTGTAAGTTTTCCACCAGGATCTACGGCTATAACTTCGTAGTCCTCAACTCTATTTGAAATTCCTGAAAGATTGTTATAGATTCTTTCCATATCCTGTGCTTTTTGAAGATAACTTTCAGCATTTATATCATTACCAAATGAATTAAATCCATCAGATACTGTTGCAAAGAAGTTTGTTTTTTCCTCAGCCATTGCTGTAGCTTTTTGAATATATTCTTCTTTTGTAATTTTCCCTGTTGCAAGTCCTGCTTCAAGCTCATTTTCAACTTTTTGATATTGCTGATTTTTAATTCTAACTTCCTGATTAAATGCGGAAGCTGCAGCTTTACCTTGAAGATCCTGGATTCTAACAACCGTGTCTTCTATACCTCCCGTTATTGATTCAATTTGTTTATCAATATTATTTAATTGAATTGTAAGCTGGGTTTTCTGATCTCCCGTTGCCTGACCTACAGCATTTTCATAAGTTGCCCGTTCCTGATAAAGACGGTTCATTGTTTTTTGCTGTCTATCTAAACTTTCATAGGCATTTTTAAGTGCCGGGCTGGTGAACGAAGAACCTGAAGGTGTAGAACTTAAATTAGTGCCTGTTTTCCCTCCTCCAGCACTACCTCCACCAGCCTCAGCACCGTTGTTAGAGCTTCCTCCAAGAAGCGATTGATAGTAAGAATAGCCTGAACTTGCATCAGGTTGAGATGAATCTTTTGAAATATCTAGTCTTGTTCCCGTAATAAGGTCATTTATATCAGCCCGTTTTGCAGCCGAAGTATAGTTATTTTTATTTGTTGCGAAAGTATCCGCTTGCTGGGCATCTCCATCTGCTCTTGCTTGAGTTTCAAGTTTTGCATAAAGATTTGCTTTGGCATAAAGATTAGCTGAAGTATCTTCCGGAAGCTCAGAAATTCTTTTCATTTCAGCTACTCTATAAGCTGTCCTTGCTTCTCTTTCGGCTTTATCTTGGAGTGTTTGCACTTTTTGAGCCTGTTTCTGATAAGCCACAGTTTCAGTTTGCGGAATCTGTGCTAATTTATCTTTTTCATATTGAAGAATCTGCGAAGTTGTATATTGTCCAGCTTGATATTTTCTATCAATTTCTGCATCCTGAACAGCCTGTGCAACTTTAGTAATTTTTTCTTCTAAATTAACTCTTTGAAGTGGAGTAATATAACTTCGTGCCAATCTTTTAGTAAGTTCTGTCTGGTAAGAATCTGCAGAAATTAAACCAGCTTCATACTGATTATCAATTATTGCGTCTTCTGCTGAAGCCGTTTTTTTAACTAAAGAGAGTGAGGAAGAACCAAAAGATCCCGATCCAAAGCCGGGTTTTCTGATTGAGGAATAGTTTGTAATTCCACTTCTAATTGTTGCCATATCATATTTATCCGCCAGCTTTTGCTCTTATATTCTGACCTGTGTTTGCAACTGCTCCTTCTGGCGTTGCTGTCTGGCCAGTAGGCGTTCCTCCTCCTGACGGAACTCCACGCCTGTCGTTTTGTTCGGGTGTCATAACCGGAGGAGTAGGTGATTTTTGAGTTGGTTGATTTTGCTGATTCTGTCCCATTTGTTGTGCTATTTCTTCCTCCTGTGCAGCCTGGGCTTTTCTTGCCTCAAGTTGAGCCTGAACCACACCAGGAGATAGAGGAGCAAATTGTGTTCTTATTTCCATCAACTCTTTATCTTTCAATTCTTTTTTCAGTTTCTTTATTTCTTCCTGCGGATTTCTAAATCCAGCTTCTTCCAAAGTTGTTGATACAGATATGAGGCCACGATCTCTAAGTGTAGCTGCATCAACGACCTTATCAGATCTTGAAAGAGGCAAAATATTATCCCAATCAAATTCAATTTCCCTAATAATCATATCCCCATCAGTATATTCTCCGGTTTGATCGTCATAGATACTTTCTCGCATAATTGGCTGAAGTTCCGGAAAATAATCTATAAAATATTGCTGAATCATAATTATCATTTGTTTCATTACAATTTCCCATTGGATTCGCAGTTCGTTAATAATATCTGCAAAGGGTTGATACTGGATTGCTCCAACCCTTCCGGTGTAAGGTGCAGTCCCTGCAGCCAAGGTAATTTTTGGAATACCGATATTGAAAAGATGATCCAGGATTCGGTTTAAGTAAGTATCACTTGGGAAAGTTGTGATATTCATTGGAAGCGGTCTGAAATCAACATTTTCTCCCTCAAGAAAAATTAACTGACCGCTTCCCGGTTTAATTGATTTTTCATCAAAATCACTCATATTGACAACAACAAATTTCATGTGTGCACCTACCCGGATTAGATCTCCTTCTTCTCCAGTTCTATCATTTAACTCAACCTGCGGATCTATAAGCGGATCAATAAAACTCATTGACCATGGTTTGCCCGGAGAAATGAAAGAATGTCCGATAAACTTCGGGAGTGATTTATAATCCGAAACTACAAATTGAACAACATCTTTGTTCATCCAGATTATATTTACGACTTTTAACTGATTTTTAATAACTTCATATCCCCAATAATCTGTGACTCTACTTTTTGGAAGATTGTTTGCACCGCTTGGAACTGAAGTATTCCTGGCACTTCCGGCAAACATTCCGTATTCGTCATTATGCGTTGCAGGGGAAGGTTGATTTTCCGATTCCGAAACCGGTTCTGCATCATAACCAAAATCTCTTTTTATTTTTGAAAGTGTCCAAAGATCCCTATAAGCGACTCCCGTAAAAGAAGATCCGGAAGCATCATCCCAGAGAACTAAAATTTTTCCTAAGTTTTCAGTATGTGAAATTTCAATCCATTGTCCTTTTTTCTCGTCTTTAATAACTTTACACTCCAACAGAAAATCGCCATCCCGAACTTGATTCATTCCTGCTCTTTTGAAAATCTTTTTGAAGAACTCGTTATCCGGATCGTTTAAAACATCATAAACTGCTTGTTCAACCGCTTCTGCTCTAACCGTTTCAACTTCATTACTTTCATCTTTTCCTTTTATTTTTATTTTTGCCGGAGCATTTGTTAAAGACTGGTGAACTTTTTGTGCAAATTTAAGAACATAATTTATAACGACCTGGATATGGCCTTCCTGTTGTTTCATTGCTTGACCTACAACATTTGTCCACTTGTGATGTCTTCCCTCAAAGAAGTCTTTGCGTTTATCTAAAACAGGAGTTCTTTCCTGATTATCGGATTTTTCAACTTTGTCTAAGTTTTCTTTTATCCTGTCGGCAATTTTATTGCGTTCTTCTTCAGGAATAGAATCGTCAATTAAAAATGTCCCTCTGTTCTTTGCCATATCTTAACTATTACACTTCAAATTTTTAATGTCAATAGATGCTTGAATTTAGATTAAAATCTACAACTCTTGCCCGGCCTAATTTTACACTTCTTCTTTCAACAAAATGAAGTGCCATCATAAGACTGGTGAACTGGTCATTTTTTATTTTATCGTCATCTTTTGAGGCTACTTCTAGCTGTCTTTTCAATTCTTTAAGTTTTAAAGATGCTCTTATTCCGCCCCAATCCGGATTCTTATCTATGTTTTTTGAAGACGCATCCACTTCAAATTCCCGGCCTTTTCCTAAAACTTCTTTTACAACTCCCATTGCCTCTGCCTTTATTTCCGCATAACTTCTCCCCTGTGGCGGAAACGGCACTACAGCTCCTAAATCTTTGAAAGCCTCATACGCATTTTTCCCTCCAAGACTTCCTGCGTCATAAACTAGTTTAGTTCTACCCGGAGATTTAGATCTGAACTGTTCAAAAATTTGTCTTATAAGCTGATATTGCAAGGGAAGCGGAAGACTCTTTCCTTTCCAGGCTTTGTGAAAAACCACAAGATGGGGAAGCGGAATTTTTGCTCCGTCATTTAACATCCGGAAGTTATTATATTTCAAAACCGTTATTGAAGTTTCGTCTTCTGCTGCTGCCAAATCTACAGAAACGGCATAGTAAGCGTCTTCCTGGGGTGCTTCTGTAAAACCTGTTTCTTCATTCCAGGGAATTTCACTTCTAAACATTTGATTAACTTCCTCCCAGGAATACAAATGGCTTGTCCAGTCAACATAAAACCCGTAGATAATTTGCCGTCTTAAATTCTCATCAACAGTTCCTTCAATTTTTTCAAGATATTCTTTACTCATAAATTTGTTTTGATAAACAGAGGCCATAGCAGGATTAACATTTGCGGATAAAATGAAGTAATTACTTTTATCGCCTTTTTCTTTCATGTCTTCCTCAGCCAATTCCGCTAAAGATTCATATTCAATTCCTTTTGGCTGCGAAGTTCCGACAAGATGGATTGATCCCTGATAGAAAAAGGTTCTAGGAATTAAAGTGCCGTTTAAAAATAAACTAAGTTCCGGAATGTCACCGCACTCATCTCCTGAAATGAAAGCGAGTTTAAGTCTTTTAAAAGATTCTCCTAATCCGTCATAGGATCTTATAAGCGTTTCAGAATTATTCCACCAAATTATTTTCGGAAGTTTTGGTGCATCTTGAATGTCTTTAATTGCCCAACCTGCTAAAAGTGATTTATTAAAAGTTCCGTCTGGTAATAAATAATTTCCCTCGGTTATATCAATTACAGCCTCCATTACACCTTTTGCGATTTCATAGGTCTTCCCAAAATTTAGCGTCTGGTATCTTGTTTTTAACCAGGTAGGATAATCAGCTTTAAAGCGGTCTAGTTTAGGTTTTGTATTTGCCTGGTAGATGTGAAGGATTGCTTCAGCCGTAGTCTTTCCCCATTGGTTTGCCGGTTTTAGAATGTTTATAAGTTTTATCGCATTTGTCATCCAGAAGATTTGCCCATCATTTAGAGGCATCCCCAAAATATTGTTTGCGAATTTTATAACATCCCTAATTTTATAGGCCAGTTGTGAGTTCTCCATTTGGAATTATTTCTCCTTCCACAATTTCTTTTACTAAACTCTTTCCGCAATGAGGACAAACATTCGGGAGCTGTCCTGCAAACATTTTTCCAATTAACGCTTTGGCAAAACCTTCTTTGATTACCGATTCATCTTTTTTGATTTTTAAAAGCTCCGTTTTTATAAAGTCTGCATAGACAAACTTATCCGGGTTTTTTAACATATTCTCAAAAACTCTAACAGCAACCAGTCTTGAAGTTTCCTCAATTCCGGCCTCCCCACTTTTCAATTTCTCAATTAACTCTTTTTCCTCCCGGCTTAGTTTTCGTTCTTCATTTTTCTTCGGTTCTGTAAATCTCTGTCCTTTTGGAAGCATAGGATTATAAGTTTGTTTAGTGTCTTTTCGGAGGCGTTTATAAAGTCCGTTAAATGACATCCCTATCTGATCCGCCCACTTTTCGGCTGTAGCAAACGCACCATTCTCTCTAGCTTCTTGCAATATTATCTCTTGCTGTTCCAGGGGTATTAGACTAAATTTTTCTTCAAAGGCCATAGTCCCTTGATTATGACACTAGCTCTTACACCCTGTCAATAGCCCCAGGCTGAGAGGGTAATAACCTCTATCTTTGACTACGCCCAGGCACATTGGCACTACTAGTCCCCTACCCTGGCTAAATTGAAAGAGCCAGAGCCATGTCATATATACTGGCACTAGACAGTATCATTGCCATGGCCATGGCACTAGCCAGTATCATTGACAATGGCATAGTCTAAGCACATGGCACTAGTAACTAGAATTAGAGCTAGTATAAGGAAGTATCCAGTTACCAGGCCACTATCATTATCAAGTATCATAGGCCAGGCCATAGGCTATGCTACTAGTAGCAGTATAACTACAGTATAATTAAACGAGGCTAGTATCATGGCAAGTAGTGAAAGTGCAAGTGCAAAGGGGTGAAAGTGCCGGGAGATAATGGGCATATAATAGTATAAGTGCTTTACATATTGCCTATTGACAAGTGTCTTATTCTATGATACACTACATTTGAAAGTCAGAAAACTAAAAGAGATAACAAACTAACGAGAATAATTAAAACCTCTTAGACTTTGAAACTCTAAACTTTCTTAACTTTTAAAAGGCAGGAAACATATTGAGCCGGTGGCTACTAATCTTACGAAGCGAGTAGCACAAATGGATCGCCAGTAGTTCATTACTACATAATCTACAGCCGGCACAATAAATCTAATATGAAAGGAGGATGCAAATAACAATATGCTTATTTCAAAAGTAGAAAACATGAAAAGTCCGAACTCCGGACATCCGGTAGCAAATCAGTTTATTATAACTGAACATGGAAACGGAGCACTAGGAAACTTCGGCAAGAGATTAACTTTTCAAAGTTATAATTCTATAATCGCAATTATAACTTACTGGCCGGAAGAAACCAGAATTGAACTTGACGAAAACTATTGGGATTATTCAGTAACAACTGGAAAATATCGCAATCAGTTTTTAGGCGAGGGGATAGCAGAAACACGAAAGAAAATTAAAGACGGCACATATAAACTCGCTGATCTTAATTAGCCTTTGGTCGTGCTGTTAAGCCGGGCAGTCTTGACAGCACAAACGAAAAGCTAAGAGGAGATGAAATAAATATGGAAACTTTTAAAACAATATTTTTACATATCAAAGCTTGGAATTTAGCAATTATAACCTTGCTTGTAATGTATAACGCAATAACTACAGACAGCTTATATTTTACTTTTACTGGGCTGTTATTAACACCAGTTGCATACGATTTATTAAAACAAGCAAAGCAAGGGGGTGAGAAATAATGGACTTTACAGATGCAGAATTTATGACGGCACAAGAAAAGCAGATGACCTATAAACAATGGAATACTTTTCTTAGAGAAGGATTAAAACAAGAACACTTTACTAAAAGGATTTATAATCATTTGCACTTACATTGCGGATTTATAGCTCACTATAACATTGACGGATTCTACAGCACTTACTTTGAAGCTGGAGAAGATACCGAGAGATTCTTTGACAACTTAATAAGTGATGGTGGCTATGGTGATACAAGAGATCTAACACAAGCAATGATTGAACTCTACGAAGCAAGCTATAAAACTAAGATCAACGAAGCTTCAACAGACAATGTTGATAATAGAATTGCTTTATTAGAGGAATGTGTTAAGCGAGCTAAAACAGATCCAGAATTTGCAAAACAATTCTTAGCAACTCTTTAGCCTTTGATCTTGCTTGCTATCGCTGTGAAGGGTAACAAGCAAGAATGAGAGGTTAAACTCTGGAAGGGGGTGAATTATGAAATTTTTAGCAACAAGAAGTTTAGAATTAAAAATCTTAGTGGAAGCCGAAGACCAAAAACAAGCGGAAGCAAAAGCCGAAGCTCATTTTAAGGAACTAGGCCGAGAAGTCTTACGAGTAAATCCAAAAGCTAAGGCAAAACTAGACTTCTATTCAAACATTGTAGCAGTCCCGGCAGAAGTAACGGAAATTGAATTGCCGGAAGTTAAGGAACAACCGCCAAAAAATGATGTATCAGTTAACGATATTCCATTTTAGGCCTTTGATGTTGTCCATTTCTTGCCAAAGGCGGAAGTGGACAACAATGAAAGGTTTAAGGAACTTGAGAACAAATAACTATTGACACATAGAGTAGAATAGTGTATAATAAGGAATATATGGGACTAACTAAAGATTTATACATTGAACTAGAAAATAAGAAACACGAAGCGAAATATATTTTGAATCGTTTAATTGAAACCTACGGTGCAGAGAAAGCCCTAGAATTTATGCAGAAATTAGAAAAGGAAAAACTCAATGAATAAAATAAACAATATCATTTTGACAATCTTACCTTACTTTTTTAGCTTTGCCGGATTATATTTATTCTGGCACATACTAAGATGGCTGAACTTTCTATAACAAAAACTGAAGTGATTAACGCTTTAGTCACAATAAGTAACAGATTGACCGAACTTATTCCACAGGTTGAAAAATCTGAACGAGCCTGGGATTTAAAAGAGTTTCATTTTTTACAAATGAACGCTGGATTAAAAACCGTTGATATGAGGGAAGCGGAAACCAAAACAATGCTTATGAATGAACCAGGCTGGACTGAATTTGATGATTTAAAAATAGAACTTAGAACTTTGCTAACGAATAAGGAAATACTTTTAACGATACTTAATAAAATATGATTGAAGAACGAACTTGTCCAAACTGCCATAAAAGATATAACGATCCGGCTAATATGGAGGCAATAGATCGGATTGGAGAATGTCTAAACTGCGACCATGTAAGGGGTGAAACTTTGGAACAGCAAAAAGCGGAGGCTGATGAAGATGAGGAATAGTTATTTAATTTATATCAAGAGTCATACAGACGCACCGGACTACGAAGATCAAGTCACGGCAAAAAATAGAAAGGAAGCAATTGAACTTTTTTATATGAGGTTACAAGGTGAATTTGACCGCAAGTTTATAGATCAGAACATGGCCAGGGAATACAAACATGGAGGCCTGGAAAGACGAAAAAGGAAAGCGGAAGAAGATCCTTTAACACTTTATTAAAATGAATTACATAGACACGCAACAAAAGGCTCTTAAAGTCAGGAAACTTTATAGATCTGGTAAAAAAAGAAAAGAGATTGAGGAACTTATGAAAATTAGTAAGGCTACTTACTATGTTTATTGGAGAATTTTAGGAGGCAAGAACCCGGAAGATGAAGCAATTCATCACGAAGCAATATACGAAAGGGGTGAAAAATGAAAAAGAAGATCTTTGAAAAACCTTTAGGAATTTATTGTGTTTTATTTGGACATACTTATTTTATTACTCATTTTTTTGGTTATCAATACTGCGGAAGATGTGGAACGCAAATAGGTGACACTCTTGGATCAACAGGAATAGGCAAATGTATTCCTTTAACTCATCATAGGATAAATTGTAAAAACTGCAATAAAATAAGACGAAGATGGACTGGTTTAGCTAGAATTTATATGCCTTTACAGGAAAAGTTTTTAAGGTGGTATAACAAATGAAAGCTAAGATTGTAAAAATAGATCCATTAAAAACAAGCCGGGCTGAGAAATCTTATAGAAGAATCTACTTTACTCTTGAAGATGGAAGCTGGGCAAAATCAGATATTGTCCCGGCATATAGGAACTTCCGAATCTGGAAACCTATTATTCAACTCTTTGAAGCCGGAGCTGTAGTCTTCTTAGATGGCGTAGAACTTAGGCAACCAAACGAGGTTGACGCTGATAGCCTGGTAAAAATAACCAATGCCGGATTTGAAATCATCAAAGTAAATGAACAAAAAGCAACACAAGAACAGTTATTATGAAACACAAACATAACTTTCAATTTGTAGAAAAAGAGGGTGCTTATTATAATAAATTATTGAAGAAATGGGTTAAGCCTCTTTATTTTTTCGTATGTATATGCGGTCAAGTAAAAAAAGTTTATTCAAAAGAAAAATTAGAAGGTTATTACCCAGCTTATTGACATATAAGGAAGCTTAGCGTATAATAAGGTATATGGAACAAGAATTTATATCTAAGGCTGAAGCTGCCGAAATACTTGGCGTTCATCCTAGAACAATAACAAGAATGATAATGGCCGGAAGATTAAGAGCAAAAGACTTAAATGCAAGCGGTGGAATTAGAAAACGCTGGGTAGTCTTGAAGGAAGATCTATTAAGAACAGATAATGTTAGAGCCTAAACTTACAGAAAGCGACAAGAAATGGATAAACGAAAATACGAAAGTCAGTTCAGAACCCTTGCCTTGGGAGCAAGAATCGGAATCGGATTTATTAGAAGAAGTAAATCAGGAAGGGGGTGAAGCAAATAATATGCCACAAGAAGTAAATTATGACACATACGAAGCACCAGTAGGCGACAGCAATTTTCTTAAATTGACTGAAGAACAAACCAAAATAAGGTTATGTTCTAAGCCTTGGGA
>JAEHJW020005172.1_pt1 | contig 42565 bp, 68 predicted proteins | sample 9271431 | NCBI WGS metagenome assembly JAEHJW02
CAGCTTCGCCGCCCCAATCCGTTCCATACATCAACCAGGAGCAACCATGGATCAAGACCCCACCCTCGGCCTTCCCGCCCTCGCGCTGCCCGTACTCGGCCAGCCCCTCAAAGGTGGCACCTTCGCCGGCTTCACCACCAAGAAGGACGGCACCCACTGCGCCGTCGCCCTGCTGCCCGGCTTCAAGGAAGACGTCAACTGGGACGACGCCAAGGCTTGGGCTGCCGAGCAAGGCGGCGAGCTGCCCTCGCGCCCCGTGGCTGCGCTGCTCTTCGCCAATGTGAAGGACCAGCTCAAGCCCTACTGGCACTGGACGAGCGAGGAATGGAGCGCCTCCTACGCCTGGAGTTGCGACTTCCTCAGCGGCGGCCAGAGCGGCAGCCACAAGCGCTACGAAGGCTCGGCTGTTGCCGTCCGCCTGATTCCCCTCACCGCCTGAGTCCTTCAGTCCTTTCAACCCCACAGGAGCAACAGCATGTCCTCAGTGACCATTCCCATCGAGTTCGAGCTCACCCCGCGCAGCCGCGCCATCATGGACGCGATCCACAAGGCCATCAGCCCGCAGTTCAAGGCTGAAGATCAGCCCGCCACCCACCCGGTCGACCTGCAGCCTGGTGAGCACTACGCCGGCGTCGTGCTGGACGAAGCCTGCCACGTCAAGCACCACCTGGTGCTGATGGCGCCGCGCGCCGAGGAACTGACCTGGCAGGCCGCCATAGACTGGGCCAAGGAACAAGGCGGCTCCCTGCCCACCCGCCAGGAACAGGCCCTGCTGTACGCCAACTGCAAGCCTCATCTGAGGCCGGTGTGGCATTGGTCCTGCGAAGAGCACGAGGACGACGCCTCCTTCGCCTGGCGTTGCGACTTCCTCAGCGGCAGCCAGTACGGCTTCCACGAGAGCTACGTAGGCTCGGCTGTTGCCGTCCGCAGAGTCTGAGCCCTTCGGTCCTTCAGTCCTTTAACTGAGCCCCATGGCCTACAACACTTTGTCACTTGAACAGAAGTTGCTTACCAAAGCGACGAAACAAGGCGACTGCCTTATTTGGTTCGGTCAGAAGGATCGGCGAGGCTATGGATTCCTTCGAATAGAAGGGAAATTGGTACGCGCTCATCGCATCGCGTATGAACTTGCAAAAGGACCAATACAGGAAGGTTCTGTGATTCGCCACAGGTGCGACAACCCATCCTGCATCAACCATGAGCACCTGGAGGTCGGATCGCAACTGGACAACGTGCGCGACATGCTGGAGCGCGGTCGTGCCAACAAGGCAAAGGGCGAAACCAATGGAAGGGCGAAGCTCACGGCGGAACAAGTTGCCGAGATTCGCAATTCATACGTCCCGCGCAAATATGGTCATGGTTCCCATGCCCTAGCGAAAAAGTATGGCGTTTCAAAGCCGACTATTCGCGCGATTCTGAATGGCGAGGCTTGGAAATGATCCATCACGCCAGCCACAGCCACGCCGATCAGGCGTTTATGGCGCGGCTGCTGCGCCGGCGCGGACATGCCGTGTCCGGGGACTTGACCAAGATTTTCAGGAGAACAGCATGACGCTGAAATTCGTGAACTACCTCGGGGACGATTTACCCCCCCCTGCAAGCTCCGTGCCATCGGTCAGGACGCGCCGCGATCCGCCGCCGAGCTATCACAAAGGCTTTCGTGTCGTTGGCATCCCGCCTGGGCGTGTCGAGGAAGCCGAGGTCGAGCACAACGTTGCACAGAACGAGTTGGTCGCCAAGGGCAGCCCGTTCAAGCCGTTTGACCGAGAGCACTGGATCATGAACGCATCGAAGAAATCCGTGCGCGCGAAGCCCTACGAAGTCAGGAGCGCCGCCGAGGTGTGCGCGGATCTTGCTAAAAAGGCCGGATGGCTTGGCGTCGAAGTTCGCGAGATGAAAAAGGAAGAGAAAAAGTGATCACGCCGCAATTCCTGCTCCCCATCCACACCGAGATCGTGGTCGACCTGTTTGCCGGCGGCGGTGGCGCCAGCACCGGCATCGAGCTGGCCACCGGCCGAGCTCCAGACATCGCCATCAACCACGACCCCGAGGCCGTCAGCCTGCACCAGGCGAACCACCCGCAGACTCAACACTTCTGCAGCGACGTGTTCGAGGTCGACCCCGTCACCGTCACCGCAGGCCGCCCGGTGGGCCTGCTCTGGGCCAGCCCGGACTGCAAACACTTCAGCAAGGCCAAGGGCGGCAAGCCCGTGAGCAAGAAGATCCGCAGCCTGGCCTGGGTGGTCATCAAGTGGGCCAAGCTGGCGCAGCCGCGCGTCATCTGCCTGGAGAATGTCGAGGAGTTCCAGACCTGGGGGCCGCTGGGGCCGGATCAGCGCCCCTGCCCGCAGCGCAAGGGCCGCACCTTCCAGCGCTGGGTGAGCAGCCTGCGCAACCTTGGCTACGCCGTCGAGTGGCGCGAGCTGCGCGCCTGCGACTACGGCGCCCCGACCATCCGCAAGCGCCTTTTCCTGGTCGCCCGGCGCGACGGTGCGCCCATCGTCTGGCCCGAGCCAACCCACGCCGCGCCCGACAGCCTGGCCGTCAAGAGCAAGAAGCTCAAGCCCTGGCGCACGGCCGCCGAGTGCATCGACTGGAACATCCCCGCGCCCAGCATCTTCGAGCGCCAGCGCCCGCTAGCCGAGGCCACCTGCCGGCGCATCGCCAAGGGAATCATGCGCTACGTGGTGGACGCGGCCGAGCCGTTCATCGTTCCCATCAGCCATGCCGGCGACACCCGAGTGCACAGCCTGCGCGACCCTCTGCGAACCGTGACCGGCAGCAGCCGCAGCACCCATGCGCTGGTGGCCCCAGTCCTGACCGAGCACGCCAACGCCGGCAGCCCGCGTGCCTGGCGCGCCGACGAGCCGCTGCGCACGCAGGTGGCGCAGACCAAGGGCGGCCACTTCGCCCTGGTCGCCGCCTTCATGGCCAAGCACTACGGCGGCGAGCCGCAGGCCGGCAAGACCCACACCAGCGTCGACCGGCCGGCGCCCACCGTGCTGGCACAGGGCGGCCGGCAGGCCATCGTCACCAGCCACCTGGCCAAGCTGCGCGGCGACAACGTCGGCAGCGCGGCCACCGAGCCCCTGCACACCATCAGCGCCCAGGGCCAACACCATGCCGAGGTCCGCGCCTTCCTGGTCAAGTACTACGGCACCGACCAGGACCCACGCCTGGAAGAGCCCATGCACACCGTGCCCACGCGCGACCGCTTCGGCCTCGTCATGGTGCACGGCGAGCCCTACGCCATCGTGGACATCGGCATGCGCATGCTGACCCCGCGCGAGCTCTACCGCGCCCAGGGCTTCCCCGAGAGCTACCAGATCGAGCGCGGCGCCGACGGCCGCGAACTCACCAAGACCGCACAGGTCCGCATGTGCGGCAACAGCGTCTGCCCGCCGCTGGCCCGCGCCATCGTGGCGGCGAACTACAGCGAGCAACATGCGGAAAGGATGGCGGCATGACCACCGAACTAGACCGCCTCCGCGAAGAGAACGAACACCTCCGCGGCACCGTACTGGAGCAGTCCGACCGCATCCGCGAGCTGGAGCTGCAGCTGGCCGCATCACAGCGTGCAGCCCAGATCTCGACGCAGATCGGCGATGCCATGGGAGGCGACGTCAGTCTGGTCGCCGGCCTGCAATTGAAGTTTTAGGAGCATCAAGCTATGAGCATCAATGACGCGCTGCTCGATGAGGCAGAGAAATATCTTCAGAAAACGTACGGTACTTATCGCGGACACCCTGAATGGCGGGCCCTGAAAGATGCATTCATTGCTGGAGCAGCCCTCGCCGCCAGCAAGCCTGAGCCGCAAGCACAGGCAGGAGAGCCGGGAAACAATAAAGGGAAAAGCAATGGACGAAATGACAAACAAGGACCTGCTTTGGGCGCTAATCTTCCTTTGGGTGGTAGTCCCGACGCTTCTGTGGCTTGTAGTACTTATAGTTCGCTATCCTCACTTACCGATGTGCTTTGGGGCAGCGATGATGTGATGGCGCTGAACGCAGAGCTAGGCCTGACGATGGATCAGCTTGTGCGAATTGCTAATGTCGTTCTGCAATCCCACCGCGAGGCGATGGCAGAAGTTACACGGCGCTTTGAGGAACTGAAAAGGCATGGCGTCTCGCACCACGCTCATAACGAAGCCATCGCCAAGAAAGACGCCGCGCTGGATGCGTGTGCTAAAGACGCGGCGCGGTATCGGTTTATCAGGTCTGCGACCGCACCTGTCTATGTCGAGTGGTACGAAGTATCAAAAGCCGATGCCTACTTGGCTAACGAAGAACTCGATGCCACCATTGACGCCGCCATCACCCAGGCGCAGGAGGCGAAGCGATGAGTCAACAGGCACACGACTTCGTACCCAATCCTGTTTTGCGGGCGATGTTTGATGACCAATCGCGCAGGGTAGACCCAGTGGTCGCAGAGCTGGTTGCGCTGCGTGAAGCGATACAAGAACTCAGAAATGCATTGCTTCCACCACAGTCGATCATTCTTACCGGGCCCGCAGTAGAGCGCATTTACCAAGCACTTAAGGACACCCCATGACCACACCCACCACACCGGCATCTCCTGATTCTGAGCGGGATAAGTTGATCCGGCTGGCCGATGAATACGCCCAGGCGTTCGCCAAATTCCACTTGGAAAACCTGTACGGCACCAGCAAGTCCTACACCGCTAACTGCAAAGAGGAGGCGGACGAAGCGCGACAAGCATTGATCGCCGCCCTGCTGGCCGCAACGACTGCGCGTGAATGGGTGGGGCTGACGGATGAGGAAATGTCCGACTTGCGGAGGCAGGCCAAGTCCAGCGACAAAACCGCCGAACGCCTTTGGCACTATATCTATGCTGACCTTGTAATTGCGGCGTGGCGCGAGAAGAGCGCCGCAGCGCCTGCCGCTGGTGTGGTGGCGTGGCGGCCAAAATTTGCGAACGGGTTCAGATCAGATTTCGTGACAGGGGCTCCAGATGAACAGACCGTCGCTTATTGGGAAAGACAGGGTGTTGAACTCGAACTCGCTTACACCCACTCCCAGCCCCAACCCTCTGCGCTACCTGATGAGGTGGTGAAGGATGCGCTGAACGAACTTGGGAGCTGCCAAGACGACTATAACTACTTGCTTGGTATCACCGAGAACAAGGACAACCTTCACGGATGGCTTCGCATGAGGGCATCGCGTGTTGCCAAAGTTCGCGCCGCCATCGACGCAGACATGCTCAAGGAGGGGAAGTGATGAAAAAACTAATCGGAAAACTACTCTGCTGGCTTGGCCTGCACAACGTAGAAGATAGTTACTGTCAACGCGATGGTTGCAAGTATCACGAACTCAACGATTGATATGAAGATCGCTGAGTTCCATTTGTGTCTGAGCGATGGTGTGATCCATCGGCCAGGATCGCGTGGCAAAGATGGCTTGCCAAAGCTGCTTATGACGATGGAACACAAATGGGTGTTTATTCCAGAAAAAACTCCAACAAACATTAGTTATGCCATCGCCAGGGCAGCGAAGGTGACTGGTCGCATGTTCAGATCGAAGACCTTTCAAGGGGGCGTCCTAATCTTTATGTATCAGCAAAAGGGTCAAGAATGAAAACCATCACCTACGACGACACCCTGTATCAGCTTGTGCCTAAGGAAAAGATATGAAAAAGCTAATTGGAAAACTACTGTGCTGGCTTGGACTGCATGACGTTGAGGACAGTTACTGCCAACGGGAAGGATGTGATTACCATGAAATCAACGACTGACTTGATTGAATTGGTGCGCCGATTGCGCCTGATTGGCAAATACGATGCAGCAGCGGAAGCCGCTGATTACCTGGAGTCGCTCTCCGCCTCCCCCACTCCACCAGCACAGCCAGCAGAGAGAAGGCCGCTATCGGAAGTGGATGAGCGCACACAAGATGACAGCTTAGACGCAGCTGTTGACTCTATCTACGGCATCACCGCAGCCGCACCGAAGCAGGAGCCTGGAGCATGAGCGAAGTCGAAGAACTACGACAGTCTGTGGCCGACCTTTCGGCTTCCGTGGTCTTCATGGCTAAGACCTTTGGTACGCGCCTGACGCGCGAACAGATGTGTGATCGCCTTGGCGTTCACCGAAACACCCTCGCGCGGCGTCAGTCGGAGGCAGGATTCCCACAGCCAGGCCGGGATGGAAAGTGGCTTCTCAGCGAGGTGATCGAGTGGGAGACCCAGCGCTGAGGCGCTTGGCTATCTCGCTTGCCTTGGGGTTGTAGTAGGTCAGCGCCCGAGTGGTGTTGGTCCAGCCGAACATCTTGCACAGGTCCAGCACATGCAGGTGCTGCGCCAGGCGCGTGGCCGCCGTGTGCCTTGAGTCGTGGAAAGTGAAGCCCTGCAGCCCAGCCTTCTCCCTGGCCCGCCTGAACAAAGCATCCAGCGTCTGTGCCTTGAGGCTGAACACGGTCTCGGAATCGAACCCACGCATCAGATCGATCACGCGCCGCGCGCCCGGGGTGAGAGGAACATCCCGCCCCTTCCCGGTCTTGCTGGTGTGCAGCCGGCAGTGGTCGGCCTTGATGTCATCCCAGCGCAGCGCGCAGATCTCGCCAGCCCGCATGCCGGAGAACAGGGCCAGCAGGAAGGCGCCCGCCACCGCCTGGCTCATCGTCCTGGCCGGCTGCCCAGCCCATCCAAGCTGCCGCAGCATGCGGCGCACCTGTGGGCCGTGGATGACCACTTCCCGGTGGTCCGGCTCGGCCGGCTTGGTCACATCACGGCAGGGGTTCACATCAACCCAGCCCCAGTCCCGGCGCGCGGACTCGAACACGGCAGAGATCAGGGTGAGGTCTCGCAGCACCGTGGCACGGCTGACCACCTTGAGCCGCGCGTCCCGCCAGGTGGCGATGTCCACGGGCGTGATTTCGCCGATCAGCTTCTTGGTCGGCAGCTTGGCGTGCTCCGGCTTCTCGTAGGCCGCCAGCCGGATGATCTCCCACCGCTCCCCCCGCTTACCAGGGGACACCTCTTCGGCATACCGGCGCAGGGCGTCCTGCAGGGTCTTGATGCTGCCGGCACCCGATGTCTTGGCTGTGCGCAGTTCGTGGGATCTGCGGGCCTGCCAAGCCTCTGCATCGCGCTTGGTGTCGAATGTGCCAGACTCCCTAACGCCGGCCACCTCTATCTGGATGTGCCAGCGGCCGGTCTCATTCTTCCTGGGCGTGGCCATTTGGGGATTCGGTTGGGGGAATTTTGGGGGATGCGCTGTGCAGAACAGTGCAACGGGCGCACTGTAGCAGATCGGAGATCCGTGTTTTCCCTCTAAACGGTGCAGCGTTGTGCAACCGTCGCACCTGTATGCACTAACAGGTGGTGCCCGGGGCCGGAATCGGAAACCGCATGAATCCTCGGTTTTTTGGAAAATATGGGGTTTTTTTGGGACTCCAGAAACGCGAAAAATCCCCCACCCCGCCGAAGCGAGATGGGGGAGAAGCCCTGGTAACCTTTGGAAACCCCGGACAGGAGACAACTGCAATTACTTGACGGGCTCAGTGCACGCCGCCAGCGCGGCGCGCAGCTGCTGCTCGTACCCTTCGCGGCGCTCAAGCTCGGCCATCGCGCCCTGGGTGAACTGGTCAATCGTGGGCTGTGCGGTGAACTGCTCGGTTGGCATCTCCGGGCGGTCCGGAACATCGACGCGGCATTCCACCGGCACCGGCACCTTGACCTGGACGGTCACGGTATTTTCGGGCGCGGTCCAGTGGCCAGCCAAAAAGGCTGCCACGGCCAGCAATGCGGCGGCGATCATTTCGGTTTCCCCTTCCACCAGGAATTCACGCGCTCCACGGCGCTGCGGCACGCATCGCCCGGGTCGGCCGGCGGCATGCGCATGATCTCGTCGGCCAGACGGTCGGCGGCGCGCGCGGCGCTGGCAGCCGCGGCGATCTTGGGTGCGGCGGCGGCCTGGCGCTGCTGGGCCTGCTGCTGCAGCTGGTCCACGCCCTGGCTGCATGCCTGCGCGCTGGCCACGGCCTGGCGCTCTTCCGTTTTTGCCTCAACGGCACCGTCGTGCTGGCGGAAGAACAGGACGCCCAGCACCAGGTTGGCCAGCAGGCTGATGGCCAGCAGCCATCGGATCACGGTCTGTAACATTCGTCGCTCTCCGGTTCGGGGAAGACTGGGCGCGCGCGCTGGCGCTCCTGCTGCTCGAGGATGGCGCGGCGCGCGGCTCGGTTGCTGAGCGTCTGGCGCTCCGATGGCGGCTTGACGGCCTTGCGCGGCGCCGTGCGCTTGGCTTTGGCGGTCATGACAGCGCTCCTTTGGCGTCGCTGGTCAGCTTCTCGCGCTCGGCCAGACCGGTCTGGCCACCGTTGACGATTCGGGTGATCTTGCGGATGTCACCCAGGATCGAGTCCGGGACATGGCCGTTCCACCAGGCTATGCATACCTGCAGGCTCTCGGCTGTCGCGGCGCGCAGCAGCTCCGGATGGTCGAACACCGGGATGCCGGTGGCCGCCTGCAGCGCGCGGAAGTTGTCGGAGCCGGTGACCTGGATAAGTCCGGATCCGCGGTACTTCCAGCCGTCTCCCGGGTGCACGTTGCCCAGCCTGCCGCCGTAGACCTTCTCGGCCAGCGCCTGCGGGTTTTTCAGGTACGGCTTTTCGTCGGCCAGCGATCTGAATCTGGTGGGCCACGTCTTCATCAGCAGCCCCGGCGTGGTGTAGTAGAGGTTCTCCTCCAGCTGCTCCAGCAGGTCAGATTCGTGCAGGATCTGGCCGAGGAAGTCGTCCAGCTCGGAGTCGCCTTTGCTGAACGTGTCGGAGCCGATCACCTGAGCGAAGATAGGCGACCAGCTGCTGGCCACCTTGATGCGCACGCCGCAATGCAACAGGACGGACAGCCACTCATTGCTGCTGCGCTGCATGGTTCGCCTCGCTTTCCTCGGCGCTGTAGTCGTGGTGGATGATTTCCACCCCGGAAAACTTGTAGCCCTCCAGGCCCAGCTTCTGGGCGATCCACAGCGGGTAGGGCATGTCGTGGATGCCCTCATCCTTGCCGGTATGGTGCGCCTTGCAAAGCAGCAGGCCATTCACCGTCATGTCGTCAACGAAGCTGTAGGGGTTGAGCGGGTCGAATTTCGACCAGTCAAAGGCCTGCGCGTGCGGTCCCCAGCGGCCGGACTCGCACTCCTTACGGAAATGGTCCCAGTCGATCATGTTGGCCAGACTGCGCTCGACCGGGTGGTGGTGCGCCTCCAGCGGATGCCCCGTTTCCTCGGCCGTGCACAGGCAGATGAAGCACCGGCCGCCCTCGCGGGCGATCAGCTCCTTGCGGGTGCGCGTGAAAAGCGGCGTCGTCACCCGGGCGTCGTGGCCGGGGATGTTGACCTCGACCTCGAGCGTTTCCCGCTCGGCGTGGGTGTCCTGGACGGTCATGGCAGCCCCTTGATGTCGTTGCGCACCTCGTTGACCACCTCGCCGAGATCCTTGTCCTGACGACGGATGATCCAGGTGAAGCCCCAGCGAACGATGGCCCAGGCCGGCAGACCGCAGGCGAACACCAGCCCGAGCAGGGCGATCAACCCGGTCCAGCTGTGAGACCAATCCTGCAGTCCGAACTTCATGATCACCGCCGCACCGCCGCTCACGGAGCCCAGAACAGTGGAGATCAGGCCGACGGCCCACTCGCGCGCGCTGCGCGGAGGAGTCATAAGCATCACGACGATGGCGGCCAGGCCAGCACCGCCAGCCCCGATGCCGGCTGCGCCGCCGACCGCCTTCCATGCCGCGAATCCTGCGACACCCGTCGCGCTCGATGTGGGTTCAGCCATTGAAACCTCGCTGTGTGTGGAAATGAAAAAGCCGCCCGAAGGCGGCTTGTGCTGAGCGGATCGGCTCAGGTCCCTGCCGGATAGGAAGGTCGAGTCGGCAATGCGGTCGACGTGGTGTCGGTGCCGTTCATGATGGCGCGCAGCGCTTTGCGATAGGTGGCCCACGCCGCAGGAACGGAGACGCTGTTCTCGACGCAGCGCAGCATCGTGATGTCTGCTGCATCGAGTGCTGTTTGGGCTTGCTGCTTGAGCGGAATCGGCGGCGCTGCGTCAGCAGGAAGCACCGAATTTCCAGAGGCTACCCAAGCAAGGTAGGCCTGATAGTCCTGGTTGCGAGGATCTTCAGGGATCAGCGCTCCGTCTTCGACTCGGATCACCGCGCTGGATTGAGTTTTCTTGTACATGATCAAAGTTCCGAAGAGAAGGTTGCTGTGGTCGAAGTCATCGTGGCATCACTGCCAGCAGATGCAGTCTGCGTGGCGTAGTTCACGGAGTTCTGATTCAAGGTCTTCTGGACGGGGGTGTTCGAGTTCGACAGAGACCAAGCGACAGATGATGTCGGAACTGAGCGCATCGTCACCGGGAAGTCGCCGCATGCCGTGAGACCGGCGTTATACCCAGCCAGTCCATAAGCAATGCCAAACATCCACCCCGATGGGGCACTGAAGAAGTAACGCTGGCATGCCGCCAACTCGGTGGCAATCGGGCGGCGCTCAAAAGTCGTAGCCACAGCACCAGCTTCCAATTGGACGTTACCAATCGTCCAGGTGCCACTGGTCTGGGCGCCCACCGAGAACACTACTTCGATACCGGTCGTGGCAGCGGCTGGGATGCTGATCGGCGTGCTGTAGCGCGTCACCGTGCCGTTGACCGTGAAGCTGCCGGTGGCGATCTGCGTGCGGGTCGGGCTCGCCAGAGTGCCAAAGGTGTCGTCGGTGTTGGCGTAGTAGGCCGTCCAGTTCACCGTGGTCAACAGGCTATTGGCAAGATCGACGGAGAGAGTTGCCGTGCTGCCGGCCAGGTCGATGCTGTTGGCCTTCTCGATGCGCTGTCCGAAACCGATTCCGGTGACGCTGGCCGCGCCCGTGAATTGGTAGCGGTACTGGTTCGCCCCCGAGCCTGCCACTCGCTGCCCCGTGACGTTGGCTCCCGTGCAGTAGCCGTACCAGCGGTCTACTGCGTAGGCCAGCGCCGCGGCGGCCGTAAAGGTCTGCGCCGCGCCCGAGTTGCGCTGGTCGATGGCCATGCCACCGTTGATGATGCGGTTGCGGAAGCCGGGAAGTGTCGCCGGGTTCACCCCCGTTGCCGGGTTCAGCAAAACCCACTTGTCAAGGCTCAGGTCGTACTGCAGCTCGATCCAGTGGCCACCGCCTGCAATGTCGCCGGTCGACAGAGCACTTCCGGCACCTTTGACGATAGTTTTCTCGGCGATCGTGCCGCTGTTCGGCGTGAAAGTCGGCGTCGTTGTCGCATTGGCGCTCGCCGCGCGCACGTACAGCGTCATGCCGTTGAGCAACTGCGTGATCGCCGGGGCATAGGAACCGGTGATGGCATCCGCGGTGCCGCCCGCAGCCGAGACGATGGCCGCAGCGTTCTGGATTCCGCCCACCAGCAGGCCGCCCGCCGGGATCAGGCTGCTCGACAGCGCGGTGATGTTGCCGCTCGTGATATTCGTCTGGCCGTTGGCGACGGTCACGACGGCGATGCCGACATAGCCTGCGTCCGCGCTGGGCGTGGTCTGGGTGCCGGTGGTGGCGGCCGTGCCGGCCTTGGCGCTGATGGTGATGCCGCAGGCGCGCCGCGTGTTCTGGGCGCTGCCGCTGTTGTTCGGGCCGCTATAGGCGGTCGAAGGGTTGCTGGCGTTGTAGTACGGCAGCGTGACGGGCGTGCCGTCGGCCTCGGTCAGTGTCGCCTGGATCAGGTAGTTGATGGAGAAGCCGGCAGTGCCAGGCGCGGCGCAGGCGATGGTCTGCGTGTCGAGCGAGACGCCCTGCTTGACGATCTGGTGCGAGGTATCGGCGGCGATCGAACTGTAGGCCGTGGCGTCGATGTTCAGCAGCTCGTAGATCTCGCCGGCCGAGACCAGTACGTTCAGCGCTGCGGGGCTGTTCGGGCTGACCGTCAGGCCGTTGACCAGCGTGCCGGTGCCGAGCATGGCTGCCGCGAGCTTGCCCAGGCCGATCATCGTCGCCTTCTGGGCAAAGAGCAGGTCGGTTTCGAGCGGTACCTGGCCGGGATAGATGATTCCGCGATCCATTGCGTCTCCAGAATGAAAAAAGCCGCCCGAAGGCGGCTTTGGTGGTTGAAACTCTTCAGTTGCTGATGCGGGCCCAGATCGTGCTGGCGACCGGCTTGACCGAGTCGATGGCAGCGTAGATGTCGCTGTCCTGCACCTGACTCTGGATCATCGACTGGCTGGCGTACTCGCCGCCCTGGCTGGGTGTCGAATAGGCGGCCGTCGAGATGCCATAGCCGGCGATCATGGGAATGCCGCTACTCAGCGGTCGATAGGCCGTCACGAAAGCCTGGTATGGCAGCAGCACGGAGCCGTAGGCGCCAGCGCTGCCATATCCGCTGTTCGGCGCGCTGTAGGCGCCTGTATCCGCGGGGCGCTGCGGCTCGACAACCGTGGGCGCGCGGCCGGTGAGGTCGGTCAGCACCTTGATCAGGCCGTTGCGCGTGGCGCGCTCGCGGATCAGGTTGATCTGGATGCGCGCGCGGAAACTGGCGTCGCTCTGGTTCTGCTGGCGCAGTAGCGCCGTGCCGAAAAAGTCGGCCGCGATCATGTCCAGCCAGCCGTCCGTGGCCGTCAGGATCCGGGTCTGCAGCTTTGCATAGGCCCACAGGCTGTAGACGAAGGAGCCGGCATAGGCCAGGCCCTGCAGCACGGCGTCCAGGATGGGCGTGGTGTCGCCGAACCAGCGCGGCAGCAGGGCCTTGAGCCGTGCGAAAACGTCGGATTGGGTGCCTGTTGCCATATCAGCTCACCGTTACACCGGCCCACTTGATCACCTGCTGGCTGGTGGCCGTGAGGTCCGAAGTACCGCCGTTGAGCGTGTAGGCGGTGATGTTGGTCACGCCGGGCGACGCGTCGTAGGCGATCTGCAGCAGCCTGGAATAGGCCAGCGTCTGGCCCAGCGTCAGGCTGTTGATGTAGTTCTTGATCGCCGTGACGATCAGCGCCTTGGTCGCCACCGGGTCGTAGCCGGCCGCGATGGTGGCCGTCATGGCGACCGTGGCGTTCACCACCACCGGCCCGTAGACGCCGAAAGTGGTGCCCACCGGCCGCACGGCGTCGATGGCGTTGGAAACGCTGGTCAGAAGCGTGCTGCCGGGGTTACCGGTTCCATCGTCGACCACGACGTAGAAATAGCCCTGCTGGGCCGCGCCGCTGTAGAGGTAGTTCTCCACCAGGGCGTAGCTCAGGCCCTGCTGCAGCGAGGTGATGGCGTAGCCAACCGCGCCTTTTGTGGCCTTGGACAGGCTGGCCACGAAGGTGATGAAGCGCGCGCGCAGTGCCGCGTCAGTCTCGGCGTTGGCGCCATTCGTGAAGGCTGATGCGTTGGTGACAGTATCGACGCCCGGGATGGAGGTCGTCAGCGTGTTGATCTGGCCGGCCAGTGCATTGGCGCCGGCGCCGGCCGTGGAGGCGACGACTGGCACATTGATGCTGCCGACACCGGCCGCCAGCACATAGCCGCCCAGGGTGGCGCTGTAGTTCGGGTTCGTGGTGTCGGCGGTGACGGTGTATTTCTGGCTGCCGTCGCCCGTCTGCACGCCGGCGCCGATCGGCACGACGGCCTGCAGCGTCGAAGTGAAGCGCGCGAAGCTGACCTGCCCGGTGGCGGCCACGGCCGGCAGGCGGGTAAGGCCGTAGTCGGCCACCCAGGTGTCCAGATCTCCGCCGTTGCTGGTGGCCGCGCGCGTGGTGGCCATGAGCTGCAGGATCAGGCCCTGCAGCCACAGGATGACGGCGGCATTGGCCTCCACCAGCGAGCGCAGGATGCTGCCGACGCTCAGGTCGACCAGCGTCTTGGCCGCGCCCTGGATGGCGGCGACCTGGTTCTTGACCAGCGTCGTGAAATCTTGGGTGCTGAGTGCCATTACTTGCTCACGTTGAAGCTCAGGACGGCCGGTGTCTTGCTCACGGCGTCGGTGTACTTGATGCGGCAGGAGACGCCGCCCAGGATGGGCTGCACGTCGACCTGCGGCTCTGGCGTCCTGGCGACGGCATCCTCCAGCAGCATCTGGCCCAGGATCAACGCCTTGATCTTGGCCGGCTCGGCGAGTTCGCCCACCATGCGCGGCAGGCCTGCGCCGTAGTTGGGCTGGAAGATGTAGTCGCCCGGGTTCGTCAACAGCCGGCGCAGCACACGCTGCTGACCGCGCGTCGTGCCGTCGATGCCCTGCAGGTCGCCGGTTGCCGACTGGCCGATATCGCTGCCGAAGTAGTGGTAGACGTCGTTCACTTCAGTTCGCCTTCAGGACGGTTGTCAGGTGCGTGCTCGTCATCGGCTGGTTCGGTGCACTGCTGACGCCACCCTGCGGGTCGTTGTGCGTATGGCTGTTGTAGATCGCCATGAAAGCGTCGGTCACCAGCGTATGCAGCGCCGCGCCGAGGTTGCCAGCATCCAGCTCCACGGCAGTGTTGATCGCCACCTTGCCGTCGTTGGTCAATTTCAGGTACGCGCCCGAGCTGTGCACCAGCCAGAACTCGCCCGAAGGAACGTTCAGCGGCCGCGCGCTGTCGGTGAACCAGCGCAGGCAGGCAAAACCCACCTCGGCGCTGCCCTCCAGGAATTGCACGTCGATCAGGTCGCCCAGCGATGGCGCGCAGAACATGCCCCAGCCGTTGCCCACCCAGGGCGACATGAGCGGCAGCCAGCCGGTCTCGACGTCGTGCGGCTGCAGCCTTACCTTGACGGCGAAGTTGACCGGGTCATAGCTGCTGATGATCCCGGCGTGCGGCGGCATCATCAGGCCCGCCTGAGCGGCCAGGGCGTGCGCCTTCTGGGCGTTCAGTAACTTGTGCATCATGCGCTCACCTGGCTCTCGGGGCTGTGGTTCTTGGCCCGCACATCCATGCGATAGCCCTCGCCCGGGCTCATGCGCCGGGTGATGCTCTCCGGGTAGTAGTTCTGGTCGAAAACCGTTCCGGTACCGGTCACCTGCAGCACGCTGGTCGTCGTCAGCAGGCTATCTGCCGGCATCGAGGCCTCCAGCCGCATTTCATGCTTGGTGATCTCGGCCAGCTTGGACTGGGCGATTTTCAGCAGCTCGGCCTGCGTCTTGCCTGGGACGTTGAACACGTAGGTCTGGGCGGCGCCGGTCGGCTGGGGCGCGCCGGCCAGCACCGTGCTTTGCGTGTGCGTGGCGTGCACGGTCTGCGTCAGGGTTCGCCCGGTCAGCGGGTTGGCGCTGCGCACGGTGACGATCACGTCGCGCGCCAGCGTCAGGTTGCGGGCGAAGCGCAGCTCCATGCCGTTGAACACTGCGCCGCCGCGCTCGCCCGTGGGCTGCTGCCATTGCAGCGCGTAAGGGTTGACCACATCGACCGGCTGCGGCTGAAAATACAGCGCATTTCCGGCGACGTAGACGATGAAGCCTTCTTCGCCCGCCAGCCAGGTCAGCATGTCCCACTCGCTCATCTTGCTGGTGAGCCGGGCGTTCTCCAGCCTGTAGTAGCCGCCGACTTTGGTCTTTGTGGCTGTCACGACAGCCGTCAGGCCGTGGCGCTGGGCGATGATCGCCGCCACCTCGCTGCTGGTCTTTTGCTGGAATTTCTCGAAAGTGGCCGTGTCGACCATCAGCGCGGTCAGATCGCGGCCGCCCAGCTCCAGCACCCGGCGCACCGGGTCGTAGCTGAACTCGTCGGCGCGGCCGACGATCAGGCTTTCAAGGTCCGCTGCGGTGTAGCGGTCGGCGTCGGCAGGGAAACCCGCCAGGATCTCGATCACCAGCACGCTCTGGGCGGCAAACCAGTCCGGGCCGCGGTTGGCCGGCAGCGCGCTGACGGCGAAGCCCACGCGGAAGGTGTCGGCCAGGTAGTGGGTGTTGTTCTCGACCTCCCACTCGATCCAGCCCGGCATGACCTCGCCGTTGACCCTGACGATTGCGCGCGGCTGGCGCGCGGCCGGCAGCGCGGGAACGGAGTTAAGCATTCAGGACACCCCCGCTGCCGTCCGATTGTGGCGGCACTTTCACGGTCTGCACCCCGCTGAGCATCGGGTCCGTCAGGTTGTTTGCTTTGGCGATGGTCGTCCACGCCGACGGGTCGCCGTAGGCCTGGCCAGCGATCTGGTACAGGTTCCCACCCGCGACCGTGACGCTCTGGCCGGTGCTGTTGAGGTTGCCCAGGTTGCCGCCGATGCGCCCCAGCACGGACTGCAGGTTGTAGAGCTGCGGCAGCTGGTTCATGGCCGTCACCTGGGCCGACAGCTTGGCCGCCTGCTGGGCGATGGGCGTGTTCGGCAGGATGCCGCCCACCGTGGCCACATTGGTGACAGTGTTGCCAACCGAGGCGAGCAGGATGTTGACCCGGGCATTTACCGCGGCGAGCGGGACCAGAACGCCGTTGATGACGCTTTGCGAGGCCTTGGCGAAGCTGGAAACGGCGGCGATCGCGGTATTGAGGGCCGTCAGCGCGGCGCTCAGCGGTCCGTCGCCGATCAGCGCGCCCAGATTGTTCGCCGCGGCCATGTCCTGCTGCACGAACTCGTCCACGCCAGTCGTGGTGAGTGTTGATGGCGGGTTGCTCAAATCCTGCACGACAGTGCAAGTGATTTGGTACGGCAGTTTGTAGCTGCGTTCGAAGTTGCAGTGAAAAGAGCTGATGACGACCGAATAGGAAAGCTCTGACCAATAGAGCCTCAGTCCCCGACCGTTGATGCGCAACCCGTCGAGATAGCGCGCCCTCTCCAGAGCTTTCGGTCCGAGGAACATCCCCGACCACTGCAGCGGCATGTCGCGCCGGCCCATGGCGTCCACCACCCGTACGCCGCCGACCAGCTCATGGACAGCCAGCGCCTGATCACCGCCGAAGGCGATGCGCTCTGGAACCTCTAGGCGAGAGAAGCTGAAGGATGTGTCCGTCCAGTCGTCGATCAGCGTAAGAATCGTGTCGGGCGTCATCGAGCGTAGCCCATCGGGTTCGGCGGCGGCATGAACGTGAGGTCAAAGGCGGTGGCGCCAGCAGCGGGCCGACTGGCCTCGCGCGCCTGGTGGGCGGTGACGATCTGGCCGACCCTGCGGCCGTCCATGTAGATGTCGCCGTTCTTAAGTTGATTGCTGCTAGCACTAGGTTTCACTGTCTGTGGAGTAATTGGCTTCTCCATAGGATCTGGCAGCATCAAATCAGCCAATTTACCACCCAACCAAGAACCAAGTTTGTCTGCACCAAGCCAAGTAGCGAACTTGTAGCCGATCGCTGCCGCGCCAGCGAGAGCAACGATAGGTAAGGCCAATCCAGCAAGTGCCGTTGTAGTTGAGATGATCGCCGAGGCAATGGTGCCGCCCGCGCCCAGCTGCAGCGCCAGGCCCAGGGCCTTGAAGGCCGCCGTGGTCAGCATCAGCACGCCGCCAGCCGCCACCAGCCCCGACAGGATGCCGAAGCCGATGGCCAGGCCCTTGGTCAGGACCGGAAATTCCTTGGCGAAGCCGATGACGCCCTTGACGACCGAGGTCAGGCCCTCGACGGCCTTGATGGCGATGGGCAGGACAGTGGTGCCCAGCTCGTTGAGCACGTCGCGCCACTTCTTCTGCAGCTCCAGCATCTGGCCGGCTGGGGTCTTTTGCGCCTCGGCCGCCAGCTGCTCGATGTTCATCGAGCCGCGGTTGAGCGCCTCGTTCTTCTTGATGCTCCCCATCTGCAGGAACATCGTGCTGAACAGCTGCGAGGCCGTCCGGTTGCTGAAAATCAGCCCCAGCTCTTGCAGGATATCCTTTTCGCTGGTGATGCCCTTCTTGGCGAAGCTGGGCAGCAGCACCTTTTCGAGGAACTCGATCGGGTCACTGGCCAGCGTCTCGCCACCCTTGAGTCCGCCCGGCAGGATCCGCTTGATCATGCCGATGCCGTTGTACTCAATGTGGCGCGGATCGAGCAGGCCCAGGCGCTGCAGTTCCTTGGCGACCTGCACGCTGGTGCGGCCCAGCATCAGGTTCTGGTAGGCCGACATCAGGCCGGTGCCGACCCGCATGCCGCCCATTTCCTGGATCAGCGGCTCCAGCTTGTAGTAGAAGACGTCGTCGCTGATGCTCTTGGCCGCCACGCCGCCGGTCTTGATCAGCTGCAGGTACTCGCTGCCGCCGACCCGGCCACCGGTGGCGGTCTGGACCTGCTGGATCATGTTGGCCTGCTTGCGGAAAGCCTCTTCGCTGCTCAGGCCCTTGCGCAGCTCGACCACCTTGAGCATGTCCATGAAGGCGCGGTCCTTCATGGCGCCGCCTTCCTCGCCATACATGGCGGCGTTGGCGAACTTCATCTGCGCCAGCAGCGGCGCCACGACCTTGGCGTGCTCGTAGTCGCCCAGGATGGTCTGGGCATCGCGCAGCAGCACCAGGTTGTCCCGCATGCTGGTGCCGTAGTTGTTCATGCCCTTGGCGAACTTCTCGGCATCCTTGGAAACCGCATCGCCCACGCCCAGCGCGCGAAAACGGGCCATTTCCTGCTGGAAAGCCGCCGCCTCCTCAAGCGGGGCCCTGAACAGCGACAGGCCGAAGCCCCCGGCCGCCGTCATGGCGCCGCCGACCAGCCCCAAGCGCTTGATGGCACCGAGCTGCTTTTCGATCTGGGACAGGCCGGCCTGCGTGCTGCCGATATGGCGGTTCAGGGCCTGAAACTGGCCGGCCATGGCCACCAGCCCGGAGCTGACGTTGTTGACCAGGTTGAGCTTGACGGCGATTTTGTACGCTTCCAGCGACATTTCACACCTTCGAATAGAAAGCGCCGATTCCGCGCGACACGTAAGAGGCGGTTGCCATGCTGCATCCGTACTTCTCGCAGATGTCGATCAGCCTTGATCCTGATGCTCGATCTGCCCTGATTTGAGCGACTACGTCAGCGGAGAACTTGCTGAACTTTTCGGGTGCCCATTTGATGACGTCTGGACGTGACCTGCCACGCTTTGAATCGCCAAGCTTCTTCTTGTGCTCTTCGGTGAGCGGCCGGCCTCGCATCGAGGCGAATCTCTTCTCGATCGTCTCGGCTGACTGTTTCTTTCCAGTTTGCGCGCGCCGATTCTTCTCCACCGTCTCAGCGCTGAACTTGTGCCCGAGATTGCTATCTGCCTTGGGCCTGCTGTTGTAGCCATTCGGACCCGCAGCGCGGTGAAAATCAATGAATCGCTGCTCGACGCGCGTCAACGATTCAGGCTCAGTGCAACGGGCCAGTACGGCGAAGGAAAACGCGCGCTCTCCGTGCTTGTCGAATGAGTTCTGCAGGCGTCGGCTGTGATGCGCGCCCCTGCGGAGCATGTTGAAGTGCTCACGCTGCCGACGCTCCAAATTCATGGCGGAACCGATGTACACCTTGCCGCTTATGGCGTTGCGGATCATGTAGATGCCGCTTTTTGGCAATTCCAGTGACATTTGCTATCCTTGCCGGATGACCGCGCGCCTGCAGGCTTGGCTGGCCACCAGATTCAGCTGGGTTCAATACCCGGGTGTGAGTCCGTTCGTTCGGCGCTTTCCGTTCTTCGCCAACGGCATGCCGTGGCCGATGCGCGTGGGACTGGTGCTGTTTGGCGTGGTGACGCTGATGGCCTGCGCCGTGGCGTTGTCATTCCTGGGCCTGCTGGCCTGGGCCGCCATCACCGCCTAATCCGGCAGCTTCACGAAGGCGCCCGCTGCGCCGTACTCCAGGGCCTGCACTACGGCTTCACCCAGGATCTGCTCGATCCGGTCCTTGTTCTTGAAGGCAGCTGGGCCCAGAACCGGGCGCGGCGGGATCCTGGACGTGCCGAGCTCCTGATAGACCATGATGTCGCTGGTGCTGCCAACCGCCGCTTCGTCGGCGCGCACTTCCCGGCTGATGCTGTCGCGCAGCTCGCCGGTGCGCAGCAGCGGCTCGTCGGGCGCGAACCCGAGGCGCGCGCGCTCGGCCTGCGTCGATTCGGCCAGCTGCGGCCAGGCGTTGAATGGCCCGGCGGCGTCCTGGTACTCACCGATCTGGTGCTTTGCGTCGGCCTCGATGATCGCCGCGGCGCGGTCCAGCGCGTGGTGCGCAGCCACATGCACGGCAACCTCGGCCGCAGCCAGGTGCAGCGCGAAGTCGGCAACGCTTTCGAAATCACGGACCAGTGCCACGGCTCATTCCTCGAATGTCATGCTCGACCAGTTGAACTTGTTGCCCTCCATCTCGCTGAAAACGATGCACCAGCCGGCGCGCGTCACTTCATCGAGCTGGAAGGCCACGTCGAACGGCACGCCGTTGCGCACCAGCCAGAGGCATTCGCGGATCGGGGCCGACGTGGCTACTTTTTTAGTGCGGCCGCGTCTTTCTCGGGATCGGACTTGCCGAAGTTCTCCTGCACGCCGGCCATGACGGCGGCGATGCCGTCTTCGTCCAGGCGCTGGATCAGGGCCTCCAGCTCGCTTTTCTTGGCCGGCTGGTAGACCGGGTCGCCGTCGATGGCGGTCACGAAGATCAGCGGCATGACCATGGCCATGTAGACCTCGTTCTTGGCCGAGTCGCCGACCAGCTCGATCATGCGGTACTGCGCCAGCACCCCGGGCTTTTTCAGCTTGATGATGCGCGCTCGCGCGTCGATCACCTCCACCTCGGCGGCGGCCTGCGCCATGAGCTGCGCGCTGGGCGTGCTCTCGGTGTTGATCGTGACCTTCGGTTCTGCCATGTTCTGCTCCTTTGTCTCTCTGTTTTCGGTGCCTCAAGGGCGCCAGGTCTTGCCGGTCACGCCACCTTGATGCGGCGCGCGGCGACGAAGCTCAGCTGCTGCTTGACGGTCTTGTCGCCTTCCCAGCTGCCGGCGTCGTCCAGCTTCAGCAGCACCTGCAGGTAGCGGTACTGCGTGACAGCGCCGGACGCCTCGGTGATGGTCTCGGTGATCGTCACCGGGTTCTCGTTCAGGCCGGCGTAGTAGTTCGCCTCCAGCTGGGCGAAGTAGTCGTCGACGGCGCTGTCCTGGCGCTCGATGTTGAAGCTACCCGACCAGCCGTCAGGGAAGCGGGCGTGGCGGGTGATGCCGTCCAGGCCCTTGATCTTCTGGTCGGTGATGTCGGGCTTGCTGCGGAAACCGGTGATCAGGTTGAAGCGCAGCGGGCCCTGCGGACCGGTGATGTCCAGCGAGATGTCGCGGCCGACGGAAAAGCCATTGATCGGCATGGTGGTTCTCCAAAAAGAAAAAGCCGCCCGAGAACGGCCTTAGATGGCGATGGGAAAGTGTTGTTAGACCGGATTCAGACGGGCGAACTCGCCGAATAGCTGAGTGGCGGCTGCGTTGTAGGCTTTGGCTGCTGCGGCTTCGTCCACATAGAAGCCGAGGTGTTTAGCCTTGCCCTGCAGCTTGATTCGGGCGTGCCATTTGGATTTCTGTTTCGACCACGTCACTCCTTTGAACAATGACCTGCACCCACTGCGCTTGGCCAGATTCATGTTGTTTTGCGTCGGGGTGCAACGTCGAAGGTTTGCCCGAACGTTATTCAGGCGGTTCCCGTCGATGTGGTCGGTTTGATCACCTTTTTCTGCACCAACAATCAGACGGTGCAGATAGAAATTGACGATCTGACCGTTTTCGTGTGTGCTTGCAACGGCATAACCCTTGTTTGATAGAAACCACGTCAGGTGCTTGACCTTTTCGTAATCTTCTTCGTCCACCAGAGTTACGCCGCCGTTTGAAAGGGCGATCTCGATCATGCCAAGGCCGTGGATTGACGTGCAATCTGCACCGACTGACCGCCCTCAACATTTATGAGGAACTTCTCAATAACCGACAGATATTGAACTTTCACATCCGCTTGCATGTAACCCAAACTGACACGGCTCTGCGGGTTGTTGTTGCTGTCGATCTGCACCGAGTACGGCACGCTGCCGTCGGCATTGCCGATCATGTTCTGGCGCCACAGGGCATCCAGGAAGGCGCTGATCGTGGCGGCGGCATTGCGGCGCACCGTGGCGCTCTGCAGCTGGCCGATGAAAAGGCCCATGCCGGCGTTCAGCGTGTAGGCGATGTAGTTGGTCATGCGGGTGTAGTTGTCCCCGTTCGTGACCGCGTTGCTGGAGCTGTTGTGGCCGAAGCGCGCGCCGAAGTAGTTGCCGCCCGGCACCGGGTTGGTGATCAGGTCGATGCCGGCCTGGCCAAGGGTCTGGAGCTCGGCCGAGCTGTAGACCTGGTTCTGGTAGCTCTTCTGGGTGCCGACGATGCCGTACAGCTGCTTGTTGAGGCTGGACTGCTCGGGCGACAGATTGGCCAGCCGGCCGGCGATGAAGCCCTGCGGGCTGATCAGGCGCACCTGGTTGTTCACGGTGTCATTGAAGTACACCCAATCGCCGAACAGCAGCTTTGCCGAGTAGCTGTCGATGCCGGCCGTGCCCTTGGCGGTGACGGCGTTGCTGATCGTGTCGCCGGCCGGGCCGGTCAGGATCATGTAGGTGCCTTCGGAGAGGCCGTAGGCGACCTGCGTGCTCCACTGGGTGGAGTCGTCGGCATCGGCCAGCACCGCGATGCTGGCGCCGGTGTTTCGCAGCGCGTACATGCCCTTGCGCGGCACGGTGTCCACGCCCACCAGGCTGGTCGCCGTGATGGTGGTGGCGCCGTCCGTACCGCCGGTGAGGGTGTAGGCCTGCAGCGTGGGGGCCGTGACGCCGGCGCCGGCCGTGGCGGTGATGAGCTGCGACGGGCCGCGCAGGCCGCTCTGGCCGTTGTTGATGGCCGAAGCCATGCTTGGCCAGTAGTTCAGGGTGGCGGTACCAGTTGCGCCAGTGCCAGGGCCGCCAATCGTGACGGTCGGGGCGCTGGTGTAGCCGGAGCCGGGGTTCGTGACCGTGAAGCCAGTCACCGCGCCGGCGGAGACGGTTGCCGTGGCGGTGGCCTGCACGCCGCCGGCCTGCTGCGGTGCTGACAGGGTGACGGTTGGAGCGGTGGTGTAGCCCGTGCCGCCTGCGCCGAGCGTGATGCTGCCGACACCAGCGCCCACGTTGTCGAACACCTCGGGCGTCAGGCCAGCGCGCGCCACGGTTGCCTTGAAGGTGCCGGTCTGGCTGCCAGCGGCCACGGTCACCGTGTCGGCATTGGCCAGGGAGCCGCTGTACTTCGAGGTGAAGGTGATGCAGTTCGTCTGCACCACGATGGAGGCCGCCACATCGGTGCCGTCGGTCACCCGCACGGCGCGGAAGTTGTTGGCGCCCTGCAGCACCGCCGCAGCGATGGCCGTGCCCAGGTCGTACTTGCGCGCCTGGATGGGGCCGAACTGCTGGGCGTACTGGCCCATGGTGCCGATGATGGTCGGGCTGTTGACCGGGCCCCAGGTGGCGGTGCCCACCACGCCCAGGACATTGGTCGGGACGCCGTTGAGCAGCGTCACGCTCGGCGGGACGATCTGGACGTACAGATCGGGGACGATCAGGGCAGTGGTATTGATGCTTCCGGCTTGGACGACGGGCATGGAGGCCTCCTGAAAAGCAAAAAGGCCGCACGCGGCGGCCTATGGGGTGGATTGGGGCGGGTTACTTCTTGCTCTTGGGCGCCGGATCGGCCGGCACCTGGCTGCGCACGACGAAGTGCGCGTTTTCGCTTTCCAGCACCGCCTTGACGGCCTCCGGATCCTCGATCCGGTCGCCGCGCTGGTACTGCCCGAAGGGCTCGTTGACCACGAGAACGTCTTTCATGGTTTTCCTCACTGGTAGGACGTCTGCGGAGCCACGTAGGCCGTGGCGCCACTGATCTGCACGCTCTCGTTGAGCTGCGTCTGGGTGATCTGGGTGTCGGTTTCGACCTGGGTGGTCGCGTACTCGACTGAGTAGACGAGGTCGCGCCGGTACAGGCGGGCCTTCTGCAGCATGTCGCTGATGTAGCTCTGCCGGTAGATCAGGCGCGCGGCCGTGCCGTCCGCCAGCGTGATGAAGCGCAGCGGCGCCAGCGCGCCGTCGATCAGCGCGGCCATGCTGTCGCGCGCGGCCGGAGTGTGGGCCCAGAGCGTGATCTGGAAGCTGCGCTCCTGGCGCCGCACCTCGCGGATACTGGTGCCGGTGACGCCGACCTGCAGCGCGCCGATGCGCCCGCCGGCCGCCACCGTGATGACGCCAGCCGCCGAAGTCGTGCCCGGCACGCCGGCCGCAATCAGGGCCGCCAGAGCCGCCGCTGCGCTCGAAATCGTGTCGGTGGCCAGCACCTGGTAGACATACGGCAGGCCGTTGACAAGCACCGACAGGACGTGCGGATTGTTGGTCGGCGGGATAGTGCCCGCCAGGGTAATCTGCTGGCCATTCGCCGCCAGCGTCAGCGTCGGCGTGTTGACGGCCTGCTGCTGCCAGTCGGCCAGAAACCGGGTCGTGTTGCGCTCGACCTGCAGCGGATAGACCGTGGCGTGCACGGTGCCGGCTGCCAGATCGGCGTCCAGCTGGCTTTCGGTCGGCCAGCCGGCGTAGACCTTGCAGGGCACTGCGCCTGCGATGGCGCTCGCCTGGCTGGTGCCGTTGGGGTAGACGGCCGCCGCGGCGAGCGCCACCAGCGCGTTCTCGACGTCGATCAGGTCTGCCATTTCTTGACTTTCTTGCGGTCGCGCCAGTCGGTGTACTCGGTCCACGCGATGTAGACCATGCCGGCGACTGCGCAGCAGAAAGCCAACAGCGTGACCAGGATGCAAGCCGCAGCCAGCGGGTCTACCGCCGGCAAAGCTGCGATGTTGCTGACCAGCAGCCACATGGAAATCAGTGCGGAGTTCATCACGTCTGCGCCTGCATCGCTGTCATGCGCCAGCCGAGATCCGTAAGCTCAGCGCTACTCACCACATACCGCCGCCCGAGGTCGTCGGCCAGAATGTCGCCGCCCCGGATGGTCACGCCAGCCCAGGCCGGCATCAGGACCGACCACCACGGCTGCTTCACGTCGCCCGGCAGCGCAACCTCGCTCTTTTCGCCCTTCGGCCCCTGCAGCACGCTGGCCGGCCATTCGGTCATCAGCGTGGTCTCGTTGGCCGCCGTGTCGCCGCCGTAGCCCAGAGCGCCGACGCCGGCCTGCTGCTGAGGTCGGATGACGTTCAGGGTGCGGTTGCACTGCACCAGCAGGATCGGTAGCGCCTGCTGCTGGGCGGCGACGAAGAACGTGCCGTCGTTGGCGTTGATCAGGTAGTCGCCGACCTTGGTCAGCCGGCCATCGAAGACGCCGTACCAGGTCGGGTGCCCGTACTTGTTCGGCTTGCTGTACCCCATGTCCTCGGGGTTGAAGCTGGCTGGTAAGGTCGTGACCAGGTTGCCGGCGGCCGTCGGGTTGATGGCGCTCCTCGCCCGGTACAGGTTGGTCGTGTAGCCGATGCGCTGGGCCGCTTTGGCGTAGCCGGCGTAGATGCGGGCTTGCAGGGTGGCGGCGTCCATGCTCAATCTTCCTCGTCTTGTTCGACGTAATTGACGCGGGACTGGATGTGCGTTCGCATGTAGTCTCGCTTCAAGACCTCAATGGCGCCGACCATCGCAAAGCGATTGCAGCCATCATCAAGAATCGGGTAGCAGTCCATGAAACACCCGTCCGCCATCTCTACGATGAGGCACATCTGCTTGACGCGGCCTTCGATGATGGCTTGCACCAGCGGCGCAACTTGCTCCGGAAGAACCCCCTCCTGAGACTCTCCGATCAGCTTGTTGATGTCCATTTCAGACCACCATGCGGATGCTTCCGCTGGATGCGCTCAGGCCAGGACCTGGCGGAACACCCAGGAAGGCGCACAGCTCCCGGCGCCAGCGGTTGAAGAGGTCCATGCGGTCGCGCACCTCGTTCTTGTTGTGCGTCCAGACCGCCGCCTGATCGGTGTCCAGGTTCGTTCCAGACCCCGGCACCGCCGCCTCAAGCGTGTTGAGGTTGGTCAGGTAGGTCGTCACCACCGTCTCTTCCTCCGGCAGCATGTTGGAGCAGCGGTACTCCAGCGTGCCGTAGTGGACGAAGAAGCGGTAGCCGTTCATCGGCGTCGGGCTGTTGCCGTACATGGCGTAGCCGCAGTACCGGCGAATGTCCACGCGCTGGGCAGTGGTGAACGCCATGATCAGTCTTCCTTGTGCTCCACGGCCGGAGCCTTGCGCTCGACGAGCATCTTGATGTGCTCGATGTCATCGACGATCTGGCCCTCGACCCAGCTGAAGAACTGGCCGGCCTCGTCATAGAAGCCATACAGAGCCTGCATGATCATCTTCTTGGGCAATTCGACGCCATCCGCCTTCGCGTCGGCCTTCTTGCCCTTGCCGCCATCCGCCTTCGCGTCGGTCGTCTGATCTATGTTTTCGTCGCTCATATTGGACCTCAGTCGTAGGAGACGGCGACGGTCTGGCCGGCGCCGGGGACGATCAGGATGCCGTTCAGGCACGGCATGTCGACCAGATAGCTGCCGACCGTGTTCGGCCATGCGGCCACATGGTTGACGTTGGCCGTATTGGTCGAAGGCACCGATCCGCCCGTACCGGCAGCGCCGGTATCCAGGAAAGACGTGGCCGATGCAGCGGCGGTGTAGTAGGTGCTCTCGCCGCCCGCCGTGGTGCCACGGTAGATGCGGTAGGAGGTAGCACCCGGCACCGCCGCCCAGCTGATCGTGTTGCTGGAAGTCGTGCCGGTGGTGGTGACGGACTGCTCGTTGGAGCCGATCGTTTCGCCCAGACCGTTGAGCGCGGTCACCTTGTAGTAGTAGGTCGCAGCCGCCAGCGTGCCGCCCGTGGTCGACGTGGTGGCCGGTGCCTGAACGGGCGCTGTCAGCGTGGCGGGCGTGAGGCTTGCCGCATCATAGGCAAAGCCGCCAGCGGTGCCGGCGACGATGACGTTCACGCGCGCCAGTCGGCATTGGCCGAGGGAAAAGTCCTTCTGAACCGTTGCCACGACTTGGGCCGCATTGACGTTCAGTGCCTGGCTCTTGCCCTGGCGGATGTAGACGCCATCGCTCATAGCACCTCCCGGTAGAGTGCGCCAGCCTCAATCACCTTGCGGATGTCCTCCGGCACGGTGACGATCTGGCCTTCCTTGAATTGGCGCAAAACCCCGTTCTCCATCCAGCCGATCGTCTCGTCCATGACGATGGATGCCGGCAGGGTGGACTGGGTTTCGCTCTTTTCTTTCTTTGCCATCTTGTCCTCAGGCCACGGGAGCGCCGGCAGCCGTCAGCGCGGCGGCAAGCTGCGCGTCGACCACTTTCGGCTTGCCATTGCTGAACTGGATGTGGTGCCCCTTGTAGGGAAACACGAAGTCCTTGCTGGGCGTCTTGATGTTGCCGGCGCCATAGGCGGTCGACAGCTGGGCGGCGGTCAGTTCCTGAACGACGCCGTTGGAGACATTGGTGACGGTGATTGCCATGATGCACCTCAGAAAGTTGAAAGGGCCGAGGTTTCCCCCGGCCCTTCGAGGTTTCAGAACGATCAGCCCGCGTGCTCGATCACCACGCCGCGCTTGTAGTAGCTGGCCGAGGCGGTGGGCACGATGTTGGTGTTCACCGTCTGGTCGGTCGGGGCAGTGAAGCCGCCGATCCAGTACCACGACTGGGCGATGATCTGCTGCAGGCGGTCCAGCGGCTCGCGCGTGACCTGCACGATGTCATCGACGATGTCGATGATGCCGTTGTCGTCGGGGGTGTCGGTCTTGCCCATGCCCTCGAAGTCGCCCTCGACCAGCGCCTCGGCGCCGACCAGGATGGGGCGGCGCACGGTGACGCTGCCCAGGGTCTGCACGTAGGCCTCGGTCGTCGGGATGACGCGCACGTCCACCAGCTCGACCACGCGACCCATGCGGAATTCCTTGGCCGCGCCGGTGGCGCCTTGGAACAGCTGCTTGAAGTCCGGATCGGCGAAGAACTGGCGGCCGGAGACCGGATCCAGGTACAGGTTGTACATCCCGTCGATGGTGGGCACGGCGTTGCGGCGCAGGTAGGCCACGGCGTCCAGCACGTTGCCCATGGTCAGCAGGTCAGTGCCGGTGATGGCGCTGGTGTTGCTGCGGCCATTGGGGCGCAGGATGAACGGCGCGACGCCGCTGCCCGAGTTGTAGGCGGTCACGGCGTTGAGCGCGGTGCCGTCGGCCACGGTCACGTTGCCCGAGAAGGTCAGCGTGCCGGAGATGCCGCCGGGCGCGGTGGACACGTTGGAGCCGTCAGCGGCCACACCGGTCAGGGTATAGACGTTGGAGCCCACGGTCACGCTCATCGTGTTGGTGCCGGACACAGCGGTCAGGACACCGTTGACGAACACGTACTGGAAGCCGCGGATGTCGTCCACGCTGATGGTGGCAGCCGGCGCGCCCAGGGTGGTGCGCACGCGGGTGTTGCCGCCCATATAGGCGTTGAACAGCGCATTGCGGGCCAGACGGTCCAGCGACTGGGCGGCCTGAATACCGTTGGTCTTGGCGTTTTGCAGGAACTGCTCGACGATGCCGACGCGGTTGGTGACGGTGTTCAGGTCGATGGTGTCGCCGTACATGGCGATCGACAGCGTGTACTGCTCCACCGTCCAGGTCGAGGCGGTCAGGCCGTTGTCCAGGTTGGTGTTGGCCGACGGCGTGATCGGCGTGGTGACCGGAGCCTTCAGACCCGGGCGGGTCTTGGTGATGGTCTCACCGATCTGGTTGGGGAACAGTTCGCGCCGCGCGACCTGGCGGAAGCCGAGGATCGACTGGATCGCGTCCTGGAACTCACGCTCCAGGAAGTTCTGCTGGATGATCGGCTGCAACGCCGAAGGGAATGCTTGAATGCCCATTTGGTACCTCCACAGGATTGATTGATGGTTCAGTCAGTCCCATGGGCGCCTGGCCCCGATGGACGGTGACGGCTTGGCCGTCGTGTGTTACTTGCGAGCGCCCTTGATGGCGGCGTTCTTGGCCGCAGCGTACTCAGCCTGGGTCATTTCGGTCACCTTCTTGGTTTCCGTCTTGCCCTTGGGAGGGGTCTGCTGCGTGTTGCTGGTGTTGGCCGTGCCGAAGAGGTACGGCTTGGCCTTTTTCATTTCTTCCATGAGGGCGTCTGCCCCCTCGACTTCACCCTGGTCGTTGAGCTTGACCTTGGACAGATCGGCCAGTTTCAGGCCGTCCAGGTCCACCATGCCGGCTTTCAGTGCAGCGGCCTTGAGCTCGGCGCGGATGATGCGATCGTTGGCCGCCGTGTTGGCTGCGGTGATCTTGTCCTCTGCGTCCTTGGCTGCCTTGGCCAGCGCTTCTGCAGCCTCCTGGGCCTTGCGCTCGGCTTCCTGCGCCTTGGTGCGGTAGCTGGCCGACTCGTGGCGCAGCTCCTGCACGTATTCGCGGGAGAAGCTCTCCGGTGCTGGCTTCCGGTCGGACTGCTGGCCGCCTTGCTGGCCGCCACCGCCCTCGCCGCCTTCACCGGCTTGATTTCGTAGGGGGAATCGCTTGTTGAAGATAGGCATCTGGCCCTCGTGGAAGAAACCGGCATCAAGCCGGGGTTGGAACATGCCCAGGCATCAAGCCCGGGCGCTTACTCTGTGATCTTGACTTGCTTCTCGGCACCTGCTTCGCGCTCCAGACGCTCGGCTTCGGCCAGTTTGAACTCGGCTTCCGTGTCCTCAATGTCGAACGCGGCCGCGATCATCTTGATGGCGGTCTGGCGGCTCAGGATGCCGGCGTCGATCATTCCCTTGAGGGCGGTCGCCATCTGCACCAGGTCCTCTGCCGTCGGCGGAAACCAGGCGGCCCAGCGCAGCGCGATCGGCGCCTTCGTTTCCAGGCTGCCCAGCTTCGTGCCGTCCTTGAAGATCAGCGGCAGCTTCTTGCTGGCGGCCACGACCATGTTGAGCAGTGACAGCAGCGCGCCCTCGCCGTAGCTGATGCGCAGCTGGTCGGCCAGGCGGATCAGTGGAGCATTCATCAGCTCCATGGCCCGGCCAGACTGGGCAGCGCTCACCTTGTCGGCGTTGCTGCGGTTGCCGTGGGCGGTCTCCAGCGCCATCTCGCGCAGTGCGCGCACATACTCGATCACGGCAGACACCGCCGATCCGTTGATCTCAAGCAGCTTGGCGTCGCCTTCCTTGTCCACGACGATGGCGTTGCTGGCGCTGCGCACCATCGGGCCGTCGCTGTTGGCCGGCTCTTTCAGCAGCAGAGTCGGGTCGGAGCTGTATTTCAGCCCTCGCCCGGCCTGGCTCAGCTGGTAGTCGATCTCGATGCTGGTGTCGATCACCTCATCGGGGAAGGTGCAGGCGCCGTCGATCTCGTCGCCGCCCGGCAGGTTCTTGACCCAGACGACGGGCACGAAGCCCAGGTTGTGGGTGACGCTCCTGACAGCATCGCGCACGAAAACCCGGTTTTCCTTGGCGTCCGACACCTTCAGGGGGTCGAACCATGTCTCCTCGGCGCCGGTCCATTCCCGACGAAACCAGAAGTCGACCGTGCGGTCGTCGTCCTTGACCGGGTATCCCAGATCCTTCAGGGCCTTGCCCTTGACCTTGTACTGCTCGACGACCTTTTCCAGCGTGTCCGGCGCGTCCTTCTGCCAGATCGGCGTCAGGTAATCCGAGTCCATGACGTTGAAGAAGACCCGGTTTTGCAGCACCCGGAACAGGATGGCCACCGAACCAACCGAGCCGCGCGTGGCGGCGTCGATCATGATCTCGTTGAGGCTCGTTTCCTTGATCAGCCTGGTCAGCTGCGTACGAACGGTCTCGCCTTCTTTGCCGGCATCGATCTTGGGGAAATGGCCCTCGCTGAATAGCAGCGCGACCGAATCATCGACCACCAGCTTGCACAGGCCGTAGCGCACGGACGGCCGGCGCTTGCGCAGCGGGATGTATTCCTGGTTCTCGCCCTTTTCCTCGTGGAAGTCGTGCTCCAGGGTGTCGTAGAGCTGGCCGCGCAGCACCCGCGTAAGGACGGACAGGCGGAACTGGCGCTCCGGGTAGTCCGAATCCTTCGGCATCGTGTTCTTGATCGTCTGAAACATTGCGCTTTTACCTGCCCATGTGGCCGATGTGTGAGAACTTGGCCGGATCGGGCGGGGCGATCAGCGCCGCAAAAGCCCGTGAAAGTGAGTCAATCTGGTCGTCGTTGGCCCCGTTCGGGAACATCCGCATTTCATTGATCAGTTGGTCATTCCAAGGACCTCGAAGCATCATCACATTACCCACGTTGACCTGGGCAGCCAGCGGCTCGGCACGGGTTACCTTGTCGCCAGTCTCCGGGGACGAATCGACCGTGTAGCCGGCCAGCTTGCGGGTCAGGTAGAGAACCTGCGTCTTGCCTGCCTGCCCCGGATCCTGAGGAATGCTGATGCGCGTTCCCTTGCCGTCGCGGCTTGCCGTGTTGGCCATCGCCGCATCGCGCTCATCCGGACCACAGCGCAGACGCACCATGTCGGCGATGACGAATCGGCCATCCGCCAAGCGGCCGATCTTGCCGCCGGCCGTGAAGTCGCCGTCCACCGTGGCCGCCAAGTCCCAGCCGCGCACCCATTTGATGGATTGCCCTTCCGGAATCGCATCGATCACCGGGATGGAGTCGGGCTTGAAGAGGCCACCCTCCAGCGGCGCGGGGCGCTGCTGGTACTGGCCGGCAAAGTTGTACGGGCTGGCCTGCTGCATTGTGCGCAGCATCTCGGCGGTGTGCTTTTCTGGCCAGAGCGCCTCGCCGGTCTGCTCATTGAGCGCCGGCAGGCAGACGTGCTCCCATTTCTCGCCGTTTCCTCCATTGAGCAGCCAGCCGGCCAAGTCGTGCTCATGCAGTCGCTGCATGATCAGCACGATGGGCGTGTTCTTGGGGTCGTTTTTTCGGCTTTCCAGAGTGTTCTGGAACCAGTCCAGCACGTTCTGGCGCATGACGTCGCTGTTGGCCTCGTCTGGCTTGTGCGGGTCGTCAATGATGATCGCGCCGCCGAAGCCTGGGCGCTGCTTGCCGGCGCCAAAGCCGGTGATCGTGCCGCCTGAGCCCGCGGCGTAGACCGTTCCGCCTGCCGTGGTACGCCAGTCATGCTTGGCCGCGCTGTCGCTGCGCAGCTGGGTATCCGGGAAGATCGCCCGGTATTCCTCATGCTGGACCAGCTCGCGGGCAATCCATGAATTATTTATGGCCAGTTGCGCGGCATAGCTGGTCAGGATGAATTCAGCATCCGGCGCCCGGCCCAGGCACCATGCCAGCCAATTCAGCACCAGCTCGGTCTTGGAGTACCGCGGCGGGACGTTGATGATCAGGCGCTTGATTTCGCCCTGATATACCCGGTCCAAGGCCTCACAGATGCGCTGGTGATGCGGAGCGGCAAGCCAGTGAAAGTGCTTGCGCTGAAAGAACATCCAGCGCACGAAGCTGTAGAAATCATCCCGGGCCCGGCGGCGTTCGCGCTCAAGTAGGAGCTGCAGCTTTTCGCGGTTCGAGGCCATGTTTTGCCAGTTCCGCGTCCAATTCGTCGTCAGTCAGGTCGCGCTGCGTCTTCGTGGCGATAGGGCCGCCATTGGGCCCCGAAACTTCCACCGACTGCAGGCGGGGGTGCATATAGGGTGCGGCATCCTTGGCCACCGACGCAGCCTCGATCATCAGGTCGATATAGGCGACGTTGCCTTTTCCGTCTGGCCCGGAGCCCAGTTTCTTGATCTCCTCGGCCTTCTTCACCAGCTCGGTCATGGTGTTGAGCATGACTTCCAAGGGGGTGACGCCATCCCGGGCAGCTTTGTCGGCGATCTCGCGCGTCTTCTGGTTTGCCTGACCGGGCTTGCGGCCAGCACCGCGGCGCGCGCCGCCTCGTGATGTGGTGGCCATTTGAATTCCTTTGAAAACCTTTGAAAAAAATCAACCTAATCAAATTAATCAAAGGTGGCCAGCACGCCACCCAGCAGCCGGAAAGGAGCAAACGGCACTGATGCTGGGGCGGCTGAGGCCTATTGAACTCGTGCCGTGAAATCGGCTTTGACCGGCCATTTCAGATTCGGCTTCAGGTTGTGGCGCTCGGTAGAACCCGGGCGCACGCCCCTTGCGAACTGCAGATCGTCATTCCGGTGGCAGAAAGACAATCCAAGATCGGCCCCGAACTTCAGGTTGTTCAGGAAACGCTGGAAAAAAGGGTTGCGCCCTGGATACCACTCGTTAGGCGGCATTGGGACGCGGATCTGCGCGAAGGCTTCTTGCAGACCGGCGTGAAGCGCCTTTTCCTGCAATAGCGTGCCATCTATGGTGAAGAGAGGCGAAATCTCAAATGGGCAGCCCGTTTGCAGCTCTGCTATCCGCTTTTTCACGTCTTCGTGTTGCGAATACCCGATTTTTACAAATTGGAGCTGCAGGATGTGGACAGCGTAGATCACAAAACCCTCACACGCGCCAATACAGCGCAGGGTCACACAGAACAGACTTTGGGAAAGGGCGGTGTGTTCACCCCTTGTCGGCCGGCCAGCCTATCCCAAGCCATAAATGAATGCCGCGGCGCGGGACGACCCAGCTCCATGAAATGTGTCTGGCGAGCCCGGCCGGGCAAACGAAAAAGCCCGCATGGTGGCGGGCTTTGATTTCAGGCGCCCCGGCCTGCCTTCAGGCAACCAGGGCGCGCGACTCGGTGTCGCGGAGAATGGCCGCGATTCTACACAGATTCGTCAAGTACGCAAGCGGCGGACGCGGCCGCCGTCTCTTTTTTGCTGAAATGCGCCCGCCAGACGTTCCAGAACATGCGCAGGCCTGCCAAGTGGGAGCCGTCCCAGGTCTTCTGCGTCAGGCGCAGCATGCGGCGCTGGGCGGCCACGGGCAGGCGCCCCGGGATGTACTGCGCCTGCAGCACGCGGCGGTACTGCTGTGGCACTGCCTGCAGCGCGCGCTGGACGTCCATGGCGTGGAAGTCGGCGATCAGGATCTCCCGCGGCTCCTCGCGGTTGTCCAGGCTCACCGGCGGCCGGTAGCGATGCTCCGCGCTGGCGCAGTGCTGCTTGCGGAAGCGGTCCATGGCCCATCGGCCGTACTTGGCCAGCAGCAGGTCGGCGTCGCGCAGGTCGGAAGGGATGTGCATGGGCGTCCTCGGGTCAGTTGTTCATCAGGCGGCGGATCGTCACGTCAAGGGCTTTGAGCTCGTCCATCTTCTTGATGGCCCACATCCGGCGCTGGCCGTGCCAGCCCAGCAGCGGATCCTGGTGGCAGTCCTTGCACAGTGCCACGGCGGTGTATTGCAGCCGCTGCTCGATGTGGTGGGCGTCGCTGGGCCCGGGCTTGTCGCAGACGCTGCACGCGAGCTCCTTGACCCGCGCCAGATGGGCGCGTTCTTTGGCCGACAGCTGGTTATTCACCGAACTCCCCCAGGATGGCCTCAATCATGTCGGTGCGCTGCGCGGTCTCCAGATGGCGCCACAGCGTGCGGCCGGCGTGCTCGGTGCGCAGGAAGGCGACCATGTCGTCGTGCACCTGGCGCATTTCGTCGTCCTCGAGCCTGGCGTAGCTGATCGACCGCGGGACCGGGATCACGCCGCCCTTCGGGCCCGGGTGCCAGTCCACGAACCCGCTGCCGACCTTCAGCCAAGTGCGGAAGGCCTCGAACTGGTCGAACTTCTCCTGGGCCTCGAAAACGCGCTGCTCCAGCGCCATGTGCCGGCGGTGGAATGGGCCGCTGCGCTCCTTGTGCGTGCGGATCTCGACCATTTCGCCGGGCTCCAGACGCATCAGGCCAGCGACGAACCTGCGCCACTGCTTGCGGCCACGCTCGCCCAGGCCGTCGACCAGACCGAACAGGACGCGGCGCGCCGCCTCGCGATCGGCCTCCGGGATCTCGGTCGGCTGCTGCTTGACGAGGGTGATTTCGCTCATGCGTGCTCCACGATCTCAAGTCCTAGGTTGCGGGCGATCACGGCCTCCAGGCGGGCGCCCTTTGATTCCTCCCAACCTGGCAGCAGCAGGACTGCATCGCAGGTCGACAGCTGGCGGATCGCCATGCGCATCCAGCCGGCCCAGGTGCCGCACGGTGGCTCCGGGTTCTCGGCCGGGTTTTCGACGTGGTGGCCTTCGGCGCGGAGCCGGGCGGCTGCGGCGTGGAAGGCGGGGTAGTTGAAATCCTGATGGCCGCTCATGGGGCCGGCGACGTACCAGCGTTTCATGCGGCCTCCATTACGGCTTCGATGAAGACTTGCGCGACTTCCGGGACGATGGCATTTCCATAGCCCTTGCAGCCTCCCATGACTCCGGGTAGCCCATTAGCCAGTTGCGAAATGAGGTTGACCTCACCAGGTCCGGGCGGCCAAGATCCACGATCTGATCGCAGAGATTGGCGACATGCAGCCGCCCGTTCTTGCCTCGCTTGATCCTGTTCCCCTTGCCACTCTGCCCCTTCCCGTCGCGGGTAGTTGGCGTTTGCCACCCAGAAGAGCCGTTGCCTGATCTGGGGAGCACCGATGCTCGCAGCGCACAGATCTGCGGCCCCGACTGCATATCCCATCTCTTCCAGGTCAAGGCGTACAGCCGAGAGCCACGACCTACCAGCTTTGCTTGCAACCTGTTCTCCAAAGACTTTTGGAGGCTGGCGCTGCGCGATAAGCCGACCGAAGACTGGCCAAAGATGTCTTGGATCACTGGCACCTGTTCTCTTGCCGGCTTCACTGAAAGGCTGACATGGGCATGATCCAGTCCAGACGGGGAGATCATCCGGCCATCCGGCCATGCGCAAGGCGAGACTCCACCCACCAATGCCTGCGAAGAAATGACATTGGGTGTATCCCACAAGCTCATCTGGTCGTACATCCTCGATGCTCCTTTCGTCCACCACTCCGGGCGCAATGTGACCGGCTGCGATGAGGTTGCGCAGCCACTGCGCTGCGTAGGGGTCTATCTCGTTGTAGAAGGCGGTCAATTCATCCCCCACTGCTTTGCGGTGCGCCGGATGACTTCGGCTGCATGCGGGCCGTGAGCTGCGCCGGAAGGTCGCCGAACATCTCCGGGTGCTCCTGCGCCAGCGCCTTCGCGCTGTGCCACGCCTGGGCCTTCCAGCCAGGATGCGCTGCCAGCATGGCCAGGTGCTCTAGGGCCCTTGTCCTGATCGCTTGCGGGTCGAAGGACATAGATCATGCGAGCCCCGCGAATGGGTTGCTGTAGTCGCGCCAAGACTCGCCGCGGCGGATCCTGCAGATGGCGCTGTGGTGGGCGCCGTATTCCTCGACCAGCTCGATTCCCGGCCTCGGATCCATGCGGATGGCGCGCACATCGTCCAGCGTCAGCTCAGACTGGGCACGGCGCGCGATGGCAATCTTCATCTTCCGGTCGGTGGTGAGCGGGACGCCCTTGAGCAGAACGCCGACTTTGCGCGCCACCAGGTGGTCCGGGTGCACGCAGCCGTCCACCTCGCACGACGTGCCGACGCGCAGGCCCTTCGGCACGTCGCGGCCATGGGCCAGGGACCAGACGATCCGGTTGACGGAGTGCAGCTTGTAGTCGATCCTGACCTGCGGCACCTTGCCGTTGCCGCCGATGTGGCCGGCCCACATCCAGCAGCCATCGCGCTCGATGACGCGCTCCAACAGCCAGTCGAGGGTGATTTCTTCGATCTTCATGCTGCCTCGGGCATGACGTTCATGCGTAACGCCTCGCGGGCCAATTTCAGCGCCGTTGGGTTCACGCGCAAGCCGCCTCGATGCTTGTTGATGATCGACCTTGCCCACGCCTTGTGATCGACCGTATGGCCGGCGGCGCACTTGCGCACCGGTGCCAGCTTGGCGAGCTCGGCCTTGACGCGCTCCGGGTCAGCCGCAGGGGCAGGAAGCTGCCTCTCCTCGGGTGCCGGGGCCTGCCGGCACAATGCCTTGAACTCGACGGCGTTTGGGCAGCGCGCGGGCAGGTTTTCCAGCGCCCAGGCGATGCGCTTGAGCGACCCCGAGAAGGCATCCAGCTCATGGGCCCAGAGCGACTTCACGGCCGACGCCTCGACGCCCTCCCACATCAGGAACCACTGCCGGCCGTAGGTTGCGGCGAGACGGTCGAACAGGCGGTCAACGGCTTCCAAGGGCAACGACATTGCGGGTCTCCTCGACATGAACGGGGGTTGATCTGCGGGCCACGCCAGGCGCGAGTTCGGATGCGCGTTCCTCGACCCTGCGCTGGTCCTGCGCGGCGAACGACTGCTGGGCAGCAGGCTGGCGCTGCTGCTTCTCATCGCGCACCCAGTTGCGCCAAGTGGCCTGCCAGTCCAGCTTCGTGCCGGCCTTGCCTGGCTTGCTGTGCCAGTAATCGGCGAACTTCTCGGCCACTCGCACCGGGTCGAGGTCTGGCCGCTCCTGCCGTGCCCATTCCGCCCATGGCTCAGGCAGGACGAACGGGCTGGGCAAGCGCGAAGCGCGCCCTACTCCTGAACGTAGTGAAGGAGTAGTTATCTGGCTCTGGCTAAGGTTTTCGTTCGGTTCGCTTTCGCTTTCGACTTGGGTTTGATTTAAAAACCCACTGGGTTTTTCTTGGGTTTCGATTGGCTTCTTCTTTGGCCTGCCGCCGAGCTTCCCGTTTGCCTTGTTGGCTTCGATCTTGGGTTGCGCTTCGGCCAGCATCTCCAGCACGCGGCCCTGGGTGTAGCCGGCGTCGGTGACAGTGAAGAACTCGCACAACACAGACTCGACGGCCTTGCGCTCTTCCTTGCTCATGGCGCGGGCGATCCGGCAGCAGGCGTCCAGATCGCCGGGAAGCGGCTGCTCGGTGCTGTAGCAGTGGTCGAGCAGGCGGTCATAGGCCCCGACCTCGGCGAGAGACAGGTGGCCAGTCTTGGCCTGGAAGTCCCCAACGAATCGCTTGTAGAACTTCAAACCACGAGCCCCCAAAGTTTTCCGCCCGAAGTCCCATGCCCGCGCTTGCGAGGCAGGTCCGACCGGATGCACCGGATCTGCGGGTTCTTCTGGTTGGCCAATGCGAGAAAAACCCCACCGAAGGCGCGATCACCCTTGCGCGGGATAGCGCCGTGAGCCTTGGCGATCTCCACCAGATCCTCGCCGCTGGCTTGGCCGACCGCGCGCAGATGCGCCAAGATCGCGGCCTTGGCCTTGTTGCTGAATTCCGGGTCTTCGGCCTCGGCCACATTGCCGCGCATGCGAATCAGCCTGACCAGACCCCAGACCCGTCCACCAGCAGTGCCGTGGCCCTTGGTGCGCATGCAGAAACCCACCGTGCGGATCAGGCCGCGCCGACTCATGGACTGGAACACCCCGCCGAAGGCCCGGGCGTCATGCGGCCGGGCGCCGTGGGCCATGGCCACATCGGTAAGAACCTCGCCGCTGGCCTGACCGACCACGCGAAGGTGATCCAGGATGGCCTTCTCAGCCTTGGCCCCAAACTCCGGGTCCGCGCGCTCGGCCTTGGCAAGGCTGCGCGCTGCGCCCTCCTCGCCCATGGCACGCGCGGCGGTGAAATCGAGGGCGATCTGGTTCATGCCACCTCCTTCAGCGCCGGCAGCACCTTGGCCAGCTCGCTCAGCAGCTGCTCGGCCTTGATGACCATGCGGGCGTTTCGATCCGTATCGCTGTCCAGGAACTTCGAAGCCAGGTACTCGACAATGGCCGCGGCGTCGCCGGTGCTATCCAGCCAGCCCTCCAGGTCGTCGCAGTTGAAGCGCTGCGTGTCGCCATCGGTCGGGTTCAGCTTGCGGCTGAGCGTGCTGGGCGCCATGTCCATGTCGGAGGCCTGCACCTTGAGCGACTTGCTCACCAGCGCTGACCGGTGCGCGATGTAGGACCGCAGCGTCGGGAAACGCTCAGGCAAAGCCGGCTCGAAATTGAGGGTTAACTGGCTCACTCAGCACCTCCCCGCATGAGATGGAAAGTCGAATTGCCGTCTGTTGCCATCTCGGCACGAGGCAAAAAAAGGACAGTTCGTGGCATGAGCACGAACCCCTGGATTCACGTTCTCGACGCACTTCCACAGCGCCTGGTGCTGCAGGCGCGGCCGGCGGCGAATGACGCTCGGATGCATTCAGGCGTCCTGCTCTGCGGTCACTTCGGGGGCGCCATCGGTTCCGATCAGCTCGGGCCAGATCAGATGCCAGTCCTTGGGGCGCGTGTCCCATCGACGCACCAATCCGCTCGTGAGCTTTTCAAGGTGAACCGCCCGGACAGGATTCACCGCCCTTTTATTGGGGTTCTCGTCCGGCAGGGCCATTTGCTGCAGGTACGGAACCTGGATGTCCAGGGCCTGCGCAAGCGTCGCGGCGGCGCCGTCGTTTTGCTGAAGGTAGGTTTTCAGGTCCATGTTTCTCTCGCTTTTGCGAAAGCATACACAGCTTTTGCGAAAGATGCAAATGCTAAATTGACCAAGTGAGAAAACCTGAGCCGAAATACCCCATCGACCCCGTCGTGCAGCGGCGGCTGGACGCGCTCGAGCGCCTGATAGACGCCGAGTACGGCGGAAGTCCCGCCCTGTTCGAGCAGCGGACCGGGATCAAGATGGCCCAGGTGAACCAGTGGTTCAGCGGCTATCGGGCCCTGCGCGACAAGGCGCTGCGCCGGCTTGAGGCTGTGACCAGGAAGCCAGAGGGATGGTTTGACGCCTTGGAGGTGGCCCTGGAGGCTTTAACGCAGGCACCGCTGGAGACGGCCCCTTTCATCATCGACTGCACCAGGCAACCGGATCCGCAAAGTCTGCCCCAATGGGTTCGGAATGCGCGAAGCCAGAATGACAACTACACCCCGGACTTCATGGTGCAAGGCGAGAATGGTGAGATCGTCTACATCGAGGTCAAAGGCCACCAGGAGATCGCCCGGCTATACGACAGGCTTGAGAAAGAGCACCCGGACCAGTTCTTGGTCGTCGGCCCGTGGCGACGCGACTTTTCGAATCTGCGCGGCATGGCAAGGCGCATCGGTGAATATCTGCTGGAAAACTCCCTCATTTTTGAGTCTGCAAGAGCTGAACGCGGCGCCACTGCAGGTACTCAAGATAAGGGCCCATTGGAGGGCCCAACAATAGGGGGACATGTGCCATTGATTTCAAGCGTTCAAGCAGGAGCATTTAAGGAGCACGTCGACAACTTCCACCCAGGTGATGGCGGGATGGAACTAATTGCGACGACGGTACCGGTCAAGCGATTCACCTTCGCCTTACGCGTTTCGGGCGACAGCATGGAGCCGGAATTTCCAGAGGGAATGATTCTGATCATCGAGCCAGAGCTGGAGCCAAACCCGGGCGATTTCGTCGTGGCCAAGAACGGCAGCGACGAGACAACCTTCAAGCAGTTGATCCGGGACGGCGGCGACTGGTATCTGAAGCCTGTAAATCCACGCTATCCCATCAAGCCACTTGGCGACAGTTCGATCATCGGGGTTCTGCGCGCCGTTGAGCGCCGCTATCGATAACGAAGGAGGTAACCATGAAGAAAGCATTTCTGCTGGCCTGCCTGCTGGCCGCGTCTTTTGCAGCGGTCGCCCAGGAAGGAAAGATCAGGGTCTGCAGACGGCCTGGGATCATCGGAGAAATGGACGGCAAGACCGTGCACATCCCGGCGGATACCTACACCGGAAGCTGCAACCGGACCGGCGAGAATTGCCGCGATCTGAGCATTGCCGGTGAGGCCGCAACCCTTGGGCCGGCAAAGAGCGCATGCGTCATCATCAAGGTAAAACTGCTGCACGGCGACGGCCGGCCAATCAATCCAGGCGAGGAGCTTCGGACGCAGTGGTCAATTGCTGGCTTTGAGCCAGTCGTCAGGGTGGTATCCGGTCTTAATTAATAGATCATTCACATGAAAACCGATCAGATAACCCCCACCTGTCGCTATGGCCACGGCAAACTCAAGATGGAGGCGAGAGGGGCCGAGCCAGCCGATAGCTGGTATGCCCTTCTCTCAACTCTGAAGAACGGTCAACTGAACACGGCAGTAAGCTTCGTAACGCGCATATATAGCTGCCCAGTGTGCACCTATGTCGAGCTGCACGATGTGCCGCTGAAGGAGTTCGAAGACAGCCTGTACGCCCACAACCCACAGTTTCGTCAATGGAAGGACGAGCAAGATGGCACAAAGTAATGTCCATCAACTCAAGCATGCTGCGCCGACGCCATTTGACGGCGGGGGCGGTGGTGATGACAATGGCGGCATGGAAGCCAGAATATCGACCCTCGAAGCCATCCTGCCGACCTTGGCCACCAAGGCGGATATCACGGAACTTCGTCTCGCCACCAAGGCTGACGTCGCCGAGATCCGCACGGACTTGCATGAGACCGCAGGCGAGACGCACAAGTGGATGATCGCCACCGTGATCGGGCTCTTCATCGGGTTCGGCGGCCTGTTCCTGGCCATGAGTAATGCGCTCAAGCCTGCCTCCCCTGTCGCCGCCCAAGCGCCAGTGATCATCAACGTTCCGCCTGCCACGCCACCCGCAGCCGCCGGCAAGAAATAGGCGACTGGCGCCCCTCCAAAAACCCGCTTCGGCGGGTTTTTTATTGCCCAAATCTAGGGGTTTTCCCTTACCTTAAAAAAATCTTTCGCTTTTGCTTGCGTTTTACTTTCGCGTTTGCTATGCTTCAAACCATCGCAAATGCGAAACCAAGCCAAGGAGTGAAAGATGCGATCCAACGACCTCCCGGTCACCACTGACGAGCTGGAGCAGTTCTACGGCACGACGCCCAGCCAGGACGAGCTGGGACTGGCCATCGGCACTGCGGCTGCTGACTTCGACGAAGGCGAGCTGGGCGACGTGGTGGCCTGCCACTTCGAGCAGATCACCGGCCTGATCGCTGCCGGCGACGCACTCGCCGTTGGCAACTACGTGATGCACCTGCGCCGCCAGCGCATCGCGGACATGGCCAGCCGCAGGGTCTACGGCCGCCCCGGCGTCATCCAGGCTTCGCAGGTGCTGGTATGAGCGCCGTCCTCACCCCCGGCGTGCGCTTCCAGGGCGCCACCTACGTCGGCATCTGCACCGCCGCCAACGGCAGCCTCTATGCCCTGCTGCTGCTCGATGACAAGCCTGCCAAGCGACTGGGCTGGAATGCAGCCATGGCCTGGGCCGAGAGCCGGCATGCCAGCCTGCCCACACGGCCCGAAGCAGCCCTGCTGTACGCGCTGCTGCCCCACAAGCTGGAGAAGTCCTGGCACTGGACCAGCGAGACCTGCAGCTGGGACGCCTCCTACGCCTGGGATTGCAACTTCACCAGCGGCTACCAGCTCCTCAGCCACAAGAGCTACGAAGGCTCGGCTGCTGCCGTCCGCAGATTGCCCCTTGAGTCCTTCAATTCTTTGATTGATCTGGCGCAAGGTATCGAGGTGCGAGCATGAGCCGCACCTTCTGGCTCCTGCTGCTGGCCGTCATCGTAGCCATCTACAGCGACAAGTGCAGCTCTGCGGAGGTCACGCCCATGCTGGGTGTGGCCGTCTATCAGAAGCCTTCCGACGGCCTCTACTGGAACTACAACCAGAGCAACAGCTTCCAGCTCAACCCCATCGCTGCAGCGGTTCGTGTGGACAGCGCGCCGATCATCTGGAACACCAGCATCGGCCTGCAATACACCTGGTTCGGCACCGTCAAGGCCGACGCCTGGGCCGTCAGCCAGGACGCACCCAATGCTGGCGGCTACATCGCTGACGCCGGCACCTGTGCGGGCCCTTGTGCGCCGCTGGGTCGCTGGCTCATGTCCACTGAGACGCAGGGCATCGCTTTGCTGGCCACCAAGCACATCGGCAACTGGTCATTCGAGGCCGGCGCCAACCTCTACGAGA
>JAEHJW020009183.1_pt1 | contig 42527 bp, 65 predicted proteins | sample 9271431 | NCBI WGS metagenome assembly JAEHJW02
ACCGCTCGTAACTTTCGAAGGGTTAAAAAAGTTGTCGGTCTGATGAAGAGAAAAAACGAGAGGGGGCCGTGGGGTTTATAAGTTGCTAGCACACTGATATACATGCGAGGGTCAAAACATGTCCACAAGTCGAAGTTCAACCCAAAACCAAGATAGTCGTGACGGCTTTTTTTTGATCCCCGTTGTTGATGGTCAGGACGCAAAGGCGTTGTTTCGGATTCTCCGCAGGTTTGTTGAGCATCCTGCCTACAGGTGGAAGTTCACGTATCGCTATGCGAAGACCTTGGCTCATGCCTATGATGAGATCTGCCGTCAAGTACAACTTCAGCATGAGGATGATCCAGATCTCGGGGATTACGTGGAAGGGTGCGTTTCTACGGCGATTGAGTCGATTCATGATTCTGCTAGTCGTCATCATGATGTCGAGTTTCGTGCGATGTTCAATGATGCGTTGCGTATCATTGCACGTCGTGATCGTTTCTCGGCCATCATCATCTACTACTTTCCGCTTCTTCTCGCTGAAGAGAATTCGGTTCTTGCTGACCACTTTCGGTCTGACTACGTCAGGCTTGCTGAGGATATCTTTCTCTACGAGCTCTGAATTTTTTGTACGTTCTTGATTTTTTTTCGCTTTTTCTTGTTCTTCTTCTTTCTTGATGATTCGAATTTTTTGCAGTAGTGTTGTGGGGTAAAAGGGTTTATAAGTGGTATTTGGCCTAAGTATTGATGACTGATATACATGGAAAACCAAATTCAACCCCAAGGGGGACAGAACATATCTCAGATGAGTCAAGATTTTTCTAAGCTTGATGGGTCTGTTATTTCTCTCCACTCTTATGTGGGTGGGGATAGATTTCAGCTCTATCTTTCAGTAATGCGACAGATAGCTAGGTATGATCCTGGTTCTAAATCGTGGCGTTTTAGTCTTGATAAAGCTCAACGTTCTGATGTTGCTTCTATTTGTAAGCAACTCTCAGGTTTTGTTACACTTCCTATCGATGTTAAGGGTAATTCTACTGAACTTCTCTTTCAATTTCTGAATACTTTATGTACTCAGGCCACTTCTGATAGACGTACATCTATTTCTATTTATGTTAGTGGAAATTATGCTCGATTTAAGATCCCTTCGAATTCTGATATGGATGATAGTTTTCGTGCTGTTCTTAATCATTTAGAGAAAGAACTGACGGTGGAAATAAAGCAATTTGATCCTAGTTCTGGTCGTTATACCATTGTTCCTTATCAATTCTATTTTATCAAGGACGGGAGTTTTATAACGTATAGAGGTCTTTTACCAATAATCCAGAGGGTATTTACGAGTAAGATTCAGTATTCGGTTAGTTATTCTCAGGATCTTGAAAAAATTATTAATACTGTTAAGTCCTTAGATCTCGAAACTGCCTTGGTCGAGGTGCAAGAGTTCTTAAAGTCTAAGGGCAAGACCTTAAGGCCTTATCAGATTGATGCAATAAGATCCTCCATAAGGGATATGGTCTCCCATGGGGGGTTTCTGATTCAACTTCCTACGGGAGCAGGGAAGACTCTTACATCTTTTGCTCTCTTAAGGGTCTTAAATAAGGTCGGAATAAGGTCTATGTTTACAGTAGTGGGAATGAGAGATTTGGCGATTCAATGGAAGGAAGAGGCTAGTAAGTACTTAGGTGATTTATATTCTGACATTGGATTAATGTATAGTGATGAAAAGAATTTATACAGGGATTCTTTCAATATAGCGACATATCAGAGTCTGCTACGGTTCATTGATACGTCTTCTAATAATCAGGTTAGGGTTAATCTTAATGATATTGAGAGAGTATTTCAGGAATCTCAACTCGTTATTGTTGATGAGGTTCATCATCTGCCAGCTACTAGCATTAAGTCTCTTGTACTTACGAATAGATATCTTCATGGGGGTCTTTCTGCGACCCCATTCCGTGAGGATCAGTTTGATCTTATGTTGTACGGATTAACTTCCGTTCCATCTATTGCATTGAAACTTATCGATCCTCAGTTCCACGAGTCTTCAATTTTGACACCTGTGAATGTAGTAAATGTGAATATTGACTTTTTGACATTTGACCCTGACTTTAAGGTTAGTGACTCATTGGATTTTGAGAGTGATAAATTCGTGAAATTCATGAGGACGTTATTGCTTGATAAGAGGCTTATCGATTATACGAAGTTTATAGTTGCTAAATTTATTGAGAAATACAATTTGCCAGTGGTGGTTCACACACCACTTGAATCTATAGGTAAGGCCTTTGCTGAGCTCTCAGGTATTCCATTGTTATCTGGTTCATCTAAGGGAATAGAAAGGGATAGATTATTGGATGGTTTAAGGACTAATCAAGTTAAAGCCTCAGTAGTTACTACCGTTCTCGATGAAGGTATTGATATACCACCTCTTTCATGTATGATTGAGCTTATCCCTGGTTCATCCAGGGTAAAGCTTATTCAAAGATTGGGTAGGCTTACTAGGGTCTACCCAAATAAGAGTAAGGGCATTGCACTGCTTTTCAATTATAAGAGTGATAGGCCTGATGTAAATAGGATTTTGGCCAACCAAAAGGTAAAGCGTGATAGGTTCCTTCAGGACTACGGGATTTCAGTAACAGATGTCTATTGGAAGGATATTCTTACCGTGATTTAGTCCTTATTTTTTTCAGTATCTTTTTATTTCTCTATTCTATTTTTACATATGGCAAGGGCCTTAATTACGGGTATTACGGGACAAGATGGTTCCTTTTTAGCCAAGTTTCTTTTGTCTAAGGGATACGAAGTCTATGGTATTGTACGGCGTACTTCTACGCAGAATCTCTGGCGTCTTATGGCTCTTGATGTCTTGAATAAAGTCACTCTTATTCCTGGCGACGTTACGGATCCTGCCAGGATGTATGAGGTTATTAGGGATGTTAAACCTGATGAGGTCTATCATCTTGCGTCTCAAAGTCATGTCGGGTTCAGTTTTGAGAACCCTGTTTCAACATCCGAGGCAACGGGATTATCCGTTCTATATCTTCTTGATGCTATACGACGTGTTGATACTAGTATAAGGTTCTATTTTGCTGGCTCATCAGAGTTGTTTGGTAACGTAAAGTCAAATGGCCCCCTAAATGAGGATACTCCTTTCCATCCTGAAAGTCCTTATGCCGTTGCTAAATTATACGGTTATTGGATGACGCGGGTATATCGTGAGAGCTATGGGATGTTCGCGGTCTCAGGGATCTTGTTTAATCATGAATCTGAACTGCGAGGTCTTGATTTTGTTACAAGGAAGATTAGTAATGCTGTGGCGAGGATAGTCTTAGGATTGCAGAGAGATCTAGCTTTGGGTAACCTTAAGGCCAAGAGAGATTGGGGATATGCACCCGAATACGTGGAAGCTATGTACCTTATGTTGAGCAATGAGAGACCTGTGGACTACGTTGTTGCCACGGGAGAGACCCATAGCGTTGAAGAGTTTGTGCAAGAGGCCTTTGACTATGTTGGTCTTGATTATCATGAATATGTGAGAGTTGATCCTCGCTATATGAGACCTAATGATGTAAATGTCTTACTAGGCGATCATACAAGAATAACCAACGATCTAGGATGGAAGCCGAGGACTATATTCAAAGAGCTTGTTCATAAGATGGTGAATGCTGATATTGACCGTTGGACTAGGTATATAGATGGTGAACCCGTTGTTTTCGATGCTATATTCTCATCAGGATAACGTCTTTTGATGGGCCATAAGTCTTATATACATGTATAGCACAGTTATATCTCGGTGAAAGATGTGGCACAGGTCGGGTACAACCCAGCCCTAATATATCAGTTTCAGGGTCAGTCTCAGGGTTCATCTGAGACTCAAATAGCACCCACCCTAATTGGTGGGTATGATGGCCATGGTTCATTAACAACCTTGGCCATAGCCAGGGCTTTAAAGGTTCCATCTAGTAACGTTATTATCATACCGCCAAATCCTAAGGAGAAGCAACCAGGTACATCTTCCGAAGGTCTTCCATCTATTCTTGCTACATTGCCTGTTCAGGGAGGTGATATAATCATAGTAGACATTCCAATTAATATTAAGGATCCTGAGTCTTTTATTAACTCTATAGGTAGGATTGCTAAGTACAGGAGAGTTACTCTTATCGATCATCATGAGACTAATATGAAATATTTGTCATCTCTTCCTCCTAATGTGAGACTACTTCAGTTCAGTGACACTGTAGCTATGGCTGGTGCAGTAGAGGGGATGTTTGGCATCTCCCCGTTAGATAGGGAGATGCTTATGATAGGGGCTGTCTGTGATAGAGACCCTGCTGTTCAGAAATATGGTATGCTCATCGATCAGTTGTATCCGTTAGCTAATACATGGGACTATCTAATTAGGAATAATATGCTTGTTCATGTCAAGCAAGTTTACGAAAGAGGTACCGATTATATTAAGGAGATGGCAAAGAGTGTAGTTTATCCTCCAGTCTCAATTTCTCAGATGGCAAGGATAGAGAGAGCAGGTGGCAGTACTATCGCAATTGCAGACATATATCAGTTACCTAGGGATACTGTTCAGGGGTGGCAGTGGAAGACCTTTGATTACATAGCTTATGCTAATCGTCTCGATTATGTTGTCGGGATAGCTGAGTCGTTCGATAGACAGTCAAAGAGCTATATACCTGTGTTGTATGTTATAAAGTACTTCCTCTCTAAACTTAGGGCACCTAGACCTCTCATTGAGGCTAAGATGATGCTTGGTGACAGGGAAGTTGTTGGACATAATGACGGCTTTACCGTAGCCTGTCGTTCTTATGATGACTGCTTGATGCTTGCTAGGAATGTTGCTGAGACGTTGAAGTATAATATATCAAGTGTGGAACAATTAGTCAGTGGCTCTGTTGTGGCAGAGGACTATCACAACATATTTGATGCTGTTGTGAGCATACTAAAGAAGATATCGGAGCTTACCGAGAAACAAAATCAGATATATGAATATATTAAGTCAATGAAGTCTAATGCTTAGAAGTATTTCTTTCTCTTTATGGTAAGGCAGGCCGACTAAGTTATTCCTTTTTCCTCTCTTTCTCTTTCTTCTTCTTTTATTATCCTCTTTCTCTATTTCTTATTCATGGACTGTTATCCTTCCTTTATTCGTGATCCTATAGTCTGGTCTCGTTTACCTAACGAGGTTTTTTCCAAATGCGACTGCTCTGGTTTTAAGATGCCAGGCTACGGCAACTTCTCCGTAGCCTTTCTCTATAACGATGGCCGACCGTATAACGTTGATGCGGAGTACGAGATCTATCAAGGAGAGCGAAAGATATGCGAGGGAGTTTATTCTTCAGGGAAGACAGTGTGGTTTATCTTTGACTACTCTTTACCTCCTGTTGTGATTAAGTTGAAGGTGCAAGTCCCTGTGGGCTATACTATTGAGGGTACTACACCTGTCGATGGTTATTCAATTGCTACAATTCACTATGGCTATGTTGGTTCTGTCGGCGATGAGTTTATTCTTGTCCCTTACAAGCCTCGGCCTGCTACTGTGAATGAACCTCAGCCTGCTACTGCGGTTTTTGATTCTACTGTTAAGCTTCATAATAATACATCATATCCTGTTGCTATTGTGACTGATGAAACTGCTGTTCTTATCAAGCCTGGCGACGTTCAGTCTGTTCCGTCTACCGCTTTTGATATTCTATATGTTACCTCTACACCGAAATTATGTAACAATGTGACGCTACGTTCAGCTTCTAATTCGGTTCAGGACATTTCTACTATCTGTGCTCCGCCTTCTTAGTCAAAGCTTATTACTGCCTTTTTTCTATCTATTCATATGAAATATACTCCAATTCTTGAAAGTAAGTATAAGTTTAAGCCGAGGATTCTTGTTCAATACCCACAGCCATCCCAAGACCTAGTTGTTTCTTGGAAGTGGTATGATCAGAGCCAAGGGATTGTTGAGTGGGATTTCGAGAACAAGGGTACTATAACAAAGTCAGGTGTTCTGTTCAGGGGTATCCTCTATAATGGCCAGACCTATGATCCCTACTATTTTGGCGATGCGTTTTGGCCAGTATATTGGGAGAATTCAGATGGTCGTGGTGCTAGTGCCGATAATCCTAACGTTAATTTTGGCGTTGAGTGGGCTACATCACAGACTCCCTTAACTGACTATGGCGTTGAGAATAACGTTGCTCCCATTTCCCCTGTATTCATCTCTAGCTCGCTGTGGGTTGTTGCCTTCATATTCACCTTATTACCAGGCCAAAGGTGGTCAATGCTAGAAGGAGGGTTTTCTACTCAGTATCAACCCTCTCCCATAGGTGTTTATGAAGTTACTCCACAGACTTTGCAGGCCATGTGCATAGGTTATAATCCTCAAGCAGTTGCTCAATGGGATGCTCAGACGCAAACAAATCTGCAGGGGTACCTGCCTAATCCGAAGACGTTTGAGGTTCTTCCATATACCCTTGCCAACGGCCCTGAGGTTACGGTATTTGGCGATAGTGTTACTGTTGGTGCTTGTCCCAATGATGTATGTGGCGAATACTTAAGGCAGGCTATGAGTGACTTTAAGAAGTTTAACCTTAAGGGTGGATTTGAGAACATAGTCAAGGCCGTAGAATGTCTAGCGTGACAAGTTCCTCTAATACTTTTTTATGACTATACCTATTCCACGTGAACTCCCTCATTTTTTCTCTTTCCTCTGGCGTTATTTCTCTTCTTAGGCCTTCCTTTATTGCGTTCTTTACATCCTCTAGATTGAACACTGATTTTGGTCTTATTGCTATCTCATCTTCGACTTCTTCTAGCTTGCATGGGACTGCTATGTTTGTTTCATATATTATATTATGAGATACGAATGGGTTATCGCTATAGATTACTGGCGTTCCAACGCTCATGGCCTCGATGGGTGGTAGGCCAAACCCCTCACTGTCTGATAGCCAGACAAAAAGCTTTGACCTCGCTAGCATCTCATATTTTTGATCTTCGCTGACTGAGTAAGGTTCATGGGTGCATCCTTCTCCTTTGCATATTGCGACGTATTTTTTTATTCCGAGTTCTCGTATTGCCTTCATTATCACTTTTACGTTCTTTCTCTCGTAATCGGTTGCTATTACCATCACGTCTATTGATCTTTGTCCTGTGTTGAACCATTTCAATGTCATGTCATCGTTGAAAGATCTTGGTAGTACCTGTGCTTTGATTCCATAGTGGTCGAGAATGATGCGGTTCCACTCTGACGTCGTGAGATATCTATTTATCCTGTTTATGTTAAGTGGTACCTTTACTCTAGTTGCGAAACTGTCTATCCAGTAGACTGCGTCCCTCGGTGGTATTGCCTTTATTCCGTCTATTAACGTCCACCACATATCTGTCACTATTAATCGTGTTACAGCATCGATGCGGTGGGTAACTCTTATGTCCAAATTGTAGTATTTCTTGATATACTTACTTAGTAGTACTGCTATATGGTTAAATGAGCAGGTAGTACATCCTGCGACTATACTCATTAAGATATTTTAGCTCATGTTCGGTAATAATCTTATGAGTGCGATCATAAACCAGATAAGCGATGGACTTGGTGGTATAGCGACTTCATTGAGTAGTGCTTTCAATATGATAGTATATCAGTTAGGTAAGTTTATCCGTAGAATGATGCATTACATCAAGGTCGCTTTTGACTATCTTGTAAGGTATCTTAGGATTGCGTTCAGGTATGTCCGTGATATGTATATACAGTTCCAAAAAGACCCGTTTGGTACTATACAGTTCTTTGGAACACTGGCCATATTGATAAATAGCGGAGTGTTGTAAGGTGATATGAAATGGCTACTCAAAATTTAGATCAGGGAGTTGTTCAGGAAGTTCTCAAGTCATCTCTTGTCAGTGTTGATATGGGAGATAATGGTAGGATTTTTTGGCTGTCCATTCTAACTTTTCTCAATAAACTTATAGAGAGAGGTAAGATCTTAGATCAGTCCATTAAGTTTACAAAGTGCGAGAAGGTGCAGACAAAGATATTCTGTTATTCCTCTATAGTTCAGGGACAATCGCCTGTAGAGGGAGTGCAACTTAAGGTTATATTCTCTCAGCTTGAGATCGAGAAGTTGTTTGCGTCTGGTTCTATTATGATTGCTAACTATAAGCAGACGAACGATGATGTCCTTATTGGGTTCTCTCAGCCTCAGACTACAGCACAGCCTACAGGTGGTGAGCCAGCATGGTAACGTTACGGAGATCTGGAGGTATAAAGGTGTTTGGTCATGCTCAGACTATCGATAAGAACATCGTTAATGTGAAAGTGAACGGGTATGTTATGATTAGTAGTGTCGGCCGTGACATCATAGAAAGTGGACATAACCAGATCAATCAGCAATATATTAACTATATCGAGAATGCTCTGCTTGGCCAAGCTACTGCTCCTACCAACATGTATGTGTTACTACAGCCTCTCGGCATTCAACTTAATCTGCAGAGTTTCACGTTCAAGAATAATCAATTACAGTTACAGTTTACATCTCAGTCTACGCCCTCAACCAGTTATCTACAACTATATACGGTCAGCGGTGGTCAGTCAATCCTTGTGGCTTCGTATAACTTGAGTCAGCCACTACTTGAGAGCACAAACCCACTTGGTATAACATGGGTTATCTCGTTTAACATCACTTCTACTTTACCTTCTAATTATGAGCAGACTGTATATACTCAGAATATCGTGAATATGCTTGCTTACTTTACGGCACCTTTTACATCTCAGTATACGAGTACTTCCTTGTCTGTCACGCCAGCTCCTCCTTCCATACAGGCTACTCCTACTCCTAGCGTTGCTAACCTATCTCTTACGTCTCTTATTGCTTTTCAGATATCTCAGCCTACTTCCGTGTCTTTTCAGATACTGTTCAACCAGTTGCCCGTTATTGCCATATCTCAGGAAGTTACTCCTCCACCTGCTACAACACCTATTGCCCTTTATAATATCGCATTTCTAGTTTCAGGTGATTAGAATGATATTATTACGCGGTAATATAAATATACGGATTGGGAAAAGGGAATATGGATCTATTAAACATGTAAATATTGTTGATTCACTTTCAGTTAAGAAACATAATGATGTATCACCTCAGTTTGCAAGTGCCCTTGCGGTTACCTACTTAATTGGTAATACACCTTCAGGTTTCGTTGCACAGCAATATGGATATAGCCTTGTACAATCACAGTATCAGTTTCCGTCAGGGATAGCCATAGTCTTCCTGAACAATGGGGCCGTGGTGAACCAGATATCTGCGACAGCGAGTGGGTTTCAGGACAACTTGACTAACGTACATACTACTTCAGTCACGTTTAATGCTAGTGATTCTACTCCATCCCAATATACTTTCAATCAACTTGCGTTGTATACGACTGTTGCTGGTTCATTGTACATGCTTATTGCTACAGTGACTCTTAACTCTCCCTTGACAAAGAGCTCTTCCGATGTTGTTGCGGTTACATGGACTGAGTCTATTACCACGAGTGCACCTTTTGTGAACCAGCCTAATGCTTTGCTATCTCAGTGCCAGGCTTCATGTACTGGCACCTGTAATCTACAGAATACATTGAGCAGTTACGATGTTGCCACATGTCCTGGTTCATTCGTTAATGCCCTATGGACACTGCTTATTGTCCCCAATGTATGTACCCTATTAGGGAATTCACCGCTGTCGTGCTATCTGTCTAATTTCTGTAAATCCCCGCCTGCGGTATTTAGTAGTGCCCTCATTGAGGCAGTGCTACTGGATGCATGTGGTAATGCTGTCGGCCAGTATCAGCCATTTTCAGGGTTTGCTGGCAGTGAGCTAAGCGAGGGTGCTAACAACATATATCTTGCCTATAATTTCTATGCTAATACTACGGGTGTTCCTGCTTACGTGATATTACTGAACACTTTTGGTGGTGCAGGTGCAGTATTTCTGAGTGCTGGCTACAAGATATCGGGGACTACGGTACAGGGTTTAAACCAGATTGGTCTAGCCTTAAAGGTACCATACGGGAAGACTACGTTACAATCACTTAACACTAGTCAGGGATGACTATGCTACCTCAGGTCTCAATGAAGGTGAATGTGGAGCTTATTGTCGATGGACATATTATTCTTACTCATAATTCCCTTTCATCGCAGTTTCTTAACCTTCTACAGCAAGAACTTACGACTGGCGGGCCCATTACTCCAGTTACATCTCTCTATGCTGTCTTCTACTATAATGGGACTCCCGTTCAGTCAATACCGCTTACCATATCACTCATTAACGAAAATGGTACGTCTCTAGAACTTGTTGCTGTTGGTCAGGACAACTCAAATGCCCAATATCAGTTCAACCAGATTGATATCGTGGCGTATAGTGGTGGTAATCAACTTTATACCATTGCCACAGTCTCGGCGAGCGGGTCTAAGTCAGGGTCTCTTTATATTGACTGGTCATTTACGTCTAACGTTAATGTGAATACACCATCTGAGATAGCGAGTGATGTAGAGTCAGTATGTGGGCAATGGTGTAGTCAAAATAAGGAGTTATGTCTGCATTCGACGGGTGGTTCTAGTTATCAGAATGCATTGCAATTATGTGAACAACAACTTCTTAGTGGATATACTGGTCAAGAGTCAATCATACAATACATTATTGATCTGCTAGTCATTCCTGTCTCTGCTTATCCTCAGAATTCTCCATTTCAAGATATCTTTTCTAGTAATTCTAATCCCTATGACCTTCAAGGTATAGCATATATAGAGCTCACTAATACGACATCTCCTCTGAGTGTAATTAAGGTTCAGCCCAATGCTCCTACTCTTCTTACAGCGTTATATAATTATGGAATAGCGTTCTATCAGATTAATACTATACCCTATGCTCTAGTTGATTCGTTCTCTTTGAACCTTCCCACTAATACTTATACTGGCATAACAGTAAAGTATAATATAACATCATCATGATGGTGATCCCCCATGTCCTTCTTTGCCAACTTCCTTAGCGGTGCCTCAGGGCTAGTATCGTTTGCATCGAATACAATAAGCAGTATACAGAACGCGGGAGCATCTATAGAATCACTGGCAGGGAATATTGGGAATGCACTTGCAAAGATACCGTCGGAGATAGTATCTGCAATTAGCAATGTGGGACAGGGGATCTTATATGGTCTAAGTATTATAGGTTCATTCTTTCAGACCGCTTTTCATGACTTAAGTAGTGCTTTATATGGTGGACTACAACGTATCGAACATGCTTTCAACTATATAGGAAAGTCCCTATATTCTATGGGTGTCTATCTTGCTGACCAAATTGTACAGGCTACACAGTGGCTCAGAAAAGGTGCAATAGATGTTGTAAATACTATTGTAAATATCTTCCTGCAAATTGGACAGGCCGTTCTACCTCTTGTCGTAGATTTCATTAATTTCTCTTCAGAGGTCTATAATGGTCTAGTTAAGTTTGGCCAGGACATTATGAACTTCTTTTCAAGTCTAGCTAGTGATTTTACGCCTATTACGGGCTTCTTTGAAAACGCGTTCGGGCAACTTGTCGATTTACCTCAGCTTCCAGTAAACCTAGCAAAACAGGAAGCATCACGGGTTGCTTCGGCCTTCCCAAAGGTTGTAGGTTTCAATACATCGATGGAGATCATAAAGAGTATATCCAGGTATATTGGTGCTGAGACAAGTCTGAAGAGGATGGTAGGTAAGGCTCTACTTGGGCCTTTCCTAGGGAGTTTGGGTGGGGTTATAACAGAACTCATAATGCAGGCGTTCTATCCGCAGACTACAACGAGCTCTGTATATCAGGCTAATATCCAGAAATCAGTACCAAATCCAACTACTCCGTTGTCTACTTCGCTTAGTCTACCGTCATCTAGTACTAATAAGACTATACAGCCTCCATCAATTACTACGAGTGAACCTGAACCTGTCCCGCCATCTACTACGATGCCCACTGGATCTCAAGTTATTGCTGTTACCATTGATGATGCGATGAATATGCTGACACAAATAACGAGTGCTTATGAGGGTGGAGTACAAATTGCTAACTTGCAACAGTCCCTTGTCGATAACCTAGGGATAAGTGCCAGTATTGTTCCAAGTCTGCTTGGTCTCTATTCGCTAGTTGCCAGTGATTCAACATCACCAACCCTTACCATAGAGTCACTGATTGGACAAGAATCACCTAGTGATATACTCTCCATGAATGTGGATGTGAACGTATCCTTGATCGACTTACCGCAAGGACTGTATATATGCCAGCAACTTTCGACAAATGAGCAGACACAATACACTTCACCTTCCACCGTTTCTGACACCATAGCTGTAGACTATTCTACGTGTCTACCACTTACGGGAGGTGCATTTGACCAGGTAAATGGGGAGATATTTACTGAGCCTGTACCTTCAGATAATGCCATACAAGACCAAGTTTCTAACACTATTCAGTATGGCGTTGTACCGTCACAGAACGCTACACAAGACCAGGTATCTAATACAATAAATTATGGGTTGCCTAATTTAGTTGGGATAACGCCAGGGACTACATATACTGTAGGAAATTACTCAACGATTATTATAGATGCAGAGCAGTTTAACTTAGATATTGAAATAAGTGGAGGTGGATATGCATGAGCACAATACAGGAAGGGTCAATAAATTTACAGAACCTTGGGTATCTCCTACAATACATGCTTACGAATAGTTTATCAGGATTCACAGTACAGTTTGTGGACTCCAGTAATGCTACTCATCCAGCTCAAGTGGTTTTCTTTCAGAATCCTAATACATATGAGACTACTGTTATTGCTACAGATTCATCATCCACTTCCTATACTCCCGTCTCATTCCAAATGATTTGGAATGGTGTGGTTTACGTTAATGCTCCAATAACGGGAATAACTAAGACCTCTACTACTATTCTTATGTATGAGATAGTATTTCTGCCATCCAGTAAATCATTACCTGTATGGCTTCTTCAAGAATTTATGTATGTATTAGTTGGACAAGTCCAGTCGAAAAGTTTTAGCGTATCCGCAAGTGCCACTGTTACAGAGTATTCAACGTCTGGTTCAACATGTACAACTACTGTGTCTAGTACTTCCTCTGTATCTCCATCTATCTCCTACTCGCCATCAAATAACGAGTTAGTAATAGAGCTTTCATATTCATTATCGCAATGTGAGACATTAACCATAGAATCACTTACTATCTCTGACGGTCTAGGAAATTCATTTAGTTGGTCATGTCCAAATACTTCAAGTAACTGTACTAGTACTGAATGTGGATATGGTGCGACATGTTCTGTGACTTATGGTGTAGATATCATAGTATCATAGCATTACGTATAATCTTTTTATACTATGAAAACAAATTATTCTTATGAGTAGTCAGGAAAAAAATAGGATAGTCGTAGTAGGTATTCCTAAGCATATGATTAAGAAAAATATCAAGGTAAAGGTTAAGCCTAATATTGAAGTTCGTACGGGACATGGAATAGAGCTTATTCCTGTTAAGACTTCTATTCCAACAAAGAATGGGCCTATTTATAAAATAGATTATATACCACGTGTTGCCAAGCCTCAAGAAGTGATAAAGGCTAGTAATCATGTAAACCAGCCAGCGTTGGCACAGTGGCTGGGTCTTCTCTTTGTACCTGCCATATCTCCATTTTTGAATCCTAGTCTTTCTGGTAATACGTCATCGGGTCAATCAACAATTTCAGTATTAAATAATGGATCAACTGTAGTTACACTTAATGCTAATGTTCTTGTTTATATTAATCCAGCACTTAATGGATTTACATGGATTATATCTGCTCTTGATACATCATCTAATGAATATCAGGGAAACTCTATACAGTTAAATCTAACTTTTATGTCTGGTCTACCGAATTTTAACGTTGTTCCTAGTAGTGGTGCATATACTGTGCCTAGTTCTAATACCAATACATATTCATATTATTCTAGGGTATACTATCTTATAGAGAATTTTGCTGTAGCCAATCTTACTATTAATAAAACTTCTACTTCAATCATATCGATATTATGGACTATATCATTTTCTTTTCCTGTATCATCTACGTTATTTTACTATTTGGCATACTCTCCATATAATCCAATATGTGGTCTACTTGGCTCTACAGATATTTCAGGACTTGCAAGTGCGGTGTCAAACGAGGGTTTTAGTATCAATTTTAGTTTAACTATAGGATTTGGGTATTCATCGCCATCAGGAATTAATTATTCACAAGCAGATATCGATAATCCAAATGGATATACTGGTGCTAATCCAGGACTAGTTTATTTTGATGATAGTAATGCATATCTATCTGTCTCATGGACAATTCAAGTTGGTGCTGGAACATATGTAACAGGAATCAGCATTTATGCACCATATGTTAATGGTAGTATGGTTGGTACTACTTATCCTTCTACTGCAAGTGGTACTATAACATGCATTAATAGTGAATTACCTCTAGTTATCCCTGTTCAGGAATTTCAGACTCCTAATTATACTATTTTATTGTCCACTACTCTTACTTTCATCTTTACTCCAACAACGTGATAGACCATGCCATGTAATTGTGTACATGTAAAGATTGAAGGTAAGGTTCATATTGTGGGCAAAGATCTAGATATAGAAGTAAAGAACTCGATCAATTTATCTTTTATAATGGAAGCTCTAGGTCAAATGCTTACTGGCACAAAGGGGTCGCAAGGAGGTAACTATATTCTATTAAATTCCTTCATTAGTACGGGTGCATCAGTTTCAGTTTCATCTAACTCTATTACTTTTACTTCAACTTATACACCACAATATGAAACAGTTCTAAATAACCTTCAGCTATTTGCAACGCTTTACGGTTACTTCAATCTTCTCAGTGAGGTTGGAGTCAATAATGTAATCCTAAGTGCAAATACAACTTATACGTTCACCTGGACTATTACCATAAATGACTCCTTAGGTCTTATCACCACTCTTCTTCAGGAAGCCGTTCAGGGTACATTCTCCAGTTTTTCTTTATCAACCTCTGTATCTCTATTTCAAAGCCAAAGACTAATTCTACAGAATGCAATTGTCTTTCTACTTACATTTTACAATGGCAGTTCATCTACAGAGAACTTGAATCCTACAGTTACCTTCTCTGTTACTAATACATCATCACAGACTTCTAGTTTTACGTATAATATGAATGATCCAGTATCTATACCACCATATAGTGCATTCACCTATCCCGTGACCATACAAATAGGTGCGTGACATATGTAGGGTTTTTTAGGCCTAGTTCTTGTATAGATATTATATGTCAGATTTCATTATGTCGTTACTTGGTAGGATCCTACAGCCAGCAATGGAAGTTAGTTGTGCTGACAATATCATCAGGACTTACTTTAAGGACGGGGAGGTAGTACGTTATCAATTATTGTATGAGGCACTTTCCCAATGCACGCAGACCCCTGATCTTCTTGCGAAGTATCTAGCAAAGGAAGGGATCATAATTCCTGTTCAAGGGCAAGAAGGAGTATTTATAATCAGGATAAAGAAAACAAACCTGTTCAAGTGAACTCAGATGAAGGTGACCTTTGTCACTGTTAATCATCGCCCATGGTATGACCACATGTTTCCCTTCGTGTTACATGTAAGACATAAATATAAGGAAGATATTCTAGGCTCATTTCTTGATGGATATAAACCAAAAGATGAAGTAGTAGTTGTATACGGCGATGCGAATGTTATGAACCTATCAGGTCTTAATACTGATAAGGTGTTCGTAATGCATGACTCACCTCTTATTGACTGTTACACTATCTCTAGACTTAACCAGAACTGGACATGGATTCCCTCTTCAAATTTCGATAAGGAGATCCTTGAGAACTGTAATGTCAAGAATATAACTGAGGTGATTCCTAAGCCGTACAAACTTTACGAGTTCACAAAATCTCCAAAAAAATATGATCTCATGATTAACCTTACTCAACCACAACGCAAGGGCCATGATAGACTAGTTAAAGTCCTTGAGAACCTAGATAAATTCATATCTAGGCCGTTAAACATTCTTGCCATAGTCCCTGCAGAGATACAGATATTTTTTCTGAGGTTTGAGAACCTTAAGATAACGTTTAGGATTCCAGCGTCTAGACCTATGTCGGAACATCTTTCTGAAATATCCAGTGCTAGGATCAATCTCTTCTCATCATATGTAGAGGGGATTGGTCTTTCACCTATTGAGTCGGCTCTCCTAAACCAACAACTTGTTATGGGAGATATTGAGGCTACTAACGAGTTCGTTGAGGGGAATTTCGCTGATATTGTCGAGTATAAGGTAGTCCAATGGCATCCCAATCCTCATTATTTTCTGTTTCAAATTTGGGATCAGACACAATTCCTTGATCTGACGTTGAAGGCTCTTGAGGATCCTAGTTTCAATATACCGAAACTAATACGTCCTGAGATCCTTGATTTTGACTATCTGTGGAATAGGATAAAGAGCGTGATATCATGATCCAGAGAGTACGCGTTACCGTCATTCCGTACGTGATGAACAGAGAACCAAATAAACTCAGTAATAGTGAGTTTATAGATATACTTTCCACTCATCTTTACAATGGGAAGATAATTGCCAAGGTTATTGACCAGGGTACAGATCAACTTCTTTCATATAAGCATTATTATGACCTAATCCTTGTTGATGACCCCGCTGAACTTGAGAATGGTACCATATGCATTAATACTACAAATATTAGTGTTGATATGATAAAAAAGGCGAAATATGTGGTAATAAAACCTGATGATATTGATATATCCAAATTTACAAAGAAATTTATTGCTAGGAGATATCATCTAGACGTAAAGGAAGACTTTAGTGGTTGTGACCTAGTTATCTAGAAAGAATAAATACAAGTCTATCAATACTAATTATCATGAAGCGTGAAGACTTAGATGCTATACTTCAAGATGTAGAAGATATCTGTGCTAGACTGCCAAGGAATGAAGACATAAAATTTACACCCACATTTAGATTTACATCAAGAAGCCAGTTAGCTGAGACATATATTGCCTTCGATTGTCGCCGTGGTAGATATACCCTTACAACGGTAACAGAGGGGGTTGCACGGACTACGAGGTTTGCTTCAAGGACTAGCTTACTTGACAGGATTTATCCAGAGGAAGAGGAAGAGGAAGAAAATATTCCAACTGAGGAAGAAGAAGGAGAGGAAGAAGAGAATACAAGAAGTAGAGGATTTCTTAGTGGACTACTAGGCTTCTAATCAAGTAACTGGTCTCTTGATCTGAATCTTTTCTAGGATTTTTGTTAGTGGTAGTCCTAAGTCTTTATACGACTTTGCTATCTCCATCATCCTGTTTATTTCATCTTTACTAACCAGTGCAATATACATGTATTTTTCTCCTTCCTTTATGAAAGCAGATATTAGTGCAATAAGGTCGTTCACACGTCCAATCATGAGTGCTTCTACAGGTGTACATACTGCTCTCTCTGATTCCTCTCCCATTACATTTACCGTTTCATTTGTCATGATCACGTTTCCAAATATTAGGAATTTGCCATAAATGATGACTTTCTCTGTGTTTATCTCACCATTAACATAATCAGGTGTATCTTCAAGGTAGCACTGTTCCAACTGGTTCCAGTAGTACATCCTACATCAATATTTATTATTCATCTTCGCATATAAAAAGATGAGATAGTTATGGCATACTATAAGGGTATATTTGTCAGTTTCGACACTTTCACTACATATTACGTAGGATGCGGAATTGTTGCTGGCGGTGAACTTGATATTAATGACGGTACGGTGAATAACGCTGATGCCATTTTGTGGAGGCATGGCAAAAGAGTCTTTATCACAACGGAGACTTATTCTATTTCTTTCAATGTAGAAGAACTTAGGGAGTTACTTAATGGTGAAACATCGAGAGAGGTGGAATGATTGTTATATTACGGAGTAGTTAAAACCCCTAGTTCTGCCATAGATTGTAGGCCATGTATCATTCAAGGAAACTATGTAAAGAAGGATAACGTTGTTCTCATATCTAGTGGTGTTATTTTATACAAGAGGTACGATAAGGCACGGCTGATAGTAATATCAGATGATATAACGGAAACAAAGGATATCAACATTAATGACCTTCTATTTCTAATAGCAAAGAACGAGCAATGTGAAGTTGTGAAGGTGTAACAACATGAAGTTCATCAGTGGTGGCTATATCAAGACCGATGACCTTGATGATTACGTCTATGTGAATAATGCCCTGATCCAGAGGTTAGAAGAACCATTAATCGAGACTGAATTTCGATATGATGTTGGCCTAGTGATTTTACCGAATTATGGAAGTCTCGTTATTCTATCGCCTGGACTTGCTGTACCGCTCAATGATGCAATTCTGAAGAAACTAGAAGATACTCAGATATTTGATAGTAGTCCCATGATTACGAGCATTCCAGGGGTATATGACTAAATGTCATCTATTTTCTCTATCTTGAACTTCGTAAGGACTTATCTCTGGTTAAGGAAAAATAGACCACAGTACAAGGAATTAATCAACTTCTTTAGGAATACAATTGAGTCAGGATTTATTTGCTTTCACTATGAAGATATAGTGAGAGCTTATGAGTCAGATCCAGAGGTATACGAGAAACTCATCAGGTGCAATATATGTTTATAATCCTAACCCATCCCGTGAGTACTATTATGCAATTCTCGATGCTCTCTTGGATATGGCTGAAACGGGTGAGTTAGGTTGATCAGGATTGTGAACTGCAAGAAGTACGGCTGTCTTCTCATGTTCCTTGCCCTTGAGAATTATAGATTATATGACGTTTATCAAACTCAAGGGAATAAATATATGGCTTACGACATTGCTCAGCTTCTTGCAGAATCAATAGATCTCGCTGACTACGTAAAGGATTATATTTCAGGGTCATATCCGTATAGCCGATTTGATACTGAGAGGTTTGCAGTATTCTGTGATAGCATAAAGGCCTATGTTGAAGATTCGCAGTTATGTAGACTGGTTCAAAATATAACAAAGATCAAGTGCAACCCAATATCACATGAGGCAGTCCTAAACATCTTCAACACTTATAACAACTATATCCAGTTTCCAGGCCCGAACTCGATTGATCGGGTATTGGATATGATAAAAAGGATGGGGTGTTATGACCTTGAAACAAGTAAGGACTGACATAGTAGCCTTTGGAGTTGGTATATTTATTCTCGTTTTTATAGCTCTGGTCTCAGTTGATCCAATTATTCAAGACATTTTCTATATTGTATCGACTATATCAATATTCTATGCCTTAGGCCAAAAGATCCTTAGGGATGCAAAGATGATAGTGATCGAGGAGATCAGAAAAGAGATAAGAAAAATTATACATGAAGAGATGAAGGATATTATATGCAGTGATGAAAGTGTTAAAAAAATTTGTAATGAGAAGTCTAAGTAGTCGGTATCTTATCGAGCATATTCATAAGCTTTATCGATATATCTCTTACTCGTTCAGGTATTGAATCCTCTGGATATTTCCGCATTACATATTTCACGAGCTCATTTGATTCCTGCTTTGCTAGATTTTTTATGAACTCTCGTTCTTTTCTGTTAATTCTTATCCTGACTTTTTTCTTGAGCCTATACGTCCTATAATATGCTATAATCCAACCAGTAAATGGATCACGGATAGGCCTTGCAGATTCTCTGATGATTCCATTTTCTACTAGTTTTTCTATCAATTTTACTACAACCATTGAAGTAGGCCCACGTACAAATGGAGTAAACTTTAGTCCTAGATCTAGTCCGTACTCACGTTGAAGTAGAAACATTATTTTCATTATCTTTGTTGTATCTACCTTTATCTTTCCCCTCTTGGCTTCCCTTACGATGGCAAGGATGTATTTCTCTTGTTTTTTTATTAGTTCATCCTCGTTCATGCTTTCTCACCAACCTTACATTTAGCTAGTACATCTCGTATCTTTTTAGCCTCTTGTTCAGCTTCTTCCTTGTTTACTGCGTTTTCAAACATTTCAGGAAATAGATTATACACTATTCCAAGTAATTGTTTATCGTTCAATATAGCAACTCCTTCCGCTATCGCTATGATATCAGGTCTATCCCTCTTAATAACCTCATATAGCTCTTTTCCTTTGGATCCAAGGACATACAGTCCATTCTTACTGTAATAGTACATTAGATGTCTAGTTGAATTAAGTTTCTCTTGTATGGCCTCAGAATATGGGCCGAAATAGTAAGGATTAAACTCTACCTCCATGTCAAAGATATTCTTTAAATAGAATGATAGCAACTGTATTCTAGTTTTTGTTACTCCTTTCCTATAGCTGTCGAGTGTAATGGAGCTTCCAATACTTATTACTATTAATGCATCTGCATCATCCAGGTCATAGTCAATTCTCAGGTTATTTTGCATGATATCACTACTTCACAATAATAAGTAACACCGTTATAATACTTTTGATGTTCCTAGATCACGTCTTTGATGGCTTAGTCATCATCGACACGACATTCAAGTAGATGCCGAAGGCTAGATATATAGCTATCACAGGTATCCAGCATACAGAGAAATTATAGACCCCATACGCCGTTATTATCCCGAGTACTATCGCAACACCGACTACAAGGTAGTTTGTATCCAGTAGATAACTCCATATCAGTTCATATGTTATCCAGAGAGAGAAAGCTAATGCTATGTAGAGAGATGGATAGTAGTGTGTACGAGCAATAAGCCCATACAAGAAAAATAGGGCATACGCAAACCTAAGAGGATGAGATGAGACCCGCATATATAGAAAACCTCACGCGGATCTTATATCTGTTTCATGAATTAGATGGTCTGTTCTTTCCGATAGTATAGGATATAACGCTTGCAATTGCTAAGACAATCTCATCGACAACGGTATTATAGTTTGAGTTATTTATGAGTTGAGGATTAAGTGAAAGTTGCATTATCATCACTATACCTATGGCAACCAGGCCTAGAACTGCAGTTATATCAATGATAAATGAGTCACTTTTTGCACTCATATGACTATATCCGATGAAACAAGATAAAATATTTAAGGTATCACAGCCAGATTGTATCTGGTGATACAAGAAGTGAAAACTACTATTACGTTTAAGGCCGAAAGTGATTTCGTGAACATCCTCAATCTTTTTTCTGAGAATATCAGACAGGATAGATCAGCTGTCATAAGACGTGCAGTTCTATACTACATCATGCATGAGATAATGAATAAAGAGAACAAGACAGAACATGATCTAAAGATATTTGATGAAATTACCAAGAACTATGATCGGTGGGTATAATGGACTATAAATTAATCCTTGACAAATCCGAGGAGATTAAGAAGGCGATAGTACAAGCTCTAGATGAGCGTGATGTGTTCCAGTTAAAAGTCGAAGTATCACAGAATAAAGCTATAGCAACACTAGGAAAGTTTATGCTTTCTATATTAAACAAGAACTTCTTAGATTATGCTAATAATATTAGTTACGCCCAAATAATCTACTCAGGAAAGGTCGAACGACTAGATAAAGATACTATAAACAGCTATATCGTAGAGAGATTGGCAAAGTTTCCGTTACCCCGTGTGTTTGGGCCAACGATAGATATAGCGTTAAAGATGCTCATGGGGAACTACCTGAGGTCTGAGCTTTCTTCAATGGACTTTGTTGCGATTGCTGAGTCTGTCTTGGATCAATAGTCTCTTGAATCACATTTAGCATGACGTTCTTGCCTATGAGAAAGTCAAGTATTTCCGTGGCCTTTTTTCCATACCACCCCATGAGAAACCCTGTTGTCCATATTACGGTCATGTTATGCATGTACCTTATTACGTTCAACATTATACGTGGATCCACCTTGTTGATGAGTTTATAGACTATTTCAATCTTCTCATCCAAGAATACTTTGAGCGAGTCTAGAACAAAGGGCAAGTCATCTTTGCTTATGGATCTATACATCTCCGCCTCCTTTCTGATCTTCATATAGTGCGTTGCAGTTACGAGGAATAACGAATTCAGACGTGATTTTGAAATTAGATGTATAATTCCATATTCTTCGCCCATATCCACTACATCTGTATCCTGGCCCAAGTTTATCCACCATAGTCCCAATGCTAGACTATATGTATATGGATTAGACAAGTACTTCTGAACACTAGACTCATAGTATGTATTCACGATTCCTGACGAGAATGAGGGATATTTGACTTGTGCTATATGAGATATATCCATAATTTTAGAATTAAGATCTAGATATAAATGTATGTCGGATAGTATGGCTAGAAAGAGAAGGTCGGTAAATAACCCTGAACTCTCGTATTATCACTATGCGGTAGCTCTCAAGAAAAATGCTACTGCATACAAGAACATGAATGAATCAATGCAGAGACAGTTTGATGCAGGTACGCAAGCACTTGCTGAAGTCCAGAAAACTGCTAGGGACTACCTCAATCAAGCTTCAAACTCAATGGAACTTCCTGTAATAGGCCAAGTATCGGCGTCCTTGATTAGGGTCGCTTCGGCTTGGCTGAAAGCGTCAAATGAAGGTTACAATGGAATGGCCCTCACAGGTAGAGTAAGCCAAATAGCTACAATGGTTGCCACTGAGACCTATAAGTCCACATCACTAACATGTGATGAGCTTGGCGAGATCATTAACGGTATGCTTAAGGCCATTGGTGGATATACGGGACAAGGTGATCCACTGGAATTTATGGTTGATGATGAGATCTGTGTGGCCAGACCGAGTGCTCCAATGACGCCTAAGGCAGTATCAAGTGCATCAAGCGGTCTATCTGCACCACTTGAGAAAGTCCTCACGGCGAAGACGCCTGAGGACATTGTAAAGGAGGCTTCCATGACGGGGTGATGTAGATGGCACATAGGAGAACTGGTTGGTCGGCAACTGAAAGACAAAACAGGTTCGCTAACAAAGTAGCCACAATGGATGAAGCCTATGCTAATGCTACTGGAGTAATGACAATTCAGGGCCAGAACCTGGTCGGTCTGCTCAACGCAGTCAAGGAGACATTCCAGCCATGGGCGAATACTAAGGGATTGTTAGGCCCTGTTAGGATCGCATACAGAAACTACCTCCTAGAGGTAGTAAAGGCTAAAAATGAGGGAATAGACGGTGAAGCTCTAGCAGTGAAGATCAAGGCTCTCAGACAAAAGTACAGTGTAATGGGACTTATCGAAGGGTATCTAGAAGAGTTAGAACAGTTAGCATATCAGATAAAGGCATCAGCGTCTAACAATATCTCTCTCTACGCAATGATGAATATGGCAAAGAAGTGATAAGACAAAAAAAGCTAACTTAATATTTTTTTCAATGCATATTCCTGTATAGTCATTCCTTCTTCTTCGCTCTTTCTTTTGAGTACAGGAAACATATCCTTCGTTACTGCGATTATCAGAAACCGTGAATCTGGTTCTTGGTTTGTTGTAGCTCCATACAGCCCATTCACTAGATCCCGTATCATCTCTGACATACTGTTATAGCCATAGCGGTTCATGAGAGATTGAATGTTAATACGATCGTAAGATCTTATTCTGATAAAGAGTGCATCTCTGCCACTTTTGAATAGTCCGTTACTATTATCGCTCATTCTTCATCCTCACCCTCAAGCTCTTTCTCTAAGGTCTCCCTAATTGACATCTTTAGCTGGTTCTTTTCATCTTCACTAAGATTCCCCTTTATGCCTGATTCCATATATTTCTGAAAGAAGCCAAATACTAGGTCAATAATTCTATCGACAGGCTTTTTCTTCTCCTTAGTTTGTTTTATGACCTGCATTACTCTAGGTGATTTCATTCCAAGTCTATCAAGAACGTTACCATATTTATGTTGTAATCTATCAAATTCAGCTAATGTTTGTATAGCATAGTCTAGCCTACGGTCTAATGGTAATTTCTTAAACCAGGCTATAACCTGGGCCTCGCTTATTTCTGTACCTACCCCTACCTTCTTCGCCTGAGCAAGTTGTCTTAGTCTCTCTAGATTGGACTGATATCCTGGATTTTTAGGTATATTACTAGGTTGTTCTGGTCTATCTTCATCCCCTGCTCTATTTCCACTGGCAAGTTCATTATCGATAACATCGCGTCCAGTTCCGCCTTCGACATCACCACCTCCTGCTTGATCTGTTCTATCTTCTTCTGATATAACTCGTCCAAGATTATCGCTACTACTATCTGTCCTTCCTTTTCCATGTAGTCCAGCTGAGGAAACTGGCTCTTCAATTGGTTTAACTTTGCCATAGCTTTCTCTAGTTCCTCTCGATTTTCCACCTTTAATGGGAATTTCGATATCGCTATCTCCTTCCCCTGTATTACCTTCACCTTGAACTTGAATGTCGGGTGTGTCGCTTGTGCTTGGTTCAGAGTGTCCAACATTGCTGTCCTCATTTTCTTGATTAGTGGTGCTAATGGTATCTTCATTGACACCTGATTTGGTTTCCTCTCTATCGTTGCCTGGACTCCCATTTTCTTGAGAGTCTTTAACTTGCTTTCCAGGGCTTGTTCCAACTTTTTGAGTATTTCCTGGTTCTCCTCCCATTCCGACATCTAGGTATCTATTCACGTGATATATTATAAATATATCGTGACTATGCGAAATGATAGACAAAAGGCTCATTTACCTCCAAAACAATAGATAAATGAGATGTAATGTCTAGTACATCTAACACAACTACGACCAGTCTTTCTAGTTCAACTCAGTCTCTATCTAACTCCTTAACAAACCTATTCTCAGGGTTCATTAATTTCATAAGTAACGTAGTAAACTCTATTTCAAATACTATTAATAATATATCACAACCAACTGCACAATTATTAGCGGTAATATTGATGGCGTTATTTATATCAGGTATTGTAGGAGCCGTATTAGAAGCAATTAATACGAGAAAAGAACTTCTAAAATTGGTAGAAGGTGCGACAGAATAGATTTGTCCTTCATTACATTATAACTTAAAATATCTTGTATCTCAATATATATCATAAATAATATATCTCCTAGTTATATATGAAATAGATAACTGATAGCCATAATCTTCTTTTCTCTGGATGAGAACGTAGATATGACCAAGCATGTCTGCAATAAGTAATGCGGTAGAAGTCTTAACCAACTCCTTAACCACCCTACTCAGTGGCTTCATAAACTTCATTGCCTATGCAGTGTCGGGGCTTGCAAACATCCTAAACAGCCTGGCCCCAGGCCTAGGTAACATGATCGGAGCAGTTATAGTAATCGTTGGAATAGTGGCGATAGTGGTGAAGCTATTCAGGAGAGGCCTGAACTTAAAGGGTCTCTTCTCTAGCGTAACCAATATTGTAGGGCTCTAAAGGGGTTGGTTAGATCTATAAGGTAATGGGCCCGCCCTTGGGCCCATCTTTAAGCTCAATGCTTTTTTGAAACACCGCATAAAGATAATCGTTCAACTTATCAAGCACTACTTCTAAACTGAACTTAGACTTCACGAACTCTATGGCTTTCTGCGACATATTCTCATACTCTTCCTTCTTTATACCTATTGCATAATTGATAGCTTCAACTAGATCTTTTTCTTCTACTTGATACAGCCTAAAGATAGCAATAGACCCAACGAAATTATGGATAACGTCCTCATAAAATGATGGTTTTATCTTGATCCCCACCCCCTCAGGATATAATTCGTGGAATGTATGAGCATCAATATAGATAACAGGAGTTCCAACGGCCATGGCCTCAAGTGGTGGAAGTCCCTGGCCCTCGGCACGTGAAAGGGCAAGATAGAACTTGGCTTTTCTCAGTAAATTCCACTTATCAGTAAGAGAATACTCTGTTCTTATGTCGGAAAATGTCTCATTGGACACAATTGTTAGATATTTCCTCATCTGCATGCGATAAAATGTACTATGGAGTAGCCCCATATTCTTTCTGTCAAACAGTCTATTTGTCCCTATACTCACAAACCCATCTCTCTCGGCAAAGGGTAGCGGTTTTACGTTATCGGGGACAACCACAGGATATGGAATAACATCAGGTGTTTTACCAAAGCTACGCTGGATCACGGAAGCAGTCCACTGTGTATTGGCCAAGATGAACTTCTTATTCCTGTCGAAAAACCATGGCGTCTTAACCTGATACACGGGACTATCGAACCAGATAACCTGACGGCCTGGCACCATAGCAATAGACGGAAGCATAAGGATGTCAGTAAGAACTAGAGGGGCAAAAATATCGATCGTAGGAGTACACTGAGCACGGGAACAGATAGAGTTCACTACCTGTTCATAGGATGTACCTTGACGCAGAAAAGAAACGGGAAAAGAAGATAGGGCCAATTGGCCTCACGCACTATTTTGCACATATTACCTTTTCATCATAGGTATACTTTCTACATGTCTCGAACTTTTGGAAGAAGTTACCCTCAGCAAAAGCTCTGTCTAACGCCTCAACAAGACTATAGATAGCGTCCTTTGTTAGGGTCTTAAGATGATGCCTCAGATATTCTGTGGCAGTCTCACCTGCCTTAGGCATAACTAATCCATATTTCTCATAGATGATGAAGTAGAGCTTCTTTACGGCAAACTCTAGGACTTCTCCATAGTCCGACTTGTCGTTCACTGAAACTGCGAATATGTCATCACCGACATAGAACGCAGTTTTCGGCGATTTTGACGGAACAACCTTGAACGGCAATGGATAAACTCCGTACACATTAGCAAGCAGATGTTTAAGAAGAGATGAATAAGGCGTTTCAACAAGACCCATATAATACTCAACATCGTGATATACAGTATCAACGGCCTCACTGAAATTGGAGCAGAATTCCTGTGGATTAGGTGCGATATAGACAGGGACATGGAATGTATTATATATATCATCAGCATCATCGCTACGGTTATATGGTATCACAATAACATGAGAGCAGTCAAAGAGTTTCATACGGTTCTCCATAACATCAGGACATTCGAATATCCTGCCATTATCAGAACGACAGTATGGCTTACCTTTTCTCCTCAACTCCTCTTGGACAAGTTTCTCAAACTCGGGGGTTTCGACAAAACGCTGGACATTAACATCATAGTAAGTCGTATACTTAGGCGAAGTAATTACGCCACACATTCTAGCTATTCCTGAAGGGTATAAGTAATAGCTAGCATCAGGCGAGTAGTAGGGAAGAGTTATCTCCGTATAACCAACACTTGATGCAAGTTTATCGCACACTACCTTAGAGCCTACTTTTCTACATTTGATATTACCACTCTGCACACTTAGATATTCACCGAATAGACCGTATTTGAACACAGGATTACTCATCGTGAATATTTGCTTGATGATGAAACGGTGTCCGACTGGCCTAACTTCTATACCATTGCATAACGCATATGCAACAGGTGTAAGGACTTTATTCACGAACGGATAATCTGGCATTTATACCACCTCTATTCCTCCTCAAATCTTAACGTTAAATCACCGTCCTCAACGGTAAACTTAAACTTCTTTCCTTGAGGGTCACAATATGCAAAACTGCCATCTTCAAATAATCCACATCCTTCCTTAGTTTCACCATACTTCAAGATACGGTCATCATAAAGCATAAGCTTTAGGGCACTATATTTGTTCGCTTTCAAGAACAGCTCAGGGTTTGCTGTAGCCAGCCTAATCAAGTTGCTAATAAGATAATAATCGGTAATATGGTCTTCATCGATAAATTGAGATAACATTATAAGCATATAATAGACAAATTCAAATTCAACTGTACCATGCTTTGATAATCCAAATACATGGTTCAACTCGTGGAGAGTTATAAATGCGGTTTTACCTACAAATTCGCTCATGTCATCAGAGATATCTAACTGTTTCTTTAGATACTCAAGCTCATTGAACACAATAACAGCATTGGGATATCTTTCTGACGTGATCGCAAGTTCACTTTCGCTTGTAAACCTACGTTTCTGATCCTGCTTTATAACTATAGTATCCATTACCGTAGGATATGTATCAATATTATACATTTTTGGACATATATACGAAGGCTGTTTTTCACAGACATGTTCAAGTTTTAGCCAGGCATCGGCCAGATGGACTGGCATTCTTGTATAGAACTGTTTGTAAGCGTAAAGAAGAGCTATATAGTATAGATACTTGCCAAGCTTAATCCCTGCCTTCATGTAAAGGTCAGTAACATCGACGGCATTCTTCATAAGATTAGACGCAGAGATATAAGATGCATACTCACTGAAATTGAGGAACTCCTTTTCTGGATATTTCTGCTTTAACTCTACACGTATATCATGTAAAATATAGCTAGGAATTCCATCGACCGCAATGCCATCAACATCAGTTGCTTGATATGAATCTATAACATCAATAACAATCACATTGCTAGGTATTGATAATGCAACATTCTCTATCGCCTCCTTAATCGCTTTATGGAGTAATGTCTGTTCAGAGACAGATACACTAGTAAGTAAGTATGAAATATCACTACCAAAATCTTTGTAATATCTCCTGTTAATTTTCTCAAATTGCTTAAATCCAGATACGACACTCTCATAGACATCGTGATCTTTCAATACCTTATCAATAGCATATAGCATACGTCTATAGTCCGAGGGATAGCCAGTAATCTTAGTCCTGTACTGGTCAGCACTCACATAACATAAATCAGCCTCGAATGGTAATGAACCAATACCTGAAAAAAGCCCATTTTGATAGATAGCATTCCGATCCTTGTCATTGACAATAATTGGAGACCGATGTGTCCAGATTAGAGGATATGACTCTACTCCCTCTTTCTTTATGAAATACTCAATAAGCCCTCGATCCTTTACTCCAAAGAGTTCTGGTGGCCTCTTTCCTTTGAGTATAACAGGACTAAGATAATTAGAATCGGATCTAACTTTATCTGGAGGATAGGATGTATATATCTTACCGTTTCTAGTATCGTAAAAACCAAATCCGTACAAGTTGCCCCCAAAACTAATTATGAGCCGATAAGGATTGTTAGGGAAAAGATATAACATACCAAATATTGATTCTTTCAATCCAATGCCGAATCTTCCTATGAGGGCACATGGCGAATATTCATTCAAAGAAGATTCTGACTGCTTTGTTGAGTATCCATATACAAAGATATCCTCAGTTATAGTTCCCTTATTCGCTATATAGTCATATAGTTCTCCTAAATATAATACATCCTGAACTATAACGTTCTCATATGCAGTACTGAACGCATTAGCTCCAGCCGTAGGCAAGAGGTTCAAGATCTCTGCGTCTATTGAATTTTGGAGGACTTCTCTCTTTATAAAGAAGTACATACAATTCCATTCGCCTGAGCATATCTCACGTGGGAGTGCCGATATGCTTTCAACTACAGATTTCGCTACACCTAGCCTGAAATCTTCGTAAATATGGTACTGGTCATATGCAAAAGGGCCTAGATTTATGGGCTTTTCTAATTTCTCGAATTTCATGCCATATCATTGCCTCCTCATTTGGTTCATCTGTACAATTGCAAGTCTATATCTAAGTGCGTCAGTGACTGACTCTAAATGTTTCAATTCTTTTTCAAGATCCTTATACGAACATCTATAGACTTCCATATGTATAAAGAAGAAAAACAGACTAAAAAAATAACAGGTAAAAATAAGGAGATCAATAACTGAATATTAGACCATTACGATAGTAGCCCTATCAAAAAATGGAAACCTAGATCACTGGGCAAGATATATGTAGTCCGTGACCTTATATACAGAAATGGATTGGCCTAGGTCGATTCTATGCCTCGAAATTACGTATATCTTTATTCCGCCAGCAACTGAAACCCTGAAATATCTATAACCTAAAATAAACAGAATTAGATTGAAATAAAGGTCATCGGATATTATATAAACAGTAGAGTAGATAGCTAAACTGCAAAAGAATGTGATAAGACCACCTATACCCAAACTAAAAAGACTTAGAATACATAGTAGAGATAAAACGTATATTAGATATGATCTGTATCTGTCATAAATCCACGTTATTTCATAACGCTCCAGTGTATAGTTTTTTGAATAATTAATTACTTTAAGCCAGGCAAAAGTAGATATGACAGATAGGACTATTAAGTCCAAAAAAATAATTGGATCTCTAAACCTGTAAACAACAAATCCAACCAAAAAAACGGGTAACATATCACCAATATAAAGTAAAAGTCTACCAATAACATTTAACATTAATAATCACCATAACATGAAGTTACATTTAATTCTACATGAAAAAATAAAACTCATCAAAACCATCCCCTATCAAGCTTAATCTCATCTACAACGACAGCATCCTTCCCCTTCCACCTATATGGTCTATCGCACCTATCCAAATGGGCACAAATATCGCAGTACTCTCCAGCTATCTTTAGCCTGCCCTGTCTTATGTTCTGGACTACCTGGTCAAGAATAGTGGTATCGAGATAGATGACCTTCTCAAACACTAGATTAAGATCTGACCCTGTCTGCTTATATAACACGAACGATCCCCACCACTGATCACCTGTAAGTCTCCGCAACATGCTAACATACATAGCTAATTGCCTGAAATAGGACGGGAAAATGTGAGTGCTCTTGATTTCATAGACCATTAGATTCTCTGGATCAAGCATATCTACATGTCCCGTTATCAGAATACCCTCAATGTTCACTGCGATTTCCACTTCCATGAAATATTTGTCCTTATATTTCGCCTGAATGAGCTCATGCCTTTTCTTTCCTTCATTCAGAGCAACCGTATTAGTAAGCTGTAACGATGTACATGTAGACAGAGCGGTAACTCGATAGGTAGAACTATAAGGCTTGGATTTCTCGGCCTGAACAAGTTCCATAATATCCTCAATCTTCATGCCTCAACACCTTCGACTGATTTTTCATACTCATTGATATCAACACGACGCTCTTTCATGATCTTGAAAACGTGGTCGATACTGGACAGCTCGTCGAAAACCCTGTTACAATGAGAACAGTAAGTCATTACTCGATTATTCATATTTACCCGACGTCTTATTGTCCTCTCCCAATGTGGGCCAAAGAGTTCTCGGCCCACAGCTAAAAAGAGGACATAGTAGACACAGTAACGACTACACTTTGTTACCTTCTCAGAATAATATTGATCTACCTTAGACTTAAAGATGACATTAAACAGATCTGATGGACGGTAATGCTTTGCCTTGCACTTATGATAGCATTCAGAGAACCTCATGGACTACACCTCGAAATACTTCCTTAACTCATCTATGGAAGTAGGCATTTTACTCTTATCAAGTTTTAATGAAGGCAATTGATCAGCAAGTGGCATGGTCTCAGCCTTTAGATCACCAAGGATCTCATCTATTCTCTGCTCATATTTAGCATAAAGTTGTTTAAACATACCATCTTTCTTTGCGTTCATACTCATAATGTAAAGCATGTTCATAATCCGTTGAACCTCAAATATTTCGCTTGCTACCTTTCTCATCCTAAGAAGAGCAAGCCCTTGATCGAATTTGAGATAACAATCGATGAAACTTTGCATAACCTCGTATCCCTTTGCCTTCAGCTGTCTTGACCAAGATGTGGTATAAAGAGCAATAGAATCAGGGAGATAGAGAAGCCGACGTTGGTCGCTGAAAACGGTGGAAGTAACAGCAATCTCACATTGAGAATCATCATAGTTCTCAACAAACGCAAAGGAACTAGGAACAAGCTCTTTCAATGAATCAACATAAGTCTGTAGCTCAAAAACGAAAGGCCTTATAACCTTGATCTTTAAACCGTCCCGCAAAATTTTGAGCGAGAAATTGAGGAGGTCAAGTTGCTTTGACTTCTCTGCAACTACAGAGAGAAGAAGTGACTTCATTTTTATATCGACTTTCTCAGGATCGGGAGCACGGATAGGTGCTCCCATTGTAATCATAAAAGTAATCTCTGTATTGGTCACTTTTGAAGGAAATGAGGGATGTGACTCAGGAAGATAGTAAACCCGCCTCACGTCTCAACAACCTCCCCCGCCACCTCCTTCGCAATATCATAAAGTTCACTAAGGGCAATAAGTACATCATCATACGGATGGTTCTCTACCCGAGGAAGAGGATAATCTACATACTTACCGAATATTCTCCAACCATATTTCCCCCGTCTGAAGCCCATTATCCACCACCAAATGTCACCATGATATTTTAATGTCATATAGAGAGATCGTAAATACATCAAGAACCGATGAGTAGAATGAGAAGTACAGATCAGATGAAAACCGCCTACCGTCTTGACCAATAAACATTTCTCAGGAATTTTATCAGGAAGAGTCTTAGAATCAACGTCAGTACCGTATAAGTACTCAATCCTTTTGTGAACCCTACAATAATATCGTTCAGTCACTGCAACAGCTGGCATAACGGAAGAACTAGATTTCAATGACCTCTTGCTGTAAAAATGATAAAGAATCAACTCAAACCTAGCCTTCATCACTTACCCCTCATAGTAATTCTTCCTTAATTCATCCTTAACGTTATCAAAAAGCTTCTTTATTTCATCAAGAGTCTGTCGATCAATTGGAAAACCCTTCTCCTTGAACTCATCCGCCACCTCCCTCATCGTGTAATTCCTGAAAAAATCAACGATCCTGCGGACACTGTCAAATGTGATTGGCTGACGGCCATAACTCAAGTTATTATTGATTATCTCTTCCAACGAGGAAGAGACCACATCAGCAAGGGTCTTGGGATCAAATTGGTCAGGAAGTCTCGATTGGATCCAAGTCACGATTCTGGCTGGGTCTGTCCTCTTACCCATCACGACCACCTAAAACTTACACAAAAATATAGAGAGAGGGGGGTAAAAAGTCCCCTATAACTTGAAATCAAAACGTTGCTTTTTCTCATCATATACAACGTCTATCTGTGTCCCAATCCTTAGAACACCATATTTCTTGGCAACCTTGTAGAAATTTGAACTTGGATTATAGGACACTCTAAGCAGAAGCTTTACTGGATCTCCCTTAACCGTATGGCATTCTAGTAGATAATAAGGTGTCGATCCATAACTTTTCAAGAACTCTTTGCCCTTCGTAGAAAGGGTATCTGGATTCTTTATCATCGGCAACAGAGCAGAAAGAGGCCCATGGTATATCTGGTCTATGGTACATGGCAATCCTTCACTAACATCACTGACCATTGCCTTAAGGTCAAGTTCTTCAATCCTTTCCACTTCTTGGCTAGACTGTTGCGTAATCTTTTCTCCCATGTCCTCCGCTATCATGTTCCTAGTCATTCTACAACACCCTTCAACTTCTTAACGTCCTCATTGTACAACTCATTACTAGCTTGTACATAATCGCCGTATTCATCTCTAACTTTCTGCAAGACCTCTATCATCTTGTTCACCATCTCCAAAGATGTTAATGGTATTCCCCATGCACCCCTGCCCTTTATCTTGAGAACACTTAGAGCAATAGTAGGGGTGCTATTCGGCCTTGCCAGGATACTAACTTGGTATTGCATCGTACTATCGCTGTCCTGTACTAGAATTTTTTGCTTATTACCACCAGTAGAGGTGGCTAACTTACGAAGCTCAGTAAGGATAACCTTTTTCTCCTCAACTGAGCTTTGACTTATTTCCCCTGATTGGGGAGTAGTTTTTTGCTCGGGTTTTGGAGCCATTGTAAGATATACTAGTACTAGTACTATATAAAGCTAGCTATTGGATATACCGTCATTTAAAAGCAGATGTTAAATAGGTGTTACTAAAATATATCAACCCGTATGACTCGAATTCTTCTAACAGGAAAAACAGGATCAGGAAAGACAGAATATATCATCACGAAAACCAAGGAGTTCATTGAAAATTTCCACAGAGTCTTCCACGTTGTTCCACTAACATCCCTTAAGTCTGACATCTATCACCGTTACAAAGCCAAGTATGGAGAGATAGTAGGACGGGAATATGATGAGAAAAGAAAGATCTTCGTTCTCACATACCATGAATACAACCAAGTACTAACAAAGAAACCAGTCCTGTTCTATGACGTCGTAGTGTTTGATGAGTTTCATACGATCATAGAACCTTTCTTTACGCATGTAGTATATAGTGCTATCAAGAACACGAAGTCATTCTATCAAGAATATCTTATCTCCGCAACGCCAGTACCATTAGACTTCATTACGATAGATGAACGTATAGACCTCAAGTCCAACTATGAATCGAAATTCACAATTGAAAAAATAGGAATGAGCGACATCACGTATATCATAAAGACCAATCTAGAACAGAACAAAACTGGATTTGACTATGTAGGATCAATATCAAACACAGTCAATAAGGCAATAAAATATGCAGAACTATCACCACATAAAGGAGACAAATATGAAACAGATGACCCAATTCTTTCCAAGTTACTTGAGAAGAAGGTAGCATTTATCTCATCAAACCTAACGTTCAAGGACAGAGACCTTATCATGAAACTACTAGAAGACAAAGAGATCAAGTTACTACTTACAACAACATCGATCAACTATGGAATAGATGTAGATTTTGACTACGCGATATTCGAAAGTGATCTTTACCTCGACCGAATAAGAACAGAACAATTCTTCGGCAGAGTAGGAAGAAGAAGACAAGGCACTATCTACATTGTAAATGGCCTAAACATCGAGAGAGAACCAAGAAAGCTTGTCATAGACTCAGATATAGAAGACTTTGCAAGGCTGATTGCCCTTGATGAAGAATACCTTTGTCAAAAGTATCCATCATTATGCCGAAGCTCAATTCTAAAGGAAGTAGCGTATCACCTTGTACATCCTAAAATGGCAGAGATGATACTCAACCTAGACCTTAGGAACATTGATGACAAAGAATACATGATATGCGTAACTGCAATGCTGAAGAAACAGAGCCTTGATATGAAAGAGGAATGTGCGAAGAACTATGAAATTGTAGCAGACAGAGAAACTTACGACCTTATCGATGACTGGATAAACCTCAGAAAGAAGAAGCTCAACGGAACCGAGATAAAGCAGATCAATGAACTATCATACCTTGCACACATCCTAGGAGTCATGAAAAGCGAGAAATATGATAAGCTAAGCATCGCGATTAAATACGGAATACGATACGAAGACGTGGACAAACTAGTAGAGCTACTCAAAGTTCCATACATAGGAAGAATGCGAGCATATAAGTTATACGAAAGAGGAATAACAATGGAAAATATCTGTGAAAGATACGCAGATGTTAAGGAGATAATGGGAAAAATAGCAGACAAAATATTCAGAATTCTTTGCTAAATAGACCTGAAGTCCAAGGTAAATCTTTTCAATAAATTAGTAACAAAATCCCAAATCCCGTTCTTACTAATTTGCAAGGTTAGATCGTAAGAGTATCTAAGATTAGCTTCTGGATTATTAGTGATCACTGATATCTCACGGAGCGTATAAGTTCTAAGAACATACTGATCCAACAAATTTTGGTACTCTAGGATTGTATCATCGTTAGTATGAAAGAGAAGCCTTGTAATAGCCATAGTACTAGGATCATAGTAACCAGAGAGTTCATAGTAAGTATCCTCAACTGAAAATTCATGCCTAAGATAATCATGCTTAACCTCGGCATAAGGATGATCAATAAAGAAGAGATACGGAAGATTCACCCTAGCAAATGCATAGAGATAATCCACAACATCATGGAATAGAGTATTAGGAACTCGATACTTGATAATAGAATCGATGTAATCATCATCCAACCACTTAGCTCTACGGGGACGTGGTAACATGTAGAGATATGATGGATCAGTATGAAAAAGGAAAGTAAGAAGCTCTATCTCATCATCGTTGTCGTAATTAACCCTAACTTCCAAAAAAGGTCTTAACTCAGGACTTGATAGCTTGAAAAAGCGGATAGCACAGAGCCCAACATTATCACAATCTATAAACTGAGCTCTAAACTCCTTGTCTTGAACACTTGTATTATACGAGTACATAGAGTATCACAAATCTATAGAAGAAGTAACACCATAAAAGGTTTTTGATAGTACAAAAGACACGAAAGTAGCAGGAAGAACAGAGAGAAAAAATTAATAAATATCGTTAAGATTAATTGAAAACTTCTTGACAAGAGCTGTCACATAATCCCAAATTCCCGACCTAACTGAACTGTATAGGTTCGTTGCAGAATTGTTTGCAACTCTTACTCCAGCTACATCTAATATTTTATTATCGGAAACTCTGACATCCGCATCAGGATTATTCGTTATGATAAGCATACTACCAAAGAATCGTGTCCTTAATGCAAATCTATCAATAAGGTTAAAATAATCAAATATAAGATTATCAGCAATATAGAACATCATCTGTGTGACAATATTACTAACAGAATCATAATAACCAGTAAGCTCAAGCAATCCATCCTTTACCGTAAATGAGGTCTTATTGATATTATGAGTAACAGTATAATTAGAAGAATAGTCAAAAAATAGAAATGGAAAATACTTGTAATGATTACGATGAAGATAGAAAAGGATGTCATGCAGTAACTGATCAGTATTACCAGATTCGATAATAGAATCAAGGTATTGATTAGACAGAAACTTCAAACCCATAGGAGAAGGAATTGAAATATGATACCAAGGATTAGTATGTAAATGAAAGTCTATTCGTGTAGGAAAAGAATTGGTGTTATACTCAACACTAACCTCAAAAAATAATCTATAATTAAGTTGTTCAAACTTGAAAAACCTGATCTGACATGGATCATATTTATCACAATATACAAGCTGAGAAAGATATCTACTTCCATAAATATTTGTTACTTCCATGAACATGTTGTATCACAACTAAGTATAAGATGTAACACAATAAAAGGTTTTTGGTATCACGAGAAGCCCACGGAGGTAGATCCTCCGTGGGGCCTGTCCAGGGCTGTTACGAGGGAGGCGACAGGCGGAGGGGAGGCCCCCTTCCCTCAAGGGGAACCTAATATTAATGAAGCAAAAAGAAATATAAAAAGATTACGTAATAACATCACGCTTCTTTAACTCCCTAAGAAGTAGTTGAATAAACTTCATAACTTCCTCGCTCTCTTGGTTCTTATCTTTCTCATCCATTTCTTCATCCCCCTAAAGAACTAGTTTCATCATAATTCATCTTATAAGCTATCTTCCAAAATATTTACATAACATGAAGATAGTAACGTTCTGTGGAAAGTGCTCAACATTACCAAGAGTTTGGGAGTACATCAAACATGACTTACTACTTATTGATATGACTTACTACGATAAGCTACCCGAAAAAATACCCATAAAATACGAAGTATTCCAAACACAAATCCCATATGACCCATCAAAAGAGATGACAAACAGACGCAAGAGAATAGCCATACTCATGAGAAGACTTAACGAAATAGTCCCACAGAACGAAAACATCCTATTCCTCGACAGCGACGTATACGTGAAAGACCCATCAAAAATACCCGATTATCCAATCCCTTACACGCTCATGATAATAGCAAAGATAAAGCCAGAATCATATCCATCACGATACCTCTTATCAACGAATATCTACGTACCACACCTTTTCAGACAAAAGTTGAACCAACTGCTCAATGAATACCTCCTCAATTACACGTTTGAGCCAGTAGACATTTGGCTTAACCAGAAATTGCAAACACAAAAAATACACATAGGAGGAACATGCCACATCATCGATAATATGGAACTCTGCGTATAAACGAAAGTAATGGTCTTTAACCCATTTACTCATTATGATATATATGAAAGCCATAGTCCTCGCTGGCGGATTTGGTAAAAGACTCATCCCTTTGACTTACGAGAAACCAAAACCTCTTCTTGAAATAGGAGGAAAGCCTATCCTCGAATGGCAAATTATATGGCTCAAAAAATACGGAGTACAAGATTTCATACTCTTAACTGGTTACAAGAAAGAAGCCCTCATTGATTGGGGGTCAAACAACGCAAATAGACTTGAGATAAACATCTTGTACAGCGTAGAAAGTAGCCCCCTAGGTACCGCAGGGGCAATAAGGAGCATAAAGAACTTCATAAACGAGGACTTTCTTGTAGTCAATGGAGACATCCTAACGAACCTAGACATATCGAGACTAGTCCCAATGTCAATAGCCCTAATTCCATTGAAGAGCTCATACGGAATTGTCGAGGCAGAAAACGATAGAATAACAAAGTTCGTTGAGAAACCAGTGCTGTATGACCACTGGATCAACGCAGGGGTCTACAGACTATCTCCAGAGATATTCGATTACCTGCCAGAGAAAGGTGATATTGAAAGAACAACATTCCCCAAGCTAGCGGAGATGGGAGTATTGAAAGGAATAAAATTTGAAAATGTATATTGGCGTTCAATCGATAGTATAAAGGATATGGAAGAAGCAGAACAGGAGGTTGGAAAAAATGTATAATAATTGGGACAAATTATACAAAAGAGCAAACCGAAGAAACTTCCCCGAAGTGAAAGGAGAAGTTGCATGCTTTGGAATGGGAGGTAGCGGAGTAATCTGCGACATAATGAACGCGTTCTACCCGTTCAAAAAAGACATAGAAGACACGTTCACGCTAATAGCCATAAGCTACTCTGGAAACACGAGAGAAACCCTACAAGTAGTAAACGAAGCGTTACAGGACGGCAAAAAAGTGATAGTAATAACCAGCGGAGGACAGCTAGAAAAATTAGCAGAGGATGAAGACATATACCTAATACTATTAAGAAAGGGATATCAGACAAGGTACGCATTTCCATTACTCTTTCTCCCCGTTGTAAAGATGCTAAGACCAGACCTAGCAAAAGACGTAATCGAAGGCGTAAACTCAGAAAAAGCAACAAATCTAGCAAAGGAACTATTAGAGTTCATAAGAGGAAAAATACCCGTGTTTTACGGATCAACATATCTTGGCCTAGCAAAGAGGTTCAAACAAGAGATCAACGAGAACGCGAAGTGGCCAGCATTCTTCGGAGAAATCCCCGAAGTTTATCATAACGAGGTAGAGAGCTATAAACATGGAGAAATGTTAGCACCCGTGGTATTCTCATCAAGCGAAGAAGATGAATTACTAGAAAAAGTAACAAACGCAAAGATAATCAAAGTATCGGGAATCAGAGACGTATCCTTATTGGTATAAACGGCTGGCTTTCTTTCAATGATGCTGGCAGATGAACTAAAAGAAGACCCAATAAGCATAAAGAACATAAGAGCGATAAAAAAGACCAGAAGACTTATATAACTAGTATATCAAATGGATATACCATGAGCCAAATACCAGGACAAGAGACCATAGAAATATTAGAAAAAAGAGCAGAACCAGGCCTATACTTCACAAAAGTTCTTATCCACTTCTGGAAATCGGATGACGGAAAAAATGAAACAATAGACGCATACAAAATAATGTTGCATGAAGATGAAGCCACATTAGTATTTATGCAGATAGAAGTAAGAGACAAAAGAGCAAAAGTGACAGTAATGCATGAAGATAATTATAGAGCAAGAAGACAAGAAGACATAGAAAAAGCAAGAGAGCTATTGACTAACGTAAAAGACTATGAAACATTTAAAAAACTCCTCCATTATATAATATACGACATGGAATTATACAAAGACTGCACAATCGCGATGCACAAAGAATGCAACATGTAATTATAAAAAACTAGACATCTTTTTGTTCTCGTAATTCTTCGCTTAACTTAGACTTAACAAAGTTTTCTATCTCATCAAGAATCTCTTTATTCTTGAAAGCCAAAACAGGAAACAGATTATAGACAAACTTAGCATATCGCTCACCATGAATCTTAGCAATACTCTGGATAACATCAAGCCACAATCTATCTGGATTATCTATAGCGTCCTGAATACATTCCTCATATGAACTCTCATCATCAATATGATCAGTAACGTGATAACAAGTGTATATATAACCAACATGCAAATCTACAGCTATGAGTTTACAATTAGCATGAAGCATACGATGACTCTCAATAACCTCATTCACAAAAGACTCAAACTCTTTTTCTTCCTCTGGAGTGAATTTCTCTAATTCTTCTATCTGTAACATCTCAATCATCACCCTTCTTGCCTAGATACTTCTCTATATCCTTAATTAAATTATAAAGATCACGGTCACTCTGATAGAAACCCATACAGCACCCAACAGGGTCACTGCTAGGGCTATATGAATCCAATATTTCCTTCAAGCGAGAATATATTTTTTCAAGAAATTCTCTATCGCTCAAGGTACACATCACCTAATCACCTAGTTGCAGAGATAGAAGTTGATATCTGAGCCAATGGGCAAGTGACTTAGTAGTCTCACTAATAGTAACAAGAGCCATGGTGATGTCAAAACTAAGGAGATACTTTTTATAGAAGGGCTCATCAGCAATACCAATCTCATGATTAAGATAACGAAGTTCCTCATATAAATATCTAAGAATAGGATCCTCAACGCGGGAGACATGATCATCTGGCATTAACAACACATTATTTCCAGTCTGTAGAGAAACTATCTTAAAGGACAAGTAATTGAATAGAATATCAACACTATTTATTGCATCATATAAAGTTTGAGCATTGTAGTCATCATCACGAGTGATACGACAAGAAGATGCTATATTAGATAACCTATCATACATTTCAGTAAGAAGAGCTAAATAATCACTCATTACTTCCTCACCACCTCATAGGCCTTTTCTTCAAGATAATCAAAAAATGAAAACAAATCATCAGCTGTCTTGATATTAACAATCCTATCCTTAACCTCATCATGAACCTCCTTACTTACAAAATATTCATCAATACTATACCCACTTCCAGCCCAATTAAACCTTAATTGCGAAATAACAATACTAAACTTATTGACTCTTATCGTATATTCAACTCTCTTACTCGAAAGCGAATTACTAATTATCTCTGGATAATACCGAGCAACAAGAGAATAAGGAGTTCTCTTTACTATAAAAAGACGCGGATCCTCACTCTCAATATTAGTATCCATGACCCTATATCCCATTACATAACACCTAAATGAATATCAGACCGATATACATATATAAGCGTTACTCCAGCTAGATCTACTACTTCATATTACATGAAGATAAGACAGTAATAACAGGCAGAATAACTTATATACCAGATCTATCGGAGTGATATACAGACCCAAAATGGAACCACTAGACTCTCAAGACACTATACATTCAGTGGTTAGCTTATTTAGAGGAGATGAAAACATAAAAATAATTAAAGGAAAATATGCAGATCTATTACTAAAAAAACATGACCTGAGAATAAGAATAAAAAAATGCGGATTCAGAACAACATTCATGTATTTAAGTGATCCTCAAATGAATGGATCACTAACAGATATATCTCAACTATGCGAAAAACTGCTAAATGAATATGAATTCCTAACATTCACGAGCAATGGATGGCTAATAGGAACAAATAAAGACAGATCAGATATTCTTGCAAAATATCCAACACCTACATTTGAATATCTTGCATTCTTAATGAGCCAATTAGACGTAGAACTTACTGGAAAAGAAATAGAAGAGACAACAGAAACCGAGCTAAGAAAAGAACTAGAAGAAGAATCACCAACAGATTAAATCTCCTAACTACCTAATTCCTAAACCAGTAACTTCTTTTTAAATCACCCCTCACATCTTTCAATCATACAACTTACCTCCACATAGATACAGCACCATAATAACGAGTAGAATAGCTTATATATGGGATCTATCAGAGTGATATATCGACCTAAAATGGAACCACTCATTTTCCAAGAGGAAATAGACCGAATGATAGATACCCTCCTAAGTTATTATGAAGATGATGAAAACGTAAGAATAATCAAAGGAGAGCATGCAGATCTAATAATGAAAAGGTATGATTTAAGAATAAGAATAAAGAAATGTGGATTTGATAAAATACATCTAACACTACAAGACCCACAGATGAACGGATCACTAACGGATATCTCTGAATTATGCACGAAATTGCTATCAGAGTTCAAATATCTAGACTTCCACAGCAATGGGGAATTGCGAGGAATAAAAGGAACAGAATCAGTAGTACTAGCTAAGTATAAACCACCAACAGTAAGATATCTTCTATTTCTAATATACCAACTAAGATTAATGCTAACGGGATATAAAATAGAAGAAACAACAGAGACAGAACTAAAAAAGAAAATAACTGAGACGGCAGAATAAAGAAAACGAACACAATAACCCTCCCCTTAAGCTAATTCATTTTTTTCCAACTCTTCCATGCATATAACCCTAATTCTATTTCTCCCATCCCCATGATAGATTTGGCCCCCTCTCGTTTTTTCTCTTCATCAGACCGACAACTTTTTTAACCCTTCGAAAGTTACGAGCGGTCGAGTCTACCGTAAATCGCCTTATTTCACCACGATCGCGGAAACATGCCAAATTGGGACGGTTTTTTTGACGAGTTCGATGGGAATGTAACCGTCTTGATTGTG
>JAEHJW020000981.1_pt1 | contig 42484 bp, 67 predicted proteins | sample 9271431 | NCBI WGS metagenome assembly JAEHJW02
GATGGTCCTTGGGAGGTTGAAGATCGGTGCTGACTTAGGCCTCGCACCCGTTTCCGACACTGCCTTTGTCCGCAGGATCGGTGAAATCGCGCCAATGCACCCAGCCGCGTTCTGGACAGTGAAACCCCCAGTGGCGCAACCGTGGGCCGGTGATGAAAAGGGTGGTGCATGGCCCGGCGTGCAGCTCGATGCGGTGCGCAGATCTGGGTCCGCGCAGCACAACGTCGCCGGCCTTGCGCGCGGTTTGGCAATGAATGCCGCCGGCGGCGATGGTGTGCTCGATGTAGCTGCCGTCGAGCAGGAGGCTCGCATTGATCCATGGATGATCGTGCAGCGCGCGGTCATCGTCTGAACGCAGGAACAAATGGAGGTAAACGTTGAACAACGGGTTGCGCGGGATGACGTGCCACCTGAGCAGGTAGGGTTTGTCATGGCCACCGATGACCACGTCGGGCCACCGGCTGTTCATGAGGGCTGCGGCGCGGCCAAGGATGCGTGTGCGCAATGTCATGCTGTTGCTCGCCTCTGTTGGCGCCACTGCGCGCCCAGCCTGCGCTGTGCGCGTTCCATCTCGCTCAACGCGACGTGCTCGATCTGGACGCTGTGCACGAACACCGCGTCGTCGATTGCGGTGAGTTCAGGGCCCCGCGCGATGTAGCGGCCGCCGGTTCTCTCGGTCCTGGCCAGGACGGCGGCAAGCGCGTCGATGGCCGCAGCGAACGTATCTGTATGATCACGCGCCAGCCCATGCGCGCGCAGTTCGTCCGCAATGAGAAGGGCTTGCGTCAGACGGTCGAACTGGTCGCGTGTGGCATGGCCCTCACGCAGCGCGGTCAGCGCCGCAAGATTGCCAGCCACAATCGCCGCGCGTTGCTCGGCTGGCAGCTTGCCAGCGCCCTCGATGGCGTAGGCGATGGGGTTGAGGAGAACGCGGCGGTTCATGACCTGGCTCGATGCGTATGCACCGCGGTGTCCCATTGCGCCCAGATGGCCTTCTCGGCATCGGCGGCAGACGTATAGCCTGCGCCTCCGACGACCTCGCCATGTGCGTCATCGATGCTCCACCGCCATTGACCGGACGCGCATCGCTGCATATAGGCAACCATGCCCTCTCCCTGGCCGACAAGATGGCGCTGCTCCGTTTTCTCGGGAGGCGTGCGCAGGGCCAGTTCCAGCCGCGCCAGCGCGTTCCAGGCTGTATGCGCAGCGTGCGGCAGCCCTGTGCCCGCGTCGTGCGTCTCGCCGCAGTGCTCATCCAGCAGATGGCGCCCAAGCGCGGCGGTATAGCGGCGCTGTCCGTCCGGCACCCGCAGCCAGCCGTGGTCGGTGTACTTGGCCGCTCCGGCGGTTGCCACCTCCGCCACGGCGCGTAGCGCGCGGGGGAAGTCCGCGAGCAGGAGGTCCATGCGCACCTTGCCGGCGTCGAGCTTGGCGCCGGCCTGCTTCCGGTCAACGCCGTGAGGGTCGCGTTCAAAGTCCTCGGCAATGGCGCCAGCGCCCCGCGACAACGGCCGTGGTTTCGTGGTCATGTCGTCGTCGTTTTGCATGTTCATCCTCGTGCAGTAATGCGTTCCCAGATTCCGTCGAGGGTCTCTGTCTGTTTCATGGTCAGCCCCGCGCCCGCATCCAGCCTGGTGCGCATGGACTCGACGAAACCGCGCTCCCAGTCGGTCAGGCGCGACTCGCGCAGTTCGCAATCGCGCACCAGCACCATGTATTCGTCGGTCCAATGGGCCATGGTTGGTTCCCTGGTGCGCCTAGCCTTATTCCGGGCTGCCGAGCAGGAGCGGCAGCGCGCAACCCTCCTCGATGCGAGCCCAGGTTTCGCGGAACGCGGCCTCGATGACCTTGTGCGGGCGCACGAGCTCGTACCAGAGGGACAGCACGCTGTCCTTCGTGCGGTAGCGCAGACGGGCCTGCAGCTCACGCGGGGCCTCGTTCTCGAAGACGGGAATCGAGAGCGTGATGTGCTCGGGGACACGCACGGTGCCCCCCGCGTTGTCGGTCTTCCAGACGAGGTTGTGGCTGCCGTCCTGCAGACGCTGCGCGCTGACGAAATGGCCGGCTTGCGCGGCTTCGAAGTTGAGCGCGGTTTCCAGCAACTCGGCACCCGATGGTGCGATGACGTCAGGCAGGTTGTCCTGCAGGTGTTCGGCGAACTGCAGTTGGGTCATGGCCTTGCGGTTCTGACCCGTCCAGATCCTCCATTCATGGCTGGCAGGGAGCGTGAACTCGGCGCGGAACTGCCTCCAATCGGCCTGCATGTCAACATCCTGATTGCCCTCTCCCAGGTCAGACGCATGCAGGTGATCGTCGAACACACACAGGAAACGCGCCGGTTCCAGGGACGCATAGATCGTGCTGCGTTTCACCTTGTGCGCATTGATGTATGCAACAAACGAGGTTGCGTCGCGCAGCTTGACCTGGGCAATGATCCGCTTCGGCACATCGATGGCAGGGAGAGGTTTGATGCTGTATCCATCGGGCACGACCACGAAGGGAACGCCGTCCTGGGATGGGTTGTGGACTGCGGTGCCCAGCGCGCGTCCGGCGGCAAGCAAGGCTCCAGCGTCGGTTTCGTCGTTGAAGGGTTTGAGGGATTCGATCGGCGTGGCCATGAGTGTTCTCTCGTAGCAAAGTTAGGGAATGGGTCAGATGGCCGTGCGTGCCGTACCGGCGTCGCCAGCCAGGGTGATGCCGGGCAGGCTTTCCTGTCGCGGGTGGTTGCGCTGCAGATTGCCTTCCGGCGTGGCGAACAGCACCGTGCCGCTGGTTTCGATGCACGGTTTCTTCAGGTCCAAGTGATCCGTGACGACGACAGCGCCCTCGGAGGTGCCCTTGAAAGGCTTGACCTCGAGCTTGAGCGTCAGCGAACCGCCCTTGCCGGTGGTCTCGACGGCGAGGACGAGTTCCTGAAATTTCTCGGCAAGGTCGTCGATCACGGCGCCTGCGCGCACGTCGCGCAAAGTGTCGAAGAAGGGTTTACGGGCCATTGCATGGACTCCTTGTGGGTGAGGGGCTGGTTGGTCAGTCGTCGCGGTCGCCGGCGGCGATGCGTTTGAAATCGGGCTGCTCGCGGTAGCGCAGCAAGCGGGTGTCGGCGATGCGCTGCAACGACCACCAGGCGGACGCGACAGCGCGGCGCAGCGTGGTGCGGGCGGGGTCGAGCACGGCGGATGGGTTGCGCAGGTGCAGGCGCCGGGCGGCGGCGAGCAGCTCGGCATCGGTCAGCGGCGGGTAGGTCATGGCGTTCGGTCACGCAAGGGCCGACCATGCGACCGCCAGGAGCCCGACGGCCAGGACGGTCCACAAAATGATGTGGTGATGGCGCGGCGCGCGGTAGCAGGTGACGGCGCAGGCGCTGGTGGCGTCGGGGCCAAAGGCCTCGTTCATCGTTCGAGGGAATCGGCCGTTGTTCATCGCATCCCCCCGGTGGCCAACAGCACCACGATGGCGACGATGCCCACCACGCTGGCCCACGTGATCACGCGGTCCCACCAAACGGCGCGGCGCTGGTGCTCGCGCCACTCGACGGCGCGCCAACTGATCGCCTCAAGTTGCTGCGCCGTATCGTGCATGTCGTGCAACTGCAGCAGATCGGCGCGGGCGTGGGCGGCTTCGATTTCTGCGGGTGTCAAGGGCCAGATGTCCATCAGGCCCTCCAGGCCGAGATGGCGATGTAGGCCAGCAGCCACCACACGGCGGCGCTGAAGGCCAGCCCGGCACCCCAGGTGCCGATCAGCAGCCAGTCAAGGCGGTGATACCAAGGCAGCGCGCTGGCGGGGTGGCCTGTACGGTCGCCGGTAGCTTCATCTTGCATGGGGATCTCCGGTAGAGAATGTTGAGCTTGAACTTCGGCAGGAGGGAACCGTGAACTCAACGCTCAGCGTCGCGCTGATCGGGCTCTGTGGCGTGCTCGTGGGAACCGTGATTTCGCAGGGGGTGGCCTGGCGCATCGCAAGGCAGCAACGCCGCGCGGAAATAGACGCGCGCGTATTGAGCGCCGCGCTCATGCTCGCCGTGCAGGAGTGGCGGGGACACCTCGATGTAGCCTTGAATGGCGGGAAGGCCGCCGGCGTCCTCGAATCCCTTCCCATCTATCTCGCGTTCGCCGTGGAGTTCGTGCGGCTGGTGGACAGCGGCGCTCCGCTGACCGCCGAGGCCATTCACCGGATCAACCAGCAGACGCACCAGTTGGCCGCAGAACTCGCCGCTTTGAAGCAGCGGCGCAGTTGACTGCGCCAGCACCCATTGGCCCTCGGGGATGGATGTGTAGCCGTCGAGTGGGGAGCCGCTCAGGCTGGCTGGACGATTGGCCCAGGCCTGCGGGGGGTGGGGGTTGGTGGGAGGGCCGTTGCGGTTGTTGATCATCTCGTTCCTTTCAGAGCGCAAAGCGCTTGATGAAAGAATTTTGCATCTGCAAATTTTGAAAGTCAACAAACGCAAATTTTGCGAACGTAGAAATTTGTATCTATATGCAACGCGGAACGCCGGGCGCAAGAACCCGACGCGTACCCCCATGGAAAAGACAACATCCATGTTGCTTCGCGCTTGATGAATGCAACAGATGTGTTATTATTTATTCCGTGAACTCGAACGAATTCAAGCGGTGGCTGGCCAAGCAGGGTGCGACGTTTGCGCCCGGCAAGGGCTCGCACCTGAAGGTGTTCTTGAACGGGCGTCAATCGGTGTTGCCGATGCACGCCAGCGAGTTGAAAACAGGCCTCGTCGAGGCCATCAAGAAGCAGCTCGGTCTGAAGGAGAAGTGAAATGGATGGGTTCGATTACCCGGTTGTCCTGCAAGCGCAGCTGGGGGGTGGCTGCATCGTGACGTTTCCGGATGTGCCGGAAGCGATCACGCAAGGGGAGGACGAGGACGAGGCGCTGCTCGTGGCGGTGGACGCGCTGGAAACCGCGCTATCGTTTTATGTCGAGGCCCGCAAGCCGCTGCCGGTGCCGAGCAGGCCGAAGCGCGGACAACAGACCGTGCGCCCCTCGGCGCTGGAATGCGCGAAGCTCGGGGTGTACCGCGCCATGACGGATCAGGGCATCAAGAAGGCCGAGCTGGCCCGGCGCCTGGGCTGGCACATGCCCCAGGTGGACCGGCTGTTCGACCTGCGCCACGCTTCACGACTAGAGCAGATCGAAGCCGCGGCCCGCGCACTGGGACGCCACCTCGACGTGCGTGTCGCGTAACGCGCGTCGGGCATGAAAAAGCCGCCCGGAGGCGGCAGGCCCAGTCTTTACGGGGAAATTATGTCAACTCGGATCTTTGGGGGCCGATGCAATTGCTGACGGCACGGGTACCGAAGTTGATGGTGTCGCCGGATGATTCCTAGCCAGCTCGACCATGTGTTGTGGAATCCAGAAGGCTTGTTGTGTGTCGTCAAGGCGAATACGCAGATTGATGGGTCTTGTGCTGAAAAAACCGGGAAAATCCAAGTCAATCACTTTCGCATGCTTGCTGCCTATGGGGACGCACCCCGCGTTCATCGCCCGGAATTCGGCGTTTTGCGCGCCAGTCGCGTCAGATGCGACGGCTGCTTTGCTAAGGGCGTCCTCAAGTGCATCGAGATCGCGCTTGGCGGGACACCCAACGGAATCATCCGTAAGCTGAACGTGCGCGCCAGGTGTAAAGGGGTCTGGATTACTGGCAGTGTTCGACGGCATGGGCGCGACGGTCGCTGCCGGTCCGCTGTCGCTTCCTGACGAGGGCGCGCTGGCAGCCGTGCCATTGTCATCATGTGAACCGGTGTGGAAAAGTGTAAAAAGAATTGCTCCTGCAAACAGCAGCCCGATTCCAGCGGAGATCATTCCCGCGATACCCGACAGCAAATCGAGAAACGCACGCTGTCGTGCAGGGGGCAGAGACAGTGCGGGACTCAGAGCAAGTGGTTTGCCGCAATGAGGGCATGCCTTCGCTGCGGTGCTGACTTGTCCACCGCATTCATGACATTTCATGAGTGCCATTCGTCACCTCTTGCGGAGAGCACGCGCCGGCACGGAACCGGCAACTGGGTGCATGCGGTCAATTTCGGCGGTATCAAGCGTCAGAGGCAGATGCCCATTGTTGATCGATAAAAGCGATACCGAGTCACCGCGCACCCACGCCAGCACCTTGAGCAGCTTGCGACCATCGTGGCAGATTACGACGACATCTTCGCCTGGCTGAGGCTCGATGCTTGGCTCGACGATGATGAACTCGCCCGCGCGGTAGCGTGGATTCATTGAGTCGCCCTTGACTCGCAGGGCATATGCGAAATGATCGGTTGTCGGATAGTCGATGACACCTTCACCATGACCAAGTTGGTATTGATGCTCTTCAAAATAGCCATCTGAGCCACCTTTGACGTCTCCCACGGCTGGAACTTCTCTTGTGCGACGAAGCGGCAGCGTGTCGACAAGTTCGCTGCGTTGTTCGCACGGACAGTAGGGGCTTTCTGGATTGTATTTTGGTTCATGTCCGTCTTGAAGCCAGCCAATATGCACCCCAAGCGCCCATGCGATCTCGCCAGCGTCTTTAGATTTTCTGCTGTCCCGTCTCATGAGCGCATAGATCGCGTTGTAGTCTAGCGAGTCTGGCGCGCGTCTGCAAAGAGCTTCGAGGCTAAGGTCTTGATTTCGCAGCTCTATTTCGATTCGTTTTCCCATGTTCATGGGCCGCACAGTAATGCAATTGCAGAGAAAATCACATTGCACTTGTTGACTTCGAGTCTTTGCGATTGCAAAATGCGATCTCATGGACACAATGAATCCTCTTCGGCGTGCCGGGAAGTTTGTCGGCTCAATGACGGCCCTTGCAAAAGAGATCGGTCAGCCAACGGCTACCGTTTGGGCGTGGGTCTATCGGAATAGCGTTCCACCCGAGTATTGCACTGCGATCGAACGCGCCACTTCCGGCCAAGTCTCCCGCCGCGACCTGCGCCCCACCGACTGGGGCGACATCTGGCCCGAGCTGATCGACACCGAACACCCATGGCCGCCGGTCGCGGCCGATCCCAGCACGCAGGAGGCTGCCTGAAATGACTATTGCATCTCTTCGTCGTCGCGTTGCCGCATGGCTGCACGCGCTTGCACATCGGCTTGATCCTTCGCTGCGGCCAGCATGTGATCGATCAGACTTCCATCCATCGCAAGTGGAGCAGTTTTTGCGAGATGTGCTCGCGCTGATTGAAGAGCGCGAAAAAGCATATCCGCATCCCCTTGACTGGCGAGTGCACTTGTCAGGCAACTCAATGCCTGCTTCTGAGCCTCGATGAGTTCGGCCAAAAGTTGTCGTAAGAATTCTTCGTTCATGAGATTTCTCCTGATCGTGAAAATGCTGAATCACTCGCTCCGGCCGACCGACTTGGGCGACATCTGGCCCGAGCTGATCAATGCCGAACACCCATGGCCGCCTGTGGTCACTGCCCCGAAGGAGGCTGCTTGACATGACAAACACCACGCTTGACTCTGCCTCCCAATTGTTGGGCGCTTGCCCAGCGGCTGTCGCCCACTGGCAGAAAACCTTTGGCGAGCTCGATGCATATTCCGCCGCACCGCTCGAGCGTTTTCGTGGCTTCGTGCTCAGTGAGGCGCGGCGCCTAGAGTCTGCCGCAGATGGTCGTGCAGCCGCCGCAGCGCTGTGTCCTCGGGGTACGCCATGATGGCTTCTGCGGTCAACACGAGCAGCATGTTCTGGGCCACGAGCATGAAGCCTGGTGTCCGGGGGCGTAGCGTCTCGGCGGCGTCGATTGCCGAGATCAGACGACGACAGGCGTCCAAGCCGTCGGACGCAACGGTCGGTAGGGTCAGCGCAATGGGCAGCAGGGTGCGCAGAGTATCGAGCATGTCTTGCTGCGAGGACTCCAGCGCCAAAAGGCGTTCGGCGAGATCTGCGAGGCTGATGGGTTGCTTTGTTTCCATGAGTTGTCCTGGTGTGGTTGGTGGGGCGGATGGGGAGATCGATTCTGCCTTTGCACTGAGCATGAGGATCAGCCCGGTCGACGACATCTGGCCCGGTCTGATTGATGCCGAACACCCATGGCCGCCGGTTGCGGTCGATACCAGCCAGCAGGAAGCTGCTTGATATGAATCTCTTGAGCCTTGACAAGAAAATCTTGCTGGACGCTCGCGTCCGGGGTCCGCGCAACGTCTTGCGCGCTCTCGGCGTCGTGCCGGTGCGTATGCGTTTGCCGTTTACGGCAATGGCTCGTCGAGTCTGGATTGACGTTTCGCGTCTGCCTGCGCCATGAACAGCGGCAGCAACGTCAGCGCATGCTCGGGCCGTGCTTCCTTCTCGAACACGGCACGCGCCGCTGCCCAGCAAAGGTCGAGTGTGTCGGTCAGTTCGATGGCCGCATCGCGCGTCCAGTCGGGCATTTTGCGTTGCGCTTCGAGTTTGGCGTTGAAGGGATTGTCGATTTTCATGCGCGCTCCTGTGGAGGTTGTCGAGTCCGTGAGAAGTCTCGATTCTCGCCGGAAGTGCGGCGCGCACCCCGTTGTCTCCGTTGCCTGCCAGGGTAACTTCCCCGGGCCATCTGGCCTGGGCTTTTCTTTTCTGCGTTTGCGTGTTCATGGGCTCCATTCTTGGGCTGCGGGCTGATAACTGGAGATAAGCATTGAAATCAAGCGTTATCACCAATCCCAACCAGCTCACCCTGGAGCTCGAGCCGGGTCTCGCCGAGCGGTACCGGTCTTTGCGGGATTGCATCGCCACGGGCGTATACCAGCGCGGGCTCAAGCGCATAGCCATCGACCTCGACATGGCGCCCAGCAATCTGAGCGTGCAATTGTCCGAAGATTCCAGCCGGCATTTCAGCGTGGACAGCCTGGAGCGCTACCTCGAGGCCTCGGGCGACATGACGCCGCTGGAGTACCTGATTTCGCGCTTCTACGCGCCGGACAAGCGCGATGCGGCGATGCAGGAAGTCAAGCGCCTGCACCGGCAGTTGCAGCAAGCCATGCAGCAGGCCGGCATCGTCTGACCATGGCGCGCCCGCTTGGCATCGTGCGGCTGGCCTTGAAGCTGGCCGCAGCGGAAGAACCTGGCACCGTGCGCGACCTGGCTGAGCGCACACAGGTTGGGTTTGCTGCGGCGCATTGCACCATCAAGAACATGGCACGCCAGGGTGAACTCGTCGTTGTTGGGTTGCGCGATGTGCCTTGGCGCGCCACACCGGTCCAGGTCTATGGCATCGGGCAGCAGCCCGGTGAGGCCGTATCCAAACAGGTGCCAAGCCACCGGCCTGCCGTTGAGTTGCAGCAGGTTCTGCAGCGCATGTGGCGTTAGAACCGGGCGCAGCGACTGAATGAAGCAAGGAACGGATTTCGCGTCGCTGGGCGCCGCACTGTTGCACCAGGCGGACGGACTGCTGGCGCAATGGCTACCGGGTGGCGTGGTGCGGGGGCATGAGTATGTGTGCGCGAGCGTGGCTGGGGGTGCAGGGCGCAGCCTTTCGGTGAACCTCAAGACCGGTCAGTGGGCCGACTTTTCTGCGGACCTGAAGGGCGGCGATCTCATCGGCCTGTACGGTGCCATCCATGGCCTGAACAACGGGCAAGCCGCCCGCGAGCTGGCCGCGCAGTTGGGCTTCGATTCGTCCATCCCTGCGCCGCCGCCTGGGCCAACCCCAGGCCAGCCTGCAGCCAAGCGCAAAAGCATGTGGCGCCCCGTGGTGCCGGTGCCGGAGCACGCGCCGCCCCCCGACTTCAAGCATTGGCACTACGCCGCTCCGCATTCCACATGGGCCTACCGGCGAGACGGCGTGCTGTATGGCCACGTTGTACGTTTCACCACCAGCGATGGCGGCAAGGAAGTTCTGCCTCTGACCTGGTGCGTGGACGAAGGCGACGATCGCGGCACCATGCGCTGGCACTGGAAGCAGTGGGAGGAGCCTCGACCGCTTTACCTGGCCGCCGGGGCTTTGCGTGGATGGCCCGTGGTGCTGGTGGAGGGTGAGAAATGCGCCCAGGCCGCCCATGCGCTGTTGGGCGATGCGTTCGACTTTGTGAGTTGGCCGGGCGGCAGCAAAGCCTGGAGCAAGTGTGATTGGTCATGGCTTGCCGGTGCCACCGTGATGCTGTGGCCCGATGCCGACAGCAAGCGTGTGCCACTGACCGCAGCCGAGCGCGAGGCCGGCACCGACCCCGAATCCAGGCCCTACCTCCCGACGCGCAAGCAGCCCGGCATGGCGGCCATGGTGGGCATTGGGACCATCTTGCAGGCCATGCAGCGGTGCAGCGTGACCCTCTGCCCGATTCCCGCACCAGGTCAGGTTGCGGATGGATGGGACATTGCCGACGCCATTGCCGAGGGTTGGGATGCAGCCCGGGTACGGGCATTCCTTGAATCCGCCAAGCCGTTCGTCGTCGACGACGGCGCAGCGGCGCGTGATGCCGGCCAAGCCCGCGTCAGCTCTTCTGGCCCAGCGGCCGCTGGCGCAGGCCACAATGACCGCGCTTGGCGAGCCCACTTGCTGACGAACGACAAGGGCGCCATTAAGGCCGTGCGGGAGAACGTTGTGCTGGCGATGGAGGGGTTGCCCCAGCTCGGGGTTGCGGGCGCTGCCGGTGGCACCGGGGTCATTGGATTCAATGAATTCACCAACGACGTCATCAAGTTGCGCGACGCACCCTGGAACAGCCCCGCTGGGGCCTGGAGTGAAGTGGATGAATTGAAGATGGGTGAATGGCTGGTGCGCCAGCACCATATGCCCAGCATGCCGCGCGGCGCGCTGGAGGAGTCTGTTCGCGTCATTGCCTTCAATAACCGGTTCCACCCGGTACGGCAGTATTTGCAGGGGTTGCAGTGGGACCATGTGGCGCGATTGGATACCTGGTTGATGCGCGCCTGCATGGACGAAGACGAATGGGACGTGCGCCGCAACCCACTGCATGCCTACCTGGCGCGCGTGGGAACCTGGTTCATTCAAGGGATGTGCGCACGGGTGATGCAGCCCGGCGTGAAGTTTGACTGGATGCTCATTCTCGAGGGGCGCCAGGGCATGCGCAAGAGCACCTTGTTGCGCACGCTGGCTGGCGACTATTTTGCCGATACCGGCCTGCTGCTGGGTGACAAGGATTCCTACCAGCAGTTGCAAGGGCGATGGCTGTACGAGTTTGCCGAGCTGGACTCTTTCGGCAAGGCCGAGGTCACGAAGATCAAGAGCTTTGTGGCAAGCGCCAGCGATTATTTCAGGGCAAGCTTTGACCGCCGGGCGCGGGACTACCCACGGCAGGTTGTATTCGGTGGCAGCACCAATGAGGACCACTACCTGACCGACCCGACAGGGAACAGGCGCTTCTGGCCGGTGCGTGTGCAGCGCGTGATCGACATCGACTGGGTGTTGAGCGTGCGCGACCAGCTGTTTGCCGAGGCCATGGCGCGTGTTGCCCAGGGCCGGCGCATGTTCCCCTCCCCCGAAGAGGAACGCGAACTGTTCGAGCCGCAACAGAACTCGCGCACGGTGGAGAACGCCATCGAGGTGTCGGTGGCGAAATATCTGTATGACAACCCTGATGGCCAGTTGGTGAGCGAAATCACCCTCGTCGAGTTGCTGGGGAAAATCGGCATCGGCGTCGAAAAGCTGGGGCCTGGGAGGTATCACGAAAAACAAGCCGCGGCTGCATTGCGGCGCCTGGAGTGGGGGGAAGGCCGCTCCAGCAAACCGGGGCGACCCCGTGTGTATCGCCGGCCTGGTGCCGGGGAAGCGGGTGCGCTGCAAAGAGATGGCTCAGCGCCGAGCCAAGAACCTGAGGGGGCCGAGAGTGACTGCCCGTTCTGACCAGCGAACGCGTGGCGACGCGGAAAAGGTCGGGGCAGTCCAGGTGATTGCCATGTAGCGCCGCGCTCGTCAGGACGGCTTGCGCTGTCCGTCTGTCCGTGTGTCCGTGAGAAATCAGTGAGGCCACAGAAAACACACTGCTCCTGCAGTGCATTTCTGGGCAGCACGGGAGGGCGCTCGTACTTAAGTGTCCGCATGTCCATGCAAAAGCGTGGACGGGCGCGGGCGCATGCGCACACCCCTGCAGGTAACCCTGCATCTGTGTATGTCTCTCATAAAAGTCACGGACACATGGACAAGAAAACGGAAGTGAAGAAGTTGGACTGGGGCTGGATGGCCCAGCACATGCCCGGCGTTGTGGCTTTGGTGCAAGAGCGCAAAGCTCAGTTGGGGTCGGCCCACGTCAATGCGTGCTGGAAGCATGGCGTGCTGCGGTGTGAACCCGGGTGGTTTTATGCGAGGGAAGGAAGTGTTTCTGTGGGCGTGCCGTTCTTCGGCGCCGAAATGGACGATTTGTTACGCCAGTTTGGCAGTTGGGATGCAGCCAGGATGGCACCCATCCTGGTGTTGAAAGCGTTGGATGCGGGAGGGAGTCATGGCAAAGATTGAGTGGGTCGAGCAGCGCCTGGAGAATTGGGCGCGCTGGAGCGCGGAGCGGGCAGATGGCGCTCTTGGTTTTCCCCGCGCCTCAGCGTTCACGCGCGCCCCAGGGGCGCCGCGCCACGCGGAAAGCAGAAACAGCATCCCGGTGAACGGCCTTGACGCCGCAACCACGGAACGCGCGGTGCAGGCGCTGCGCTTCGTCAAGGGCAGCTTGCATGCGGTTGTGATCCAGCATTACATCCATGACCTTGACGGAGCAACTCTTGGGCAACGCATGGGCGGAATTGGCCCACGCCGGGCCTATCAACTGGTGGAAGAGGCGCATTTCGAACTGGCGAAGTGGTTTGCTGTGCACCGGGGACTGGCGCAAATGGGAACAATGGATTGGCGTGCAACCGGTACAGCGCCATGATCCAACCCGTTTTACTCCCTTGAAGACGGTTGCAGAATCGTGGTCGACCATGATCCGACTTGATATTCGATCCGATCTTCGCGCCGTTCAGCAGCAGCTGGATCGGCTGCAATCTGGCTTACGAGATCGTGTGATTTCGGCCGCGATCAACAAGACAGCCGACAAGGCCAGGGCTGAGATGAATCGGCAGATCACATCCGAGTTTGCCATCAAGGCTTCTGACGTCAGGTCGCAAACCCGTGTACAACGCGCATCTGCCAAGAACTTGCAGGTGTTTGCCACACTGCAAGCGTTCGGCAAACGCCGCGGAAAACGGAGTCGCAATGTCGCCTTGTTTCGTGCTCGTCAAACAAAAAAAGGTGTGACGGTACAAATCAAAAAATCAGGTGGACGCAAAATCATCGAACATGCATGGATTGGTAATCAAGGACGAACGGTATTCATGCGTGATGGAAAACAACGATTGCCAATTAAACCTGTTGAAACCATTGATGTTCCACAGATGTTCAACACCAAGCGCATCAACGCTGCAGTCATCGCGAAGATCAACAAAGACTTTCCAGTCGAACTCGCGCGCGCGTTCAAGGCACTCGAACGGAGGGGACAGTGACCATCGCCCGCCCACCCCCCACCCCTGCGGGTCCTTCCCCAGCCCTAGCGCCCAACGGCTCGAAACGGCGCGATCTATCGCTAGCTGGGAAAAGTTGGTAATGGTTGGACATGCAGTTGGAGTGTGAGTGATGGCGGTTGGATTGGTCTCGATGGCTGCGTACGCGCGCATGCGCAAGGTCTCGCATGAGGCCGTGCGCAAAGCCGTGAAGGCTGGGCGCATCACACTCATCGATGGCAACGTCGACCCGGATGTCGCCGACATCCAGTGGGAGCGCAACACCCGCAAAGCCATTGGCCGCGGCGGCATGCCCGCAACCGATGCAATGCCGCACGCATCACCCATGCATGGCGATGGCGCAGCCAGCAGCGCTGATGCGGCCAGCAACCGGCGCCCCGACGCAGCAACGGAACACGACTATGAGGCCTCGCGCGCCAAGCGCGAATACCACGAGGCGCATCTTGCCGAGATGAAGGCGCTCGAGCGTGCCGGGCAGCTCGTCGAAAGCCAGCGCGTGCGCATGGCCGTAGCCGATATTGCACGGGTCATGGCTGATGGCCTTACGCGCATCCCTGACCGCGTGGCCAGTGCCATTCATGCCGCCATGACATCATCTGACATCCACACCAAGATCGACGCCGAGGTCGCCGAGATTCGACGCGACCTGCTCGATGCAGTGCAAACGCTGTCCACCAACATGGGCGCATCAGCCCCCGACGCATGAACCGACGCGATATTCCGGACGGCTACCTCACCGCCATCGATGCTTTCGCTGCCGCGCTGCGTCCCGCGCCGCGCATGACCATCTCAGAGTGGGCTGATGCCGAGCGCATGCTGCCCAGCAAAGGCGCGGCCGAGCCAGGCCGTTGGCGCACCGCACGCACACCCTACCTGCGCGCCATCATGGACGCTCTCAGCCCGCATCACGCAGCTCAGCGCATCATCTTCATGGCCAGCGCCCAGGTGGGCAAAACAGAAGCCGGCTTGAACTGGGCTGGCTACGTCATGGCCACCCAGGCCGCGCCCATGCTTGCCGTGCAGCCGACCGTCGATACCGGCGAGCTGTGGAGCAAGCAGCGCCTGCAATCCATGATCGACGCCACCCCCAACCTGCGGACACGCGTCATGCCGCAACGCAGTCGCGATAGTGGCAACACCACCCGCCTCAAAGAGTTCCCCGGCGGCATGTTGCGCATCGGCGGCGCCAACTCCAGCGCCGATCTGGCCTCGATGCCCATCCGCTACCTGTTCCTCGACGAGGTCGACCGTTATCCGCTCGACCTCGATGACGAAGGCGACCCCGTCTCCATCGCCGAGGCGCGCACCACGACCTTCGTGCGGCGCAAGATCCTGCTCACCAGCACGCCCACCATCGAAAGCCTCTCGCGCATCAACAAAGAGTGGCTGGCCAGCAGTCAGCAGCGCTACCACGTGGCCTGTCCACACTGCGGCGAACGGCAACACCTGCAGTGGGACAACCTGCGCTGGGCCGAAGGGCGGCCGCACGAGGCGCAATACGTTTGTGAGCACTGTGGCACCTTCATTGCCGAAACCCACAAGGCAGCCCTGCTGGCTGGCGGCGAATGGGTCGCAGCCTTCCCGGATCGAGCCGTGCTCGGCTTTCACCTCAATGCCCTCTACACGCCGCCTGGCCTTGGCCTCACCTGGGGCGAGCTCGCCGCCGAATTCGAGGCCAAAAAGCGCGAGCCGCTGCAACTCAAGGTTTTCCAAAACGTGCGTTTGGGCGAGTGTTCGGCAGACCCCGAAGAAAAGCTCGACTGGGAAGACCTCCAATCCCGCGCTGAAACTTTTGCTCTGCGCATTGCCCCGCCCGGCTGTCTGGTGGTGACAGCCGGCGTCGACGTGCAGAAAGACCGTATCGCCGTGCAAATCCGAGGCTGGGGCCGGGCCAGCGCCTGCTGGACGCTTGACTGGGTGGAGCTTCCTGGCGATCCGACCCACCAAGCCGTGTGGGACGATCTCGAGCGCCTCCTCTCAGAGCCCCTGATCAACACCCATGGGACGCCCTTGCGCATCAGCCGTGCCGCGATCGATGCCGGTTACCTCACCGATGACGTCCTCGCCTTCACTCGCAAGTATGAGCGCCGCGGCTGGTTCGCCATCAAGGGCGTCTCTGGTGCGCGCCAGATCATCAGTCGACCGAGCAAGGTCGATTTGCGCCGTAATGGCGTCACGCAGAAAGGCGGCGCATCCTTATGGCCCGTTGGTGTGGACGCCGCCAAGGAATGGCTCTTCGCCCGCCTCGGCGCCGACGGAAAACACGCCATGGCGTCCGATCGGCAAGAACGTTTTTCAGCCGATCTTCCCGAAGAGTATTTCGCCCAGCTCGCCTCCGAGGTCTACGACCCCAACAAACGCCGCTGGATCAAGCAACGCGCCCGCAACGAAGCCCTCGACACCGCCGTCTATGCCCGCGCCGCCGCCATGCACCCGGCCCTACGCCTGCATGTCTGGTCCGAAGCCAAATGGGACGAACTTGCGCGCCTGCTTGAACCCGCGATAGGCGACTTGTTTTCGACTCCGGCAACAGAGGCACCCGTCAGCGCCCAACCCACCTGGCAACCAGGTCGACCCCCGGCTGCTCCTGCGCTCAACTCTGCGCCACAAACCAAGGTTGCCTCTCTTGTCAGGCACCTTGCGTGAGAGTTCACGCCCTCTTTTGCACCGATTTGTAAAACTGTGTAAAACAGAGATGTCCGCACTTGCGGACAGTGCTGCGATGTCCTAATATTTGTACATGCGCAGGGCAATCAGGCCCGCGACAACTGGCTAGGAGGCCATCATGCAAACCATCACCTATTCCATCGAAATTGCAAATTTCAATAGCGCAGACATTCGCGCTGAAGCGAGAGCACTCGGCATCACCCATATGCGCGCCATTGGCGTCGGCTGCCCGGAAGGGCGGGAAGATCAAGCTGATTCTCGTGTTGATTTTTACGCACTTCCGCACCCTGATGGTTACGAATTCCGGGTGGCCAATACGAATGGTGATCCCGTGTGGGATGAAGCTGATCCGCAAGCATTTGCCGATCTCGCCGAATCCTGTGGAGTGACTCTTTGAGCCGCCTGCTAGCCGATGTCGGGGAGGCTCTGTACGGGCCTCAATGGCAGTCCGCCCTGGCACGCGATCTGGGCGTATCGGATCGCACGGTGCGGCGCTGGGTTGCTGGCGCGTATCCAATGCCTGCGGGCGTGTACGTCGATCTGTTGCGGCTCACCCTGGAGCGCGCACAACGGCTGGATATGCTGGCCGATGATTTGCAGGATGCCACGGCGGCAGGGTAGCGCCACAAACCAAGGCTGCAGCTCTTGTCAGCCGCCTGGTGTGCAAGTTCACGCACCCCTGTTTTACACCGTTAACCTCGCGGTACATTCGCATTAAGCTGTGCCCGAGTTGTCCGTACAGCGAGTGCGAGTCTCCTCCAAGTGGATCTTCAAGCCAACCGCAACGTTGGCTTTTTTTATTCCTGACGCTTGCTCCCATGACCTACGATCCCACCCGCAGCATTTTTGCCGGCATGAGCACCGCTGCGCTGCAAACGGCGTTGGCCAACGCGCAGCAGGCGTATCTCGACTTGTCCACCGGCTCCAAGGTCGTCACCGCGTCCTACACCCAGGGCGATGGCGCCAAAAGCGTCACCTACACGCAAGCTCAGTTGCCGCAGCTCACCGCGCTCATTCAGCAGCTGCAGCGCCAGCTGGGCCTGATCAGCGGCGGCCGCCGTCCAGTCCGTTTCGTCTTCCGCTGATCCATGAGCAACCCGGTGCAAATTCTTGGCCCAGACGGCCAGGCGCTCCCCCCTGCGCGCCCGTCGCGCGCCAGCATGCTCAGCGGCAGCCAGACCAGCCCCTACGACGCCGCCGACATCTTCAGCGGCCAGATGGAGGCCTGGCGCCCCTATCTCTGGAGCCCGGACGCCCAGCTCAACATGTACCGGGACCGCATCGTGTCGCGCACGCGCGACCTGGTGCGCAACGACGGCTGGGCCGCGGGCAGCGTCACCCGCGTGCTGGACAACGCCATCGGCGCCAATTTCCGGCCCATCGTCAAGCCGGATTACCGCGCGCTGGCCCAGATCAGCGGCAACACCGGGTTCGACGCCGATTGGGCCGACGCCTTCGGCCGCGCCGTCGAGGCCTCCTGGCGCCGCTGGGCCAACGATCCCGGCCGCTGGGCCGATGCGCAGCGCCACCTCAATATCAGCCAGCTCATGCGCCTGGCGTTCCGCCACAAACTCGTGGACGGCGACGCCCTGGCCATCATGCGCTGGATGCCCGACCGCGTCGGCCCCGGCCGCGCGCATTACGCCACCGTGGTGCAGCTCATCGATCCCGATCGGCTGTCCAATCCCTACCAGCGCTTCGACATGATGCACCAGCGCGGCGGCGTCGAAATCGACGAATACGGCGCGGCGCAGGGATACTGGATTCGCAAAGCCCACCAGGGCGACTGGTGGGCCGCCGCCCAGGGCATGACCTGGGACTACATCCCCCGCGAAACAGCATGGGGTCGACCCATCGTCGTGCACGACTTCGAGCCCGAGCGCGCAGGGCAGCACCGCGGGGGCGCTGGCATCCTCGCGCCCATCGTCCAGCGCCTCAAGATGCTGGTCAAGTACGACAGCACCGAGCTGGACGCCGCCATCGTCAACGCCATCTTCGGCGCCTACATCGAGAGCCCGTTCGATGCCGAGCTGGTGCAGTCTGCCCTCGGCGACAGCGCCGAGATCAACCAGTACCAGACCCTGCGCTCCGACTTCCACCAGGAACGCAAGATCCTGCTGGGCGAAGCCCGCATGCCCATCCTGTTCCCCGGCGAGAAAATCAACGCCGTCAACGCCACGCGTCCGGCCGCCAATTTCAAGGACTTCGAGTCCGCCATGCTGCGCAACGTCGCCAGCGGCATGGGACTCTCGGCCCAGCAGGTCAGCAACGACTGGAGCGACGTCAATTACGCCAGCGCGCGAGGCGCCACGCTGGAGGCCTGGAAGACCCTGGTGCGCCGGCGCGACGAGTTCGCCCACAATTTTTCCGCTCCCATCTTCTCGACGTGGCTCGAGGAAGCGTTCGAGGTCGAGTCGTTCCCGCTTCCCCCCGGAGCGCCGGATTTCATCGAAGCCCGCGCCGCCTATTCGCGCTGCCGCTGGATGGGCCCAGGCCGCGGCTGGATCGACCCGGTGAAAGAGAAGCAAGGCGCCATCCTCGGCATGGACGGCGGCCTGTCCACGCTCGAAAACGAGGCTGCCGAGAACGCCGGCGAGGACTGGGAAGACATCCTCGACCAGCGCCGCCGCGAAGTGCAGGGCTTCAAGGATCGCGGCCTCGAGCCGCCAACCTGGGCCAATCTGGGCGGCATGCCGTCGCGTCAGACCGTTGAAGCCCCCGAGGAAGCCTGATGCTCCCCCACATCGCCGCCCGCGTGTTCAACACGCCGCTCATGATTCATCCGGCCAAAGCCGAAGTCATTGCCCAGTCCCTGTCCGACCGTCTGGGCATTGCCGGCGTTGCCCAGGCCAATGGCCAGACCTTCGCCCTGGCCGACTTCGCCAAAGCCGCCGACAGCAGCACCAAACTCGACCGCATCGGCCCCGTGGCGGTCATCGAAGTGCGCGGCACCCTCGTGCAGCGCACGGGCAGCCTGCACCCCTACAGCGGCATGACGGGTTACGACGGACTGCGCGAACAGCTTGACCGCGCCCTGCACGACCCCAATGTCCAGGCCATCGCGTTCGACATCGACAGCCCAGGCGGCGAAGTCGCCGGCTGTTTCGACCTGGTTGATGCCATTTTTGAGGCGCGCGGCCTCAAGCCCATGTGGGCCATCCTTGACGAGTCGGCCTACAGCGCCGCTTACGCCATCGCCAGCGCCTGCGACACCATCACGCTGCCGCGCACCGGCGGCGCAGGGTCAATCGGCGTCATCACCATGCATGCGGACTTTTCCCGCGCGATCGCCAATGCCGGCGTCAACGTCAGCGTCATCACCCATGGCGCGAAAAAAGGTGACGGCATGGCCGAATTGCCGCTTTCCGGCACCGCCCGCGCCACCATCCAGGCCCAAATTGACGCGCTCGGCGAACTTTTCGTCGAAACCGTCGCTCGCAACCGTTCCCTCGCGCCTGGCAAGGTGCGCGCACTCCAAGCCGGCACCTTTCTCGGGGCGCAAGCCATCGAAATCGGGCTTGTCGACAGCCTTGCCCCTCCCGACCAGGCGCTCAGCGCGCTGCTGGACACCTTTTCAACCTCCGGAGATTGACCCATGAGCCTCATCAGCCTGCTGAAGAGCGGCCGTTTCGCGCACCTGCGCTCCGCGGCTGCCGAAGAACCGAAAGACACCACCGACGAGTCCATCGACGAGAAAAAACTCGAAGACGGCGACGAATCCGAAACCGACGCCGAAAGCAAAAAGGCCAAAAAAGCCCGCAAAGCCAAAAAAGCCGAGGGTGACGACAACTCCAGTGACCTGGACGGCAAAGACCTCGACGATGACGAAGACGACGATGAGGATGAGGACAACGAAGACACCCCCGAAGGCAAAAAAGCCCGCAAAGCCAAAAAAGCCGAGGATGAGGACGAATCCGACGCCAAAGCCGCGTTCCGGCGTGGCCGGATGGCCGAGCGCGAGCGCTGCGCCGCCATCTTCGCCAGCCGTGCGGGTGTGCTGCGCCCGGATATGGCCGCCGAAATCGCCTTCAGCAGCGGCATGAGCGTCGAAAAGGCCACCGTCTTCCTCGATCGCGCCGTGGCCAAGGTTGCCCCCGCGCGCCTGGCCGACCGCATGGCCACGGTGCAAGTGGCCAACCCAGGCACCGAAGGCGGCGAAAACCTCGACCCCAGCGATCCCAAGGCCCTGGCGCAAATGGCCATTGCCGCCGCTGCCAAAGCGCGCGGCCGCTGAGCCCCGCCACGCAAGCCTGATCCTCCCTTCCTCAGACCTCACGGAGCAAACCCATGGCACTCACCGTCAACCCCATCGGCGACAACCCGCAAACCCCGGGCATCTATGCCGAAACCTACCTGCCGGACCAGCTCATCGCCGGGCGGTTCCCACTGGTCACCGGCAACATCACGCTCGCTGCCGGCACCTTGCAGCGCGGCGCCGTGCTCGGCATGGTCACGGCGACCGGCAACTACATCCTGAGTGTGGCAACGGCCACCGACGGCAGCCAAGCCCCCAAGGCCATTCTTGCCGACTACGCCGATGCCTCCGGTGGTCCTGTCACTGCCCCTGCGTATCTCACCGGCGAATTCAACGCCGACAAATTGGTGTTCGATGCATCCTGGACCGTTGCCACCCTCACGCCGGTGTTGCGTCAGCTGTCGATGTTCATCAAGACCTTCGTCAGCGCTGCCGACCCCTCCTGACCTCGACTTCAACCACTGACCTTCAAGGCCCCTCACGGGGCCTTTTCCATTTCTGGGGCCTGCGCGGCCCCTTTTTTTTGGGAGCCCGACCATGGCCGCACCGAACAACACGTTCATCTACGACACCAACATGCTCATCCAGGTGGTGCCAAACCTCAAGCGCGCGCAGAAATTCCTGCTCGACACTTTCTTCCCCAACATCGTCACCGCCGATACCGAATACGTTTCCATCGACGTCGATGTCGGCATCCGCCGCATGTCGCCCTTCGTCAGCCCCCTGGTCGAAGGCAAACTGGTGGAGCAGCGCCGCTACCAGACCAACGTCTTCAAGCCCGCGTACATCAAGGACAAGCGCGCCCCCGACTTGCGCAAACCCGTTCGCCGCATGATCGGCGAACGCATCGGCGGCGACATGACCGGCCCCGAACGCATGATGGCCAATCTGGTGTTCGAAATGGAAGACCAGATCGACATGCTCGACCGGCGGCTGGAATGGATGGCCGCCCAGGCTTTGTCCACCGGCACCGTCACCGTGTCCGGCGAGGGTTTCCCCTCGACCCTCATCGACTTCGGACGGGATCCGACTCTCACCGTCACTCTGGCGGGAGCGGCGCAATGGGGGCAGACCGGCGTGGTGCCGTCCACGCTCATCGAGCAGTGGGGCCACCAGATGCTCAAGAAATCTGGCGGCGTGGCCACCGATATCGTGTTTACCACCACCCCATGGAGCACTTTCCTGGCCGATCCCGTGGTCAAGCAGGCGATCTGGTATCCGGGTCAAGGCGGCGAGGGCAACGCCGTCAACGTCGGCGCGCAGGTGCAGCGCGGTGCGCAATACAAGGGCCGCTGGGGCCAATACAACCTGTGGGTCTACAACGACTGGTATGTCGATGTCAACAGCGTCGAGCAGCCCATGCTGGTGGACGGCACCGTGGTGCTCACCGGCGCTGACCTCATGGGCACCCGCGCCTTCGGCCAGATCATGGACCCGGCGTTCAACTACGCCGCCATGCCGTATGCCCCCAAGACCTGGGTGGAGCAAGACCCCGCGCAGCAGTTCCTGCTCATGCAGTCCGCTCCCATCGTCATCCCCTCCCGCGTCAACGCCAGCTTCGCCGCAACGGTGATGGCTGCTGTCGTCAACTAAGCGAGCGTCCTCAATCATGGCAACCGCAAACAAAACCATCCTGGTCAGCGTGATCGTGCGCCGTGGCGTGCTGGTGCTCGACAAGATCACCCACCCCATCGGCGCCGAGGTCAGGCTTGCCGAAGACGAGGCCCAGCGGCTGCTGAGCCTGGGCGTCGTCGCGCTGCCCGAGGTAACCGCTGCCACGCCGCCCACGGCGGCTGAAGCCGCGCCAACGGCCACCAGCTCAGACGGCCCCAGCGTCACGTCCGTGCAGGAGTAAGGCGGCATGGTGAACTGGGACGCCCTGGTGCTTGGGCCCGTCGTCGCGCAGTTCGGTGAGCCCGTCACCTACTCCATCGGCGCGCAGGCTCCTGTGCCCATCACTGGCGTGTTCGACGAGCAATACACCGAAGTCGATCTGGCCGACGGGCAGCCCGTCACCAGCGCGATGCCCGTACTCGGCGTGCAGCTCTCCCAGTTTCCCGCGCCGCCGCAGCAGGGCGACACCCTGTTCATCCAGCGCACGGCCGAAACCTTCGTGGTCAAGGAAGTGCGCCCGGATGGGCATGGCGCCGCCAAGCTCATGCTCAACCTCGCCTCATGACCGCGCTCATCGTCTCCGGGCCCATGCTGGCACGCCGCCAGGTCCGCCTGGCGGCCGTGGCCGCGCTGCAAGCCATCCCCGGACTGTTCGTGCAAAGTCCGGGCGACTGGAACACGCCATCGTCCAACCTGCCCGCGGCGCTGTTGCGCGTCTCGGCCGAACGCAAGGACAGCGTGGTCCAGCAAATGCCCGAGTTCACCACCAGCGTGACGCTCGACATCGACTTGCGCGTGCAGGCCGCCACGGGCGCAGCCGCGCAAGACGCGCTCGAAGCGCTGGGCTACCAGGTCGAGCAGGCACTCTTCACCAACTACAGCCTGGTCGGGATGCTGCAGCAAATCAGCGGGGTCGATGTGGATGTCGAGATCAGCTCCGAAGGGCGCGAACACTTCGGCGGCGCGCGCATGCGCGTGAACTGCGAACTGTTCGAGGCTTTCGATCCCACCGCCGTGGCGCCCGCGCTCACAGCGTGGCCCGTGACGCCTCCTGCCACCGTGCCACTCACCAGCACCGGCATCCACCTCGACATGGACGCACCGTTCGACGCCAGCGGCACCTACACCCCAAGCGCCGACGCGCCGCCCTACACGCCCACCCCCGCGCCGCGCACCACCGGCCCGGACGGCCGCGACGAAGCCGCGCTCGACATCACGCTGCCCCAGTAACCCGGAGCCCCCATGCACATCAAACCCTCCCCCGGACTGCGCATCGTCGATCCGCTGCTGCGCGATTTTCTGCCCGAAGACGGGCGGCTCGTCACCCCCAGCGACTACTGGCACCGGCGCCTGCGCGATGGCGACGTCGTGCTCACCCCCGCCGCCGCTGCCAGCGAGGTCTCAGCCACCCCTAGTCCATCCCCGGTGCAAACCGAGGTTTCCGCCAAACCCGCCGCCGCTCGCAAGCGTGCTGACCAGTAAGAGGCCCAGCCATGTCCATCCCCTTCAAAAACATCCCTTCCGCTCTGCGCGTCCCGCTGTTTTTCGCCGAGTTCGACAACTCGATGGCGAACAGCGCGCAGGCCAATCAGCGCGCCCTCATCATCGGCCAGATCACTGCCGCCGGCGCCGCTGCGCCCAACGTGCCCATCATCAGCCAGGGTGTGGGCGATGCCATCACCCAGGGCGGCCCCGGCTCCATGCTGGCCCTCATGACGGCCACCTACCGCGCGGCCGACAACTTCGGGGAGGTCTGGTACCTGCCCCTGGCGGACGATCCCACGGCTACCGCAGCCTCCGGCACCATCACCATCGGCACCGCGCCCACGAGCAACGGCACGCTGTACCTCTACATCGCCGGCAACACCGGCAACGGCGGCTTTCCCATCACGCTGCCGGTCACCAGCACGCAGACTCCGGCGCAAATCGCTACCGCCATGGCGGCTGCTATCAACGCCACGCCCAACCTGCCGGTCACTGCAGCAGCGGCCCTGGCTGTCGTCACCCTCACCGCGCTCAACAAAGGCGCGGCCGGCAACGACATCGACATCCGCTTCAACTACCTGGGCGCGCGCGGAGGCCAGCAAACCCCGGTTGGTCTTGCGTTCACCATCGTCCCCATGAGCGGCGGTGCCGTCAACCCCACGGCCCTTCCCACCGCGCTGGCCAACCTCGCCAGCCAGCCGTTCGACTTCATCGTCTGCCCCTACACCGACACCACCAGCCTGGCGGCACTGGCCACGCTGCTCAACGACCAGACCGGCCGCTGGAGCTGGGATCAGCAGATCTACGGCCACGTCTTCGCCGCCTACCGTGGCACTCTGGGCAACCAGACCACCTTCGGCGCGGCGCTCAACAACCAGCACACCACCGTGTTGGGCTTCAACGATTCGCCCACCCCCAACTGGCTCATCGCCGCCGACCTGGCCGCAACCGCCGCCGTCAGCCTGCGTGCCGATCCCGCCACCCCGTTGCAAACGCTGGCGTTGTCCACCATGCAGGCGCCGCCTCTGCAGAGTCGTTTCGCCTTGAGCGACCAGAACACGCTGCTCTACACCGGCATCAGCACGTTCACGGTGGATGACGCCGGCACCGTGCGCCTGCAGAACGTCATCACCACCTACCAGAAAAACGCGTTCGGGCAGCCCGACAACAGCTATCTGGAGGTCGAAACCATGTTCACCCTCATGGCGGTTGTGCGCGACATGGCGGTCATGGTCACCAGCAAATTCGCCCGCATGAAGCTCGCGGCCAATGGCACCCGTTTCGCCGCTGGCTCCAACATCGTCACGCCCAACATCGTCCGCGCGGCTTTGATCGCCGAGTACCGGCACCTGGAGTTCGACCTCGGCTGGGTGCAGGACTCCACCGCCTTCGCGCAAAACCTCATCGTGCAGCAAAGCACCACCAATCCCAACCGGGTCGACGTGCTGTGGCCCGGCACGCTCATCAACCAGCTCCGCATCCTCGCCTTGCTGGCTCAGTTCCGCCTGTAGCCCGCAACTTCCCTCCCCCTGACATCAAGCCGCCTTCGGGCGGCTTTTCCCTTTTCTGGAGCGCCAAATGGCTGACACCACCAACCGGCTTGCCGGGATTGCCTACCTCACCGTGGACGGCCAGAGCTACATGCTCGCGGGCGAACTGTCCTACGGCGTGTCCACGGTCAAGCGCGAAACCCTGGCTGGCCAGGACCGCGTGCAGGGCTACTCCGAAATGCCCGTCGCCGGCTTCATCAGCGGCAGCCTGCGCGACAGCGGCGCGCTGAGCGTGGCCAGCATTAACGCCATGACCAACGTCAACGTCACCTGCGAGCTGGCCAACGGCAAGACCATCATCGGCCGCAATATGTGGACCGTCGAGGTGCAGGAAGTGAAGACGGCCGAGGCCACCTTCGAGGTGCGGTTTGAAGGCTTCTCGGTGCAGGAGGCCTGACATGGACCCACAAGACCTGCCGCCCATCGCCGAAGAACTCACCCTCACCCTGCGCAAGCCGGTGAAGTTCGCCGATCAAGAGTACGCCGTGCTCAACCTGCGCGAACCGACCGCTGGTGAACTGGCCAGGGCCATGAAAGAGGGCGGTGAACTCGACATGATGATCGCGCTCATCCATCTGGTGGCTGCCGTGCCGCGTGGCGTGGCCGAGCGCATTTCCCACCGCGACCTGGGGGAATGCTCGCGTTTTTTCGGCCAATTCTCCCGGGAGCAACTGTCCGCCTCGGCACCGTCGTCGCCGACCTGACCCTGCACTACCACTGGCCCCCATGCGCCGCGCTTGCACTGCCTCTCTCCACCCTGCTGTGGTGGCATGCCCAGGCCCTGCGCCAGACGTCCCCCTCTGAACTTCCGCCATGACCAACGCCGCCAAGATCACCATCACCGCCGTGGATGAAGCCACGGCGACGATGCTCAAGATCCGCGCCCAGATGCGCGCCATGACCCAGCCCATGCGCGACATCAAGACCAGCATGGGGCGCTTCGCCGAAGCGTCAGGCCTGAAAAAGGTGGGCCAGGACCTGCGCAAGGTCAGCCACGCAGCCGGCGCCGTCGCCAGGGGTGTGACCAAGACGATTGCCCCCATGGGCGCGCTCATCGGTGCCGGCACCATTGGCGGCGTGGCCGAGCTGGCCAACCGCTGGGGGCAGCTCGGCTGGAGCATCGAGCGCACGGCGCAGACCATCGGCGTCGCTCCGCAAAAGCTCCAGGCGCTGCAGGGAGCGGCCAAGCTTGCAGGACTGAGTGCCGACGACATGACCAGCAGCCTCGGGCGCCTCGGCACCACACTGCAAGACGCGCTCTATGGCCGCAACCAGCAAGCCCTGGCCACGCTCAATTACCTGGGCATCAGCATTCACAAAACGGCCACCGGCGCGGTGGACAGCACGCGTGCCTTGTCCGATCTGTCTCGCGTCATGCAAAAATACAACGGGCAGCCCCAGGTGCAACAGAAGATTGCCGGTGAGTTCGGCCTCGAATCGTTGTTGCCCTTGCTGCGTCAAGGCCCCGAGGCCATGCGCAAATACGAAGCCGAGGCCAAGCGCCTGGGCTATGTGCTCTCCGGGCCCGAGCTGCAGCGCGCCACGTTGCTGGGCAAATCCTTTACCGATCTGCAAATGAGCCTCACCGGCGTGCGCAACAGCATCAGCGATGCGCTGTTTCCCGTGCTGCAGCCCTTGTTGGCGCAAATGACCAACTGGATTGCTGCCAACCGGCAACTCATAGCCACCCGCGTGGGCGAATGGGTGGCTGAAATTGCGGCCTGGGTGCGCTCCGTGAATTGGGGCGCCGTGTGGCAGGGCATCAAGCAAACCGTGGCCGAAATCCGCAACATCGCCGTGGGCATCAACAGCGCGGTGCAGTCGCTCGGCGGCTGGAAAACTGCGCTTGAGCTCGCTTTCGGCGCCTGGGCCATCGGCAAGATCGGTCTTTTCACCGTTGCCGTGATGCGCGTCGCCGCGGCTTTTGGCTCAGTCAAAACGGCCGCCACGGCCGTAGCGGTCGGCAATGCTGGAGCGGCCGCCGGTGGAGGACTCGTCGCCGGCGCCGCTACGCTTGGAATTGGCGCCGGCCTGATGGCCTACTCACCCGCGATTGGCCAAGGCGAACAGCGCGGGCTGAACCTGCGTCGCCAATCGCTTCCAGCGCGCCAGCAGTATGTCCTTTCCATGCTGCAGACAATGGGACTCACGCCCATCGAAGCCGCCGGGTTGACGGCGAATTTCACGGCCGAGAGCGCGCTGAACCCTACAGCGCAGGGCGATTTCGACAAGAAGACGGGCAAATTCACCGCCTATGGCATCGGCCAGTGGCACGCGCACCGCCAGGCGCAATTCGCCAAGCTGTTCGGCATCCCGATGCAGAAATCCACCCTGCAACAGCAGCTCGGCTTTGCCCGTTGGGAACTGGGCAACACCAACAAACCGGCCCAGGCGCGCGCCGCGCAGGCCACCACGCCGCAGCAAGCCGGATCCATCTATTCGCGCTATTACGAGCGCCCGGCCCATGCCGACCGTGAGGCAGCGACCCGTGGCATTCTGGCGCAGCAGATCTACGCGCAGAACCAGATGATGTTTCGTGGCGCACCACCGGCCTCCGCGGCGCAGCGCGTTGACGTGCACGTCAGCATGGGCAACGTGCCCCCCGGCACGAAAGTCACGGCAACCGACGGCAATGGCCACAACGTGCCCGTGCGTGTGGGACGCAACCTGGTGGGAGCATCCTGATGGTCAACCCCATCACGGTGGCGCAGCAGGCCACCGGTATCGTCCAGTCGGTCTCCAACACCATCGGCGGCATCGGTTCGGCGCTTGGGCGTTTGAGTACCGGCTCGTTCTGGGATCAGCTCAAGCCCGCGTCGTACCGTGGCATTCCCTTCAATGTCCTGGCGTCCGAGGCCACCATCGGCCGCAAGAACGCCGTGCACGATTACCCCCTGCGCGATGGCGCCTGGGTGGAAGACATGGGCGCCACGGCGCCGCGTTTGCACCTTCACGGGTTCCTCATCGGTGACGACTGCATTGCGCAGCGCGCCGCCATGATCCGCGTCATGAATGCGGGGGGCACCGGTCCGCTCGTGCATCCGTCGCTCGGCAATCTCAATCAGGTCAGCCTGGCCGAATGCACGTTCACCGAACGCATGGAGCGCGGCCGCGTGATCGAGATGGACATGACGTTCATCGACGGCATTCAGCGCATCTACCCCACCATCGGCATCAACACGCCCGGCGTGGTGGTGGCGGCAGCCAATGCCGCAAGCACATCCGCCGCCGCCAGCTTCGTCAAAACCGTGCTGGGCGCGGCGCAAGCGGCGGTGTCGCTCGCGCAGGGCGTGGTGGCCAACGTCGAGGCCTATGTGCAGGGCGTGCAGGGCGCGGTGCAAAACGTCGCCAGCCTGTGGAGCGCCGTCAGCACGCTGCCGGGCGCGTTGGGGCGCCAGTTCCGCGCGCTGACCGATGGTTTCGCCAGCTTCAACACCGGCAATCCCGGCTCGACAGCCACGGTGCAAAGCCTGGAAGGGCAAACGGCCGCGGCTCACCTGCAAACCCAGGCCGCAGTGCAGTCGCTGCAAACCGCCGCGGCGACTTTCGCGGCGTCCACACTCACCCCCTACACCACGGCAGTCCAATCGCTGGCCCAGGCAGTGCTGGCTGCGGCATCCACGCCGCGCGATGCCATCGACGTTTTTGCCGCCATGACCGTGATGCCGGCGTTGCCGTACCAGGCTCCCGGTACGACGGCCTACACGGTGCAAGGGGCGCAGTCCGACTTGTTCCGGCGCGCAGCAGTCATTGCCCTGGCGCAGGCCTCCAGCCGGTATCAACCCAGCAATGCCGACGACGCGCTGGCGTTGCGCGACCAGGTGACCACGCTGCTCGATCTTGCAATCACGACGGCCGGCAACCAGGGCAACGACGCGACCTATCTGGCGCTGCGCACCCTGCGCGCCGCCGTGGTGCAGGACCTCAACACCCGTGGGGCTCTTCTGCCTGGCGTGGTGACCATCACCACGCCCTCGTCACTGCCCGCGCTGGCTTTGGCCCAGCGGCTGTACCGTGATGCCAAGCGCAGCGACGAACTGGTGGCTGAGGCCAGCCCCCGGCACCCAGCCTTCATGCCCACCACCTTCCGGGGGCTCGCCGCATGATGCCCACCGACGAACTCACCCTGCGCATCAACGGCGCCGACATTCGCGGCTGGACAGAGGTGCGCGTGACGCGTGGCATCGAGCGCGTGCCGTCCGATTTTGAAATCGTGATGACCGAGCGTCTGCCTGGCGACCTGCACGCCGTCACGGTGCTGCCGGGGCAGCCGTGCCGGATCTTGCTGGGCGGGGATGTGGTGCTCACCGGCTATGTCGACCGCTTCGCCCCATCCATCAGCCCGCGCGGCCATCAAATCTCCGTCACCGGGCGCGGCAAGTGCTGCGACCTGGTGGACTGCTCGGCCGAGTGGCCCGGCGGCCAGATCAGCGGCACCAGCGCGCTGGATATCGCCACCAAGCTGGCCGCGCCCTACGGCATCAAGGTGGCCATGGCAGCGGGCGTGCCGCCCGGCGACCCCATCCCTCAGTTCAACCTCATTCTGGGCGAAACCGCGTGGGAGACCATCGAGCGCGTTTGCCGCTACCGCGCGCTGCTCGCCTACGAGCTGGCTGATGGTTCTCTGGTGCTCGACCAAGTGGGCACCGTGGCGCATGCCAGCGGCTTTGCCCAGGGGCAAAACGTCCAGGCCGCGTCCATGCACTACAGCATGGACCAGCGCTATTCCCGCTATGTGGCGTTTTACCAGTCCATCGAAACGCTTGGCGACTTGAACGCCGCAGGGGTGGACGGGAATTTGATCGCCACCGTCGTGGACGCCACGGTCACGCGTCACCGCCAGCTCGACATCATTGCCGAAGCCGCGGCCGGTGGACCACAGGTTGCCGTGGCCCGCGCCAACTGGGACAGGGCGCGGCGCTGGGGGCGCAGTTTCGTGTGCTCGCTCACCACCGACACCTGGCGCGATTCCGCCGGGCTGCTGTGGCAGCCCAATAGGCAGGCGTTGCTGCAACTGCCCCTGCTCAAGATGAGCCTGGCGCAATGGGCTATCAGCGAAGTGACCTACAGCCTGGGCCAGGAGGGCACCACGGCGCAGCTCACCCTGATGCCGCCCGACGCCTTCCTGCCCGAGCCGGTGCTGCTGCAGCCGTCCTGGCTCATGGAGTTGTCCGGGCAAAACCCGCAGATGCTCGGCTTGCCCAGCAGCAGCTTCCAGACGGTAGACCAGATCATCAACCAGGTCACCGGGGGCGCGCCATGATGGACGTGCTGCAACGCCTTGGCCGCAGGCTGCAGATGCTTGCCGGCCTTGGCCGCGTTCAATGGGTGAACGACTCCGGCCAGGTGCAAACCGCACAGCTCACGCTGACCGCGCTGGAGGTGCGCGACAACACGCCACGGCTGGCCGAGTTCGGTTTCACCAGCAACCCCCCACCGGGCGCGGATGCCGCCCTGCTGTTTCTGGGCGGCGACCGTTCCAACGGCGTGGTCATCGCCACCGGGCATCAACGCTACCGCCTCAAAGGGCTGGCCAGCGGGGACGCGGCCATCTACGACAGCCGCGGCCAGAGCGTGTGGCTGACGCCCGGCGGCATTGTGGTCAACGGGGCTGGTCTGCCGATGGTGGTCAACAACACGCCCACGGTCACGGTCAACGCGGCCACGTCGGTCACGCTCAACACGCCGACGACGCATTGCACCGGCAATCTCAACGTGGACGGCAGCGTCGTGGCCCAGGGCGACATTTCCGACCACGGCACCAAGAGCATGGCCGGCATGCGCACGGTCTACAACGGCCACACCCACACCGACCCGCAGGGCGGCTCCGTGTCCACACCCTCCGCCGGAATGTGATGAGCGACATCGCCACCGTATGGGCCGGCCCGCTGCAAGCCAGCGGCGACTGGCAGATCGCACCGCCCGACCTGTTGTCGGGCAACGACCTGCAAACCGCCGTGCTCATCAGCATCTTCTCCGACCGCACGGCGCTGCCGAGCGACACCATTCCAGACGGCACCACCGACCCACGCGGCTGGTGGGGTGACGCTGCGCAATACCCCGTGGGATCGCGCCTGTGGCTGTTGTCGCGCGCCAAGCAGACCCGCGAAACCCTGCAGGCCGCGCAAAGCTACATCGTCGAGGCCCTGAAGTGGCTGATCGATGACGGCGTTGCCGCCGCGGTGGATGTGGGTTGCGCGTGGACGCAGCCAACGCTGCTCGGCGCGCGCATTGTGGTGCTGCGCACCGATGGAACGACACAATCCATGAATTTTGGATGGGCCTGGAGCCAGCATGCCGTTTAGCCGCCCCACACTCGACAACCTGCGCGCCATGGCCGCACAGGACATTGCCGCGCAACTCCCAGGCACCGACCCGCTGCTGCGCTTCTCCAATCTCGGCATTCTGGGCGATGTGCTGGCCGGCTTGTCGAATCTGCACTACGGCTATCTCGACTGGATTGCGCAACAAGCGGTTCCCGTGACGGCGACCGATGAGTTCCTGGAGATGTGGGCGTCGCTCAGAACGGTTTACCGCATGGCCCCCACCCAGGCCACGGGGCAGATCGTGTTCGGCGGAACGAACAATGTGGTGCTGGCCGCCGGCACGTCCGTGCAGCGTAGCGACGGCACGCCGTACACCGTCACCACGGGAGGCACCGTGGCCGGGGGTAGCGTGACCGTGACCGCTCAGGCCAATGCCGACGCCGCCGGACTCACCGGCGCCTTCGGCAACTGCGCATCCGGCACGCAGTTCAGCCTCGCCGCACCCATCGCTGGCATTGCTGCTGCTGGCGCGGCTGCCTCGCCCTTCACCGGTGGCACCGATCTGGAGCTCGACTCCAGCCTCCGAGCCCGCATGCTGGAGGCCTATCAGCAAACGCCCGAAGGAGGCGCGCAGGGCGACTACATCACCTGGGCGCTGAGCGTGCCTGGCGTCACACGCGTCTGGGTGGCACCGAATGGCATGGGCGCCGGCACCGTGGTTGTGCGCTTCATGATGGACAGCGCGGATTCTGCTTTTAACGGATTCCCGCAAGGCACCAACGGCGTGGCCGCCGCCGATGGCCGCGCAGCGGCCGCCACCGGCGACCAGCTCGCGGTGGCCAACGCGCTGTTCCCTTTGCAGCCCGTCACGGCTTTGGTGTATGCCGTGGCGCCCGTGGCCAACCCGGTGAATTTCAGCATCAGCGGGCTGACCGGCGCCAGCAGTCTGCTGCAGTCACAGATCGCGGCAGCCATCGCCGCGGTGTTTTTGCAGTATGGCTCACCCGGCGGAACCGTCGCTCTGAGTTACATCGAGTCCGCCATCGCCGCGCTGCCTGGGACCGCTGGATTCGTCATCACAATGCCCGCGGGCAATATCGTCAGCCCCGTTGGCGCGTTGCCCACGGTGGGCACCATCACCTACGCATAAGCCATGGCCGCGCCCATCTACTCGCAGGCGGACTACACCGCCGCGCTGCAGTCCTTGCTGCCCCGTGGCCTGGTGTGGCCACGCGACGGCGCCAGCGTGCAGGCGCAGGCCATTTCAGGTTTTGCGCAGAGCTTTGCGCGCAGTAACGGCGCGGCGAGCAACCTGCTGGTCGACGCATTCCCCGACACCGTGGTGCAGTTGCTGCCCGAGTGGGAAGCCACCCTGGGGCTGCCAGATCCTTGTGCCGGTGCGCAGCCCACGCTGCAGGCGCGCCGCGCGCAGGTGGTGGCGCGGCTGTCGAGCATCGGCGGCCAGAGCGTCGCGTATTACACGGCGCTTGCCGCGACGTTGGGCTACAGCATCACCATCCAGTCCTTCCAGCCGTTCCGTTTCGGGCGCACTTTCGGCACACCCCTCGACGGCGAAGACTGGGCGCACGCTTGGCAGGTGACGGTGGCGCAATACACCATCAACAGTTTCCGGCTCGGCACCGACACCTTCGGCGAACCCTTCGCGTCGTGGGGCAGCACGGTGCTGCAGTGCGAGCTGCAAGCGGCGCAGCCTGCCCACACCATCCTCAACTTCCTCTACACGAGCTGAAAACATGGACTTGCTGATTGCATCCAACACCGTGCCTCAGGCACAGGCCGATGTCGCGCCCATCGCCGGCACCCCCGCCTGGGCCACGGGCGGCAACCCGGCGACGAACACGCCGGCGACGATTTTTCCGGCCTACGCATTCAACGCGCTGCAGGCCGAGCTGACCGCGGTGATCCAGGAAGCCGGCATCACGCTTGACCGCACGAAGCTCAACCAGCTTGCCGCGGCGATCCAAAAAATGACGCAAGGCGGCGCCGGCAGCACGGCCCCCGACTCCGGCACCGCAGGCGCCTACGCCATCACCCTGACGCCAGCCCCTCTTGCCATCACTCCCGGCATGATCGTCGGCATCTCAGCTGTCGTGGCCGCCAACACCGGTGCCTCGACGCTCAACATCAACGGTCTCGGCGCACTTCCCATCCACGGTCCTGGTGCCGCTGCGCTGCAGGGCGGCGAATTCGTTGCCGGCGGCAATGCCATTCTGCGGGCGAATGCGACGGCAACAGCATTTGACCTGGTGTGGACCACCGGAGCGCACCCAGTCGCTCCAGCTTTAGCCGGCGGCCAAGCCGTCGCCGCGTCACAGCTTTTAGGGACTTTGGGCGTATCGGTTTATGCGGCCGTTGTCGGCACATCCATCAGCGCGACAACGCCAGCGTTTGTTGCGCCGTGTCAAGGTAAGGCATTAGTTAATGCCATTTTTGCGCAATCTATTACATATAACCCTACTCTAAGTGCGAGCGCATCACTGGCTGGGATGCAACAAGTTCTAGTCGGCGCTGGAGGTTTATTCGGCATGTATGTCGGAGAGCTTCCCATGAGTCAGGGGGAATCCTCAACATTTACGGCTTTAGGAACATCATCTACGTCTAATTCTCAATTTTTGGCTATATGGGTAACCTGGATTCCGGAGCCTTTGGGGGGACTATAATGCAAGTTGCATACACCGAGTAAAATCATGCCTACTTATTCATTAATGTATAACACATCGTCCGGGGCAATATTTGGGGCGCATTATTACGGTGAAAATAATACCTTAGTTGCCAACAATGAAATTGTCTGCACGGAAGCACAATATAATCAAGCAAATTTATATGTTGTGGATGTTTCAACGACGCCTCCAACTTTGGTGCAATCGCTTGCCGTGGCGCAAAATATGCAAATCGAAATGCTGACATTGGCATACGCCACTTCAATTCAGGCCCCCGTGAGCTACACCAGCAAGGGCGGCGTCACCAAGACCTACCAAGCCGATCCGCAGAGCGTCGCGAATCTCACGCAAATGCTGCTCACCTTTCAAGCGGGGGCCGCCACGCCGGCAGGCTTTTATTGGGTGTCTGTGGACAACACGCGGGTGCCGTTTACCTACGCCGACATGCAAGGGCTGGCATCAGCGTTTGGTGCCCAAGGTGTGCCGGCCTTCCAGCAGTTGCAAAACCTCAAGTCCGAAGTCTTGGCCGCCACCACGGTGAGCGCTGTGCAGGCCATCGTGTGGTGACATCGCCTCACCTTCAATCCGCCGCCTTCGGGCGGTTTTTTATTGACCGCAAAGGACGGCCATGCAAGATCGCACCGACATCCTCCAATGGTTTCATCAACACGTCCCGTTCGCCGCCATGCTGGCCACCGAGGAAATCGGCAAGCGCCCGCTTCTTACGCGAGTGATCGAAAGCCTGTCCATCGCGCTGGCTGGCGGGGCTTTTGCCGCGTACATCACCCTCACCTCTCTGCAAGCCGTGCACTCGGCGCAGATCCTGGACCTGCACCGGGAAATCGCGCAGGAACACCAGGACACCGTGATGCAGTTGCAGAGCCTGCAGATGCAGATCACCGACGTGCAGAGCGGCGTGACGGCAACTCGCAACCATCAAATGGGCAAGCGGCGATGAGCGTCGAACAAACTCACGAAGAGCGAGAGACGCTTGCGGTGGAGGTGAATCTTCCCGGCCATGCGCCGCGTACCGAAACCGCGTTGTTTGAGCGCACGCGCAAGGCTTTGATTGCGCGCGACGGCGGCTGCTGGATTTGCGGCGCGACCGACGCCAAGGATGCGCCGCTGCAAAGCCACCACTACCCGGTGGAGCGATCCCTCGCCACGGCTTGGGACTGGCCGCGCTTCATGCGCGACTGCAAGGCCGGAGCGTGGGGATTACATGCTCAAGCCTTCGACTGGGATCATTTCGATGCGGCGAACCCGTACACCTTTGTGGATGATCAAACCGTGAACGGCATGTTGCTGTGCGAACAGCACCACATTGGCAAGGATGCCGGCATTCATGCCATGCCGCACCCGCTGTGGGTGTGGCAGCGCTACGCCCCAAACGGCTACAAGCTGTCGGACGTCGAAATCATCCATCACCAATCATGAGCCGACTGATTGCCATGGCCCTGCTGGCTTGCCTGCTGGCCGGTTGCGGCGGCGGCTCTGTGGCCACTGCCAGCGCACCAACCCAGCGCACCACTCACCCCAATCCTTGAAAGGATTTTCACCATGTCTGGAATCTCAAACTACCTTGCCAACAAAGAAGCCGATTTTGAACTTCGTGGGCAAGTTTTCACGCCGCCCGCAACGATCTACATCGCCTTGTTGCTGTGCTCGAACGGCCCGATTGCGCGCAGCACGGCGTATGCCCTGGGCAACACCGTGAGCGTCATCGCGGCCGATGGCTACAACCACCTGTATGCCGTCACCACCGCGGGCACGACGGCTGCAACTGCGCCGGCTTACCCCGGCAATCCCGGCGAAGCCATCACGGATGGCACGGCCGTCCTGACTGAGCAAAGCGATGTGCTTGCCGCAGCCGGTTCCACGCTCGTCGAGCCCGCTGTCGGAGGCTACGCCCGTGTGGCCGTGGCATCGTCACTGGCCGACTGGTCAGGCACGCAAGGCGCGGGCACCACGGTGGCATCCAGCGGCACCACGGCAGCCATCAGCAACAACATCACCATCACCTACCCAACGCCCTCGGCACCTTGGGAAACCGCACCGGCTCAAGTCTGGGGTTTCGCCAGCTTCGATGCGGCCACGGCAGGCAACCTGCTGCGCTTCGGTGGACTTGGTGCCGACCAGATCATCAACACCGGCAACGGCGTGAGCTTCGCGCCGGGGCAGTTGGTGTTTCACCTGGACGCGAGGTAATCATGGCGCTCATCATCTCCGCACCGACGGTGAGCGAGGCCTACGCTCAGCTTCGCTCGTTCACCATCCGCGTGCAATCCGTGGCCAGCATTTTTGCGACGCAGTACGCAGCTGGCGCCGTGGGCCTCGACATTGTGGAGCCGCTGATTGGACAGGGCACGCAGTTGCTCGGACTGGCGCAGCAAGTCGCCAGCCTGACGGCGTTGCAGAGCAATTTCGACGCCTACGTCTCGGCGCAAACCGGCCAGTTGCAGACAGACGTGCACACATCATTTTTGACCGCCATGAGCGCGCTGCAAACGCTGGTGGGTGCTTTGATTGCCGCCGTGCCGGTGGACGCCAGCGGCTACGTCTTGGACCGCAAAATCAGCGCCAGCGGTGTCATCACCACGCAGACGGCCACCGCTGCGACACTGGCGAATGTGAACACGGCGCTCACTGCATGGCTGGCCACGCTGGCCTGAGGTAAGCCGTGGCCATCACGCGCATCACACCCTGGACGGCTTCGCCCGTCAACTGGACAACATCGATTGCAGGTGCATCCACCAATACCCCAGCCGGTGCGCTCATTGTTACCTCGGTGCAGAGCACCAGCACGACGGCGCCCACGGTTTCGGACACTGCGGGGAACACGTATACGGTTGTTGCGGGTGCCAGTGACAGCGCGCACCTCTCCACTTGGCTGGCGTATTGCTTATCAGCAATTGCCAACACGGCCAACATCGTCACTTGGGCCGATCCCAGCGCGGTTTTGGCCGAAGCGCAAGGAGCGACGTACTCAACCAGTTCAGGGACGTGGGCGTTTGGTTCGACGGCCAGCGGCTACACAGCGTATGCCACGGCGCTTCCTCTCACCATTTCGATTTCCGGTGCTGGGGTTTTGGCTGGCGGATTTGGTGAGTATGAGGCTGGCGCCGACACATTTACCGTATCCGGGTTGACGATTGAATCGGCCACACCTGGATCGGCCAATATTGGCTCGTGCTGCTACGCCGACGACATTACGACTGGCGGGCTGTCGGGCTATGCGATCAATGTCTCCGACAACAACGCTACCTATGGTGGGTACATCTGCGGCATCGTCGGCGCGTTCACGGTTGCGTCGTCCGCTGGCTCCAACGCTCTCGCCGGCGCATCGGTGCAGTCGGCAGCAGCATCCGGCACACTCAGCATTGCGGTGCCGGTGCACGCGGTCTCGTTGCAGGCGCAGGGCGCACAAGGCTCGCTCACCGTGCAGGTGCCACTGTCCGGCTACGCCACGGCCACGCAGCAAGTCGATGGCTCTCTGCGCATTTCCGTACCACTCTCGGCGGCCAGCGTGCAGACTGCCATGGCGCAAGCCACGCTCGGCGTATCGGCCAAGCTGGCCGGAGCGAGTGCGCAGCAAGCCACGGCGACAGCATCCTTGAGCCTGCACGTCGCACTGGCCGGGGAGCAATTGCAGCAAGCGGTTGGGGTGGGGACGCTCACCAATACAACCGCTGGCGCCGTCAATCTTTCGGGAAGTTCGGGCCAGTCTCAGGCTGCGCAGGGTGCGCTCTTGGTGTCGCACGCGCTGCAAGGTGCCAGTCTGGCCATCAGCACAGGCTCCGGCAGCCTTGCGGTGGATGTGCCGATGAGCGCGTCCTCGGTGCAGGCCAGTCGCGCCACGGGAGCGTTATCCGTCGGTGTCGCGCTGCAGGCTGTGGCGCTGCAAAACGCACTGGCACAAGCCACGCTGTCGAACGCCATCAACCTATCGGGCAGCAGCGCCGCGCAACAAGGTGCCGGTGGCATGCTGCTGTTGCACATCAACCTGGACGCAGCCTCGGTGCAGCAAGTCAGCTCCGTGGCCACGCTCGGGATTTACACGGCAGCGACGTACATCGCCAATCGCCGCTACTACGCCGCCGATGCACCCCTTGCGTTTTATGCCGATCCCTTATTCAGCGCCTACGCCGCTGCCCCACCCCTTGCGTTTTATGCCCACTCATGACTGCCATCGCATCCACGCTTGATCCTCGCGCCAAAGATGTGTTCACGCTCGACTTCACGGCTCAGCTCAACCCTGGCGAAACGCTGGCCAGCATCGTGGGCATTGCCGTCACCGCCGTGCGCGGAACCGATCCCAACGCGGGGGCTTTTGTCGCCACGACGCCCGCGCCGGCCATCAACACCGCACCGGTGACCGTCAACAGTTCGACGGTTTCGGGCGTGTTGCAGCCGAGCGTGACGGTGGCCACGGGCTGCTGCATTCAGGGCGCAATGGGTGGCGGCCTGGATGGCACCTGGTACGAGATTGTCGGCATCGCGCAATCCACCAACGCGCAGCGTGTGCTGACGTGCAAGCTCATCGTCCCGGTGTCGGCATCATGAGCCCGCTTCAGATTTCCATCGCCAGCGGCGCAACACTGGCGGTTGCTGAGGCCTGGGCGCATGCCATCAATGCCGCGTGCCTGCGTTTCGAGATCACCACCCCGAACCGTCAAGCGGCCTTCCTCTCGCAAATCGGCGTAGAAAGCGGTGGGCTCACCGAGCTCGTCGAGAATTTGAATTACAGCGACCAGGCGCTGCTGGGCATTTGGCCGGATCACTTCACGCCGGCGCAAGCGGCCGAGTACGGGCGCACGGCCACGCATGCCGCGAACCAGGAAATGATCGCCAACATTGCCTACGCCAACCGCATGGGCAATGGCGACGTGGATTCCGGCGACGGCTGGGCGTACCGTGGGCACGGCTTGATTCAGCTTACGGGCCGCGGCAATTACAGCGCCGCTGGACTTGCTCTGGGCTTACCGCTGGAAACCTACCCGGAACGTGCCGCGCTGCCGAACGAGGCGGCATTGATTGCCGGCTGGTACTGGCACCAGCACGGATGCAATGCCCTGGCCGACAACATGCGGATCGTGGCGCTCACGCAAGCCATCAACGGTGGCCTCAATGGCATCAACCGACGCCAGCAATTGTTTGCGCTGGCCGTCCCCGAACTCACCACCGCATGAGCGACGTCATGGACCTTGCCGACTTGGCGGAAGCGCGTGAACAACAGCATCGGGATGCCGCGCTGTCCGAGCATCAGCACCGCGCCAGACGCATGCAATTGGTACCTTGCGGCGGCTGCATGTATTGCGACGAGAGCGTGCCGCCTGGTGCGCTGTTTTGCCGCCCAGATGCGGGCGGATCGTGCCGCGACGACTTCGAGGCTTTGGAAGCGGCCAAGCGCCGCAACGGAGGCTGAGATGCCTGCTCTCTGGATGATGCTCTGGCTGCCATGGATGCTGCTTTGGATGCCCTGCTGACGGTGGATCTGTGGTTCGTCGGCTTTTGCTTGATCTGCCTGTGCATCCTGTTCTGGTTTTTCAACGACAAGGATTGATATGCCACCCGCATTGATTCGCCTACTTTCCGCCGCCGGCCTGTTTGCCCTTTGGGGCGCGCTGGTGTTCCTGGGCAAAACCGATGCGCAGGGCCTGGTGCTCGGCATCCAGGCCGCATTGCTCGGCCTCGGTGTGTTCCACACCGCGATGGCTGTCCCACCGTCTGCCCAACCTTCCTCCCCTCAGTCTCAACCTCAACCGGAGCAAACCCCGTGAAAATCCTTTTGGCATCTTTGATGGCGCTGGCGCTGGCCGCGTGTGCAACGACCACACCCCAGGCGCAGACGCAGTACGTGCAGGCCTGTGCAGCCTATGGCGCGGCACTGACGACGGCAGCGACTTTGCGCAAGGACGGCAAGCTGACGGCTGCCCAGATTGCACAGGTCTCGCTCGTCGATCAGCAAATCACGCCGATCTGCACCGGGCCACTGCCGGCGAATCCAACAGCCCAGACGCAGCAGATCACCGCTGCATTGACCACGTTTGCAATCATGACAGGAGCCAAGAAATGAGCGCCGTACCCGATCAAACCCAAGTGGCCTTGCAAACGGCCCTCAGCACCGCCGAAGCGATGGCCCCCACTGTCGCCGGGGTTGGTCTCGCCGCAGCCAGCGTTGCCAATCCGAATGTCGCCTTGGCCATCCAGCTTGGCATGGCTGCGCTCCCGCTGCTCCAGCAGAGCATGGCGCTCGCCCAGGCCGGGAATGCGGATCCGGCGCAAGTGGCCGCCCTGTGGGCCAATGTCAATGCCATTGTGCAATCCGGGCACAACGCCTGGGTTGCACAGAATCAGGCTGCGGTGGCCTGAGATGCGTACCCTCGGAGAGATTGCGCTGTACGTCGTGATCGGCGTGGGCATCGTGGCCGTCATCGGCATCGACACCATCGTGCAAGTGATCCGCTCTGCCCTCGGGCGTGGCGACCATGATTGATCCGTCGGTGCTCGACTACGCCCAGCTTGCGGCTCGCGTCTACAACGATCCGCCGCAGTTCGGGGATGCATCGGGAGCGGCTCGCGCCCGCATGTACGGCAACGTCCTGGCGTTTCGCGGCACCGACGACATCGCAACCTGGCTGGCCGATTTCGACATCAACACCTGCGACGTCTCCGGTCTCGGCCGCGTGCATGCCGGATTCTGGGGAGCGCTCGCCGGAATCCTGCCCATCCTGCTGGCGCAACCGACGCCTGCGGCCATCGTGGGGCATTCCGAGGGGGCAGCACTGGCCACCCTGTACGCGGGCGTCCTGTGCGTGCTCAATCGCTTGCCGACAGCGGTGTACGGGTTCGAACCGCCGCGCATGTGCGCCGACAAGACGCTGGCCGATTTGCTCAAAGCCAAAGGTGTGATGCTGTTTTACACGTCCAACGGCTCTGACCCGGTGCCGCTGGTGCCGATGGAGTTGTCCATCCCTGGGCCGCTCTCACCGATTGGTGCGCCGCGTGGGCCAATCCCCGATATTGAGGATCACCTGATTGGCAACGTGATCGCCGCGCTTGGCCCAATCGTGGCCCACACGGTGCGGTCTGAGACAGCGAAGTCCAAAGTCGCGCGCGATGGCAGACTGCCACTGAGGCCCGATTAGCCGGATGTCAAATCCCCTATGACGCTTTCGGGATTGGTCGATTAATGCTAACGGATCAGATCAACAGCCGCCGGCGTCTCGGCGGAGCAATGAGCGCCTTTCCTCGAATTCCTTTCGCGTAACGCTTATAGATCGTGGTGAAGAAGCTTTCGCTTTCCTGCGACCATGCATAAAGGCTTTTTGTGCGCCCGTCAATGGTGACCATAATCTTGAACGCGCGATTCCTTGATTGTTCTGCGCGCGTCGCCCACCGGCAGTTTTGAGGCGAGTAGCTGAGGGCATTGTCCTTGCGCTCAATGGTCAAGTCAGGAGCCCAGCCATTGGCAAGCGCCCATTCTAGGAAGGGCGGAAAATCGAGCCATTCGGAGCAGACGGCGATACCTTTGCCGCCGTAGCAGCGGTTTGACGCATTCCCGCACCGCAGTTTCATCGCGCGCCAGGTAGTGTAGATGGGATGTCTGATGAGGCCGTGCCGTTCATGCATGTCGATATTTTACACCCCCGTTACCGCTGGTGCAAAAAATGGTGTAAAACCGTGTCATGCACCGGCCGAAAGTGGCTGACAGAAGGCATCGTTACTCTCTGAGGACAAGACGCCACGAGCCGTCAGCTTGCCTTCACACGGCAGGGGCCACAGGTTCGATCCCTGTACCACCCACCAAAATCAACAGATCTCATCGGGCCATCCTGATCAACAGCCACGCATCGTGGCTGTTTGTTTTGGGCGTTGGGGCCGAGCCGCGTCGCATGTCTCGATGCAAGTCTCCAATCTCTCGGCCGAGGGCGGAGCACAGATCCGCAACGACCTGCTCAATTCTGGGTTTACCTCAAGTCCAAGATGCAAACTTTTGATCTTGCATCCATTTTTCCCTTTTGTTACGCTGCTGGTCAATTCTCGCTACTCACGCCATGCGCCCCCACTTCCGTTGTCAACGTCCTGCCAGGGGGTTGCTGTCGCTGCTGCTCGTGTTCACCTTGTTCGTGGCGGGGACAGGCGCGGTGCTTGCCGCCAACCAGGACGGCACGGTTTCGGCATCCGGCGAGAGTGGCAAGGCCATGTCGCATCGCGCTGCCATCAAGACGAAGCGCTTGACGAAAAAGCACGCCGTGGCTCTCGCCCGATCGGTCAAACGTCGCCGCCTGCATGTCGCGTCGCCGGCGCGCCGCGGCAAACCCGTGGTGCGTGTGAATGTGAAGCGGCATCCGTCACCCACGGTTCGGCGCGTCGTTGCCGATCGGCCCACGCCCAGGGCTGATATGGCGACGTCGGATGACCCGGTTGCTTTGCGTTCCGGCTCTGCTCTGGTGATCGATGCGCAGACCAATCAGGTGCTGTTGAGCAAGAACGCGATGGATGTGCGCCCCATTGCATCGCTCACCAAGCTGATGACTGCGGCGGTGATCCTCGAC
>JAEHJW020001201.1_pt1 | contig 42461 bp, 45 predicted proteins | sample 9271431 | NCBI WGS metagenome assembly JAEHJW02
TCACCCGTTCCAGGATCGCGGCGCCGGCGAAAATCACGTCGGCGCGGCCGGGGTCGAGGCCGGGCAGCTTGCGCCGCTCCTCGAGCGGCGCGGCGCCAAACCGCGCGATCGCCTCGAGCACCTGCGCGCGCCGCAGACGGTAGCCGTGAACGACCGTGGAGTCGTAGTGCGTGAGGCCGAGCGCGACGGCGCAAACCGTCGTCACCGTGCCGGCGATCCCGACCATCACCGCCGGCGCGAAATCCCATCCCAGCGCCTGCAGCGACTCGTCGCAGGCGAGCCGCAAGTCGGCGGCTTCGCGGGTGGTCGGCGGATCGTGCCGCACGATTCGTTCGGTAAGCCGCACCGAGCCCAATTGCAGGCTGGTCAGCATTGGGTCGCGGCCCGACTCCGAGCGAATCAACTCGGTGGAACCGCCGCCGATATCGACCACCAGCGCCTTGGCCGCCGGATCGAGCTTGAGCCCGCGGCAGGCCGCGAGCCACGAGAGCCGCGCTTCGGTTTCGCCGGTGACGATTTCGAGCGTGACGCCGGTGCGTTGCTTGACCCGCGCGATAAATTCCTCGCCGTCGCGCGCGTCGCGCAATGCCGCGGTGGCGACGGCCAGAATCCGTTCGGCGCCAAGCTCGCGCGCGCGGCTGACAAATTCGCTGATCGTGTCCAGCGTGCGCGCCGCCGCTTCAGGCTCGAGCGCGCCGGCCGCGTCCACGCCGCGGCCGAGCCGGGTGATCCGGCTGAGCTCGGTGATTTTGGTCACGCTTGCGGGCGCGACCGCCTCCACCACCAGCATCAGCACCGTATTGCTGCCAACGTCCAACGCGCCGAGCTTCACGCCGTCACCACCTCATTCCCGCGCGTTGCCACGTCACGCGAACGCGACGCGCGCCGCATCCGCGCCGTCCGGTTCGATCCGTTCGCGCGCGATCCAGTCGTCGCACGCGGCCAGCGCCCGTTCGCCGAGCGCGGTTTTCTTCGCCCGGCCGCGCATCCGGCCCGCCAGTTCGGGCATCAGGCCGAAGTTGGCGTTCATTGGCTGGAAGTCGCGCCGCGCCGGATCTGTGATATAGGCGACGAGCGAGCCGAGCGCGCTTTCACGCGGCGGCGCAGTCGGTTCGGCGCCATCGCACAGCCGCGCCAGATTGATCGCCGCAAGCATCCCGGCCGCCGCCGATTCCACATACCCTTCGACGCCAATCATCTGTCCGGCCATGAACAGATCGTCGCGGCCGCGCAATTGCAGAGTCGGTCTCAGCAGGCGCGGCGAATCTATAAACGTGTTTCGATGGAGCGAGCCGAGCCGCACGAATTCCGCCCGTTCCAGCCCCGGGATCATCCGCAGAACGCGCCGCTGCTCCGGATAAGTCATCTTGGTCTGGAAGCCGACTATATTATAAAGCCGCGCCTCGCGATCGTCCTGACGCAATTGCACGACGGCGAACGGCCGCCGTCCATCGCGCGGATCGATTAGTCCGACCGGCTTCATCGGTCCGAACGCGAGCGTCATTGGACCACGCCGCGCCATCTCCTCGATCGGCATGCAGCCTTCGAAGTAGACCGGCTTTTCGAACGGATGGACCGCGACTTTTTCCGCCGCCGTCACGGCTTCGATAAAGGCGTGATAGCGCGCTTCGTCGAGCGGACAGTTGATATAGTCGTCGCCGCCGTTGCCCCATCGCGAGGCTCGGAAAGCGATCGTCATATCGACCGATTCCGCCGTCACGATCGGCGCGATCGCGTCGTAAAAGTAGAGATTGCGCGCGCCGATCAGGCGGTTCAGCCCGGCGCCCAGCGCGGCGCTGGTAAGCGGTCCGCTCGCGATTATCGCCGGTCCCTCGGGAATCGTCCGCGCCTCTTCGCGCACGACCTCGACCAGCGGATGGCGCTCCAGCGCCGCGGTGACGGTCCGCGCGAAGTCGTCGCGGTCGACCGCGAGCGCGGCCCCGGCCGGCACGCGCGTGCGATCCGCCGCCGCCAGAATCAGCGAGCCGAGCCGCCGCAACTCCTCCTTGAGCACTCCCACCGCCGTTTCCAGCGAGGCGTTGCGCAGCGAATTCGAGCATACCAGCTCCGCGAAAAACGCCGTGCGATGGGCCTCGGTGGTCGCCCCCGGACGCATCTCGACCAGCCGCACGGGGATGCCCCGACGCGCCAGTTGCCACGCCGCCTCGCTGCCCGCAAGGCCGGCTCCAATCACGGTGACGATCGATTTAGTCATGCGCGCGACAAACCGCGGCGACCGCGCCCCGGCGTCAGGATGAAATCGTGCCGGGTTTGCGCCCCGCTGTAAACCGCGCCGACCCCGCGCGCGCCTGATGCGATTTCCTCGACGCTGACGGCCGCGCGATTGCCGCCACTCGTTCGCGGACGGAATCGTTCGGACGAAAGACCGCCTGGGGCCGATCGTACCCACCCGCGCGATCCGAAGGCGTTCCAGGTGGGTCATTGGAATCCCAGCCTGGTGCGGCGGCGCCCCGATCAAGCGCATTCAAAGCAATCAGCGCGATAACTCTATAAGGTTCGCGTTTCCTATCCCTTCATTCGAACGCCGACGCCGCGTACCTACTTTTTGTAGGCGCTGTCGCAGATCGGGCAACTAATCGTTTCATGGCTGCGACCGTTACCTTTTTTTAGCTTTACCGTCGGACACAATTTCGCGGCCGAATCCGCTCGATCTCTCGCTATTTCAGCTTTTGCCATTCATTGATGGCACTTATCTTGCTTGATCGTATCGTGAGAGAAAATTCCGCCACATACTGACTTTTGGTTATAGAATGATGGTTATCACGCCACATCCCAACGATTTCGCAACCCCGGACGCACTGAAGACGACCCGGAGCCATCCGCGCCGATTCGATCGGGAACATCCCCGCGCACCGGTGCGGAATTCGCTCTGGCGCGGATTCCGCCGCGGTCAGGCGATGGTCGAAACGTCGTACCTGATTTTGACCGCCGTCTTCATCCTGGTCGCGCTGATTCAGGGCGCCATTCTCTGGAGCCGTTCGATGGCGGTCGTCGATCTGGCGTACCAGGGCGCCCGCTACGCCGCGGTCAATCCCTCGTACGACTCGAACACGGTGATCGCGTACATGCTGCAGATCGCCGCGCCCGAGATTAGTCAGAATAGCGGCAACCAGCTTTCGATCACGATTTCCGATTCGGGCACGCCACGGGCGGCCGGCACGCCGATCACGGTCACCGTCGTCTATACGCTCCCGACGCCGTTGGCGTTCGGATTCCCCGGCCGGCTCAACGGCAGCAACACCACGATGAGCGAATAGGCGCGCTCAGCGCCCCAATCCACCTGGAGGACCCTGCGTCATGAACCTCTTCACAACGGCCTTGATCCTGTCACTCGGACTGCTTCTGTTGATGGGCGGCGGCCGCGATCGTCGCAACAGCCGCAAACGCCTGACCTGGCGAATGATGCCGCCGGAGCGCCGCCGCACCTTGCTCGGACTGGCCGAGCCGCCGCGCGACGTTGAACACGCGCCGGCGGTGCGGCGGATGTTCCGTCAGCCGCGATGGAATCCGCGCGAATGCGAAATCGCGCTTCGCGCCGGCGACGAGGCCGTCCGCCTGGGCGAACGGCAACCAGCGGCGGACGGCGCTGGTCGCCGTTTATCCGCGGCTCAGGAATAAGCGCGATCTCCACTGGCGGCGTTCCGCCGCCACGCCATCCTCGCTAACAGGAGTAGTGCCATGAAATCACGCCATCCGACGCTCAGCCGCTTGCTCCGAATCCGGTCCGGCGGACAAACCATGCTGACCATCGTCATTGCGCTGCCGGTGATTATCGGCTCGATGGCGCTGGTCTTCGACGTAGGCAATCTGTACTGGAACAAGATCCGGATGCAGACGGCGACCGATAGCGCCGTGCTGTCCGGCGCGGAATACCTGCCCAACTATCAGAGCCAGGCGATTTCCGTCGCAACTTCGTACGCCGAGCAAAACGGCATCGCGGCCAGCGAAATCGTCTCGGTCACGGTCTCGCCCGACGACAAGGAGATCATCCTCACCGCCGCTCGCACGCTGCCCTGTTATTTTTGCGCGGTCCTGGGCGAAAGCACGGCGCACGCGCAGTCTTCGCCCTCGGGCACGGCGGCGGCCGGCTCGGTCACGACGATCTCCGCCTCCGGCATCGTGCCCATCAGATCGGCCAGCGGGGTCGTGCCAATCGGCATCGATTACCGCACCACGCTGACCTTCGGCCAGGAGGTGGCGCTCAAGCAAGGCCAGCTTGGTCCGGGCAACTGGGGACCGCTGGCGCTCGGTTCCACCGGCGCGGATGCCTATCGCGCCAATATCGAAACCGGGTATTCGGGCGTACTCACCGCCGGCACGGATTGGCTCCAGACGGAGCCCGGCAATATTGTCGGACCCACCCAGGACGCCTTCAACTACCGCATCAATCTCGGCGCGGACACGGATCCCGGCGGGACCTTCGCCGCCCATTCGCTGAGCGACCAGCGCGTGATGCTGGTGCCGCTGGTGGATTTCAGCAACGTCAACGGCAGTTCCGAGGTCCCGCTCAAGGGCTTCGCCATGCTGTGGATCGTATCGATCGACGGCCAGGGAACGATCGATTGCTATTTCATCCAGCAGTCGGTTCCCAATGCGATCGCCGACAGCAGCGGCGCCGCGACCGGCGCGACCACCGCGGTCCTGCTCAAATAGCCGTCGCGCGCGCGGCGCCGATCAGGCCCCCACGAAGCCTGATCGGCGCCATTTCGACGCCCAAAAGGGGGGGATCGGTCGTCATCCGTCGAAAGCAGGCCTAAACTGTGGGAATTACTGGTCCGAAGCGTTTCCTTGCGACATACCGCCCATCCTTCGTCCGCCGCCTTGGCGATCGGCATGGCAAAGTAACCGTCCACGCCGATTGGACTCGCAAACGCCGTTGATCGTTCGCGCCTGACGCAAAAACGAGCAAGTTGCGCCGGCCGACTTGTTGGCGCACGCGGCAATCCGCTCCCGCCTGATTGTGCGCTGATGCCAACTGACGCCAATCAAATGCCGCGTAGCGGTCTGCCCATGCGCTGGCAATGCAAGCATCATCAACGCGAGAAGCGCAAAAACGCCTGGAATCGCGATTTTCAACGTCAACTCCTTTTTTCTCTCGCTATGCGGGAACAACCGCGGCGCGGGGATTTCAGAGCGACCGCCGCCGCATCTCACGCAGGCGTAGCGGGCCGGGCGCATCGCCGGACGACTTTCCCGCTTAAGAGATAGCCTCCGTCAAAGATCAAGACGGGGAACGGCCCGATCGGTTACGGGCGTCCCGGCTTGCGCGGCGCGCGGCGGCCCTCAAGCGCGCCAGCGTCAGCTCCAGAGCTGATCGATCAGCGCGGTGTCGAGATAGGCGGTCCCTTCCCGCACCTTGCCATTCTCGAAGCGCATCACCCAGCAATACGTCTGATGATAAATCGCGCCGTTTTTGCCCGACGCGCGCCCGTCCCATTGCAGCGCGACCTTGTCGCCCTCGGCGATAATGTCGCGCACGGTCGGCACGATCGGCCCGGCGAGCTTCGCCGTGAGCGGCTTGACGGCGCCCTCGACGAAGGCCGCGCGGCTCGCGTAGGTGCGCGAAACCGGGGTGCTGCCGATCACGGTCCAGCGCACGTCGTCGGCCAGCAGATTGAAGAAGGCGTCGCCGGCGCCGCGCGCCCATGCCGCGAACGCCTCGGCCACCAGTTTTTTATTGTCCGCCGCGCCCATTGTCATTCCTCCGTAAACCGCCATTCAAATGAGATTTCGAGTTGGTATCGGCCGCTGCTAGTGGCTATTGACCGCGGTCCATTTTGCGCATCGCCTGTTCGACTCCGGGCAGCCGTTTCGGCCGCGCCTCCCCGCCCTGATCGATCTTGTTGTACGCCGGCATCCGGCCGAGAAAATGATGCGAATGGGCGTTGCGCACCGCGGTCCGGAAACCCATCGCGTCCTGCGCCTGATTCACCGCGAATTTCGCCATCCGAAGCTGGAATTCGTCGCTCTCCGCGATTCGCGCCGCCAGCGCCATGGTCTCGCGTTCGAGCTCGGCGCGCGGTACGACCATATTCACCAGGCCGAGCCGTTCGGCCTCGCGCGCGTCGATAAAGCGGCTCTGAAAGAGGATTTCTTTCGCCTTGCGCGGCCCGAGATCCCACGGCGCCGAAAAATACTGCGTCAGCGACGGGAGGAACATCGCGTCCTCCGCCGCGACGATCAGATCCATCGCGGAGGCGAACATATAGCCGCCGAAGATGCAGTAGCCCTGCACCTGCGCGATCGTCGCCTTGGGCAAATCCCGCCAGCGCAGCGTGTTGTCGAGAAACACCTCCCACGATTTCCAGTGGCGATTCGCCAGTCCGCGCACGTTGATATAGCTGGCCGGATCGTCGCGCTCCTCGGGCGTGCCGAGATCGTGGCCCGACGAGAAATGTTCGCCCGCGCCGGCCAGAATCACGACCCGCACCTCGCGATCCTCGGCCGCGGCGGCGAAGGCGCGATCCAGCTCCTTGAGCAGCGTGGTCGATTGCGCGTTGCGGTACTTCGGCCGGTTGAGCGTGATTTTCGCCACCCGGTCATGCTGTTCGTAGATCAGGGTCGTATAGGCCATCGCGTTCCTCCGCTCGCATGCGGCGGCGTGGCGCCGCCATTTCGATCGCCGTCCGGGATCAGGGCGATTCTCGCGCCGATCGGCGCGCCGCGACAAGCGCCGGCGAACCGTTCGCAAAGATTCGTCCGGGCCCGCGCCGCGTGCTATCCAGAAGCGAAAGAACCACGCCCGCGCCGCGCGCTGGCATGCGAGGTGCTTCGATGCCGCCCGTCAAATTCGCAACCGCCGGAACTATCGCGACCGTGACGATCGACCGGCCCGAAGTCCGCAACGCCGTCGATCGCGCAACCGCCGCGGCGCTCGCGGCCGCGTTTCGCCGCTTCGACTCCGATCCGCGTCTCAACGTCGCGATTCTGACCGGCGCCAACGGCGCGTTCTGCGCCGGCGCCGACCTCAAGGCGGTCGCGACCGCGCGCGGCAATCTGGTCACGCCTGACGGCGACGGTCCGCTCGGATGCACCCGGATGCTGCTTGGCAAGCCGGTGGTCGCCGCCGTCGAGGGCCATGCGGTGGCCGGCGGACTCGAGCTCGCCCTGTGGTGCGATCTGCGCGTGGCCGCGCGCGACGCGGTCTTCGGCGTCTATTGCCGGCGCTTTGGCGTGCCGCTGGTGGACGGCGGCACGGTCCGGCTGCCGCGGCTGATTGGGATGAGCCACGCGCTCGATATGATCCTGACCGGACGCGGAGTCGGCGCCGAAGAGGCCTTCCGGATGGGCCTGGTTAATCGGCTGGTCGAGCCGGGCGCGGCGCTCGCGGCGGCACGGGAATTAGCCGAACAAATCGCGGCCTTCCCGCAGCGATGCCTGCGCTCGGACCGGCTCTCCGCCTATGAGCAGGAGCCGCTCGGGATCGCCGCCGCGATCGCCAACGAATATCGTCACGGCATCGCCACGATTCGTTCGGGCGAGACGGTCGCGGGGGCGCGCCGGTTCGCCTCCGGCGTCGGTCGCCATGGCCGTTTCGAAAGTTGAGCCGGACGCGCCGCCGCCATAACGTCGCCAACGCGGTGCGCGGCCGAAGCGCGGGGCATAACGCCGCCGCGCGCGCATCCGCCCGTCGTCACAGACGGCCGAGCACCCAGACCACGCGACCCAGCAGACTCAGTTGATCGGGCCGGACCGTCGCCGGCTCGTAGGCGGGATTATCGCCGCGCATCAGGAGCGTGCCGTCGGGCTTGCGCTGAATCCGCTTGATCGCGAGATCGGCGCCGGCGCGCACGACATAGACGCCGTCGTAACGGAACTGGTTTTCGCGCAAATCGACCAGCGCAAGGTCGCCTTCGTCGATCGTCGGCGCCATCGCGTCGCCCACCGCCTCGACCACCGCGATCGTCCGCGGGTCGGCCCCGAGCGCGCGCTGCAGCCAGTCGTTTCTGAAGCGCACATAATCGACAATCTGCGGACTCGGCGCCGGCGTCCGGGCGTCAGCCGCACGCAGCGCGTGATGGGGCGGCGCGCTTAACTCGGGCGACTCGCCGGCCGCCGCGTCGGCCTTGATTCGGCCGGAGGCGCCGCGGCCGGTCGCGAGCCATTCGACCGAAACCCCCGCGGCCTTGGCCAGATTGACCAGGCTCATCATGCTGGGCTGACCGCGGCCGGAGACCCATTTGTAGATAGCGTTGTCCGAAACGCCCACGGCGCGGGCCAGGTCGGCGACCGAGCCGAACTGCTGCATGATCAGTCGGAGTCTTCGGCGAAATTCTTCATCTACTACAGTAGTTGACATTATTCTCCCACTGTGGGATATAAGTGCCGAACGCGATGCGCCTAAAGTGGGCGTAACCGTACCTTGAATCGGCTGACCTCGTCTCAAGTGCAAATATTCGGCATACCGATTCTCCAGTGGTTGGATTCCTCCATGAGCGCGCCAGTGTCAAGCCGAACGCCGCTATGGAGCGAGTCAGACCGATCCCGGCCGGCGGCGCTGGCCGCGCGATTCCCGCGGGTTCGACGCAAGCGATATGCCGGTCGCGCCGGCGGCGTCGCGGTCACGGCAATCATAGCCCAGGGCTTTCGCCCCGGCTTGTCCAAATCAACTCACGCCGCGAAGACACTATCGGAAGCGGAGGCGCGGGTGCGGAGTGGCGGCGGGTGTGAGCGGCCCGAACCGGCAAGGAGTGCCATGGCAGCGCCAATTTTTTGAAGCCTCCGCCCAGTCAATTCCTTGTCCTTTCCGCGGCCGGAAGGTTTCCGTGCGCGTGTGCCGTCGGCGACGGATGCTCCCGCTCCACGTTCCAGCTTCGACTCGTTCGCCCAACTCCCCGGGCTCCACGCGCGCGCGCGCCGGGCCTGAAATAGCGCCGGCCGCCCGCATCGCCGCTCGGGCGACCGGTCCGCCGCGCGCTGTCCGCGCTCCCAACCCGCCCGCGCTCGATCAGCCAACGTCATACCGCCGCAAGGGGAAATCACCCATGCTTGAATCGCCCTCCCGTCCCGTCACGATCGCCGAAGTTCAGGCGCTGGTGGCCCGCGCCTTCCGGCTCGACTCCGCCGAACTGACCGCGCCGACCCGCCGCCAGCATGTGGCCTGCGCGCGGCATGTCGCGATGTATCTGAGCCGCGAGCTGACGGGCGCTCCGGGCCGCGCCCGCGGCGGCGCGCCCGCCTCGTTTCCGCGGATCGCGCGCGCCTTCGCCCGCGACCATTCAAGCGTGGTCCACGCCTGCGCGGCGGTCGCGCGCCGCCGCCGCGCCGACGCCGGCTTCGCCCGCCTGCTGGACCAATTGGCCGCACAACTCGCGTCGAGCTCCGGCGCCAAATTCGTACCGCAAGAGGCCGTCTGATGGACAAACGGATTATGCCCACGCCGTCCGCTCCGGACTGCCCGCCGCCGGGCGCGCCGCTGCGCGAACCCGGCCGCGTCTTTATGCGCCGGCCGCGCCCGGCCGCGCCGTCCCCGCTCGGCGATCAATGCGACGCGAGAACGCCGCCACCCGCCCGCGCCGCCACGGCCGCGCCGCGCGGCGCCATGCTGGAGGAGCTGGGGCGTGCGATCGGCGCCGACGGCGCCGCCCGGCTGGTCGCCGCGTTCGGCGGCGCCCGCCTCTATATCCCCCATTGCCCAGAGCCGGGCGACGCGCTCAGCGCCGCCGTCGGCCACGCGACCGCGCTCGCGCTGGCCGGGGTCTACGGCGGCGACCGGATCGACGTGCCCAATCCCACCCCGCGCCGCGTGCGGATCCTGCAGATGCGCGCGCACGGCGTGAGCGTCGACGCGATCGCGCGGGCGCTCGGATGCACCCGGCGGCGCGTTTTCCAGGTGCTGGCCGAGGCGCGTTCGCCGGCCCGCGCGGGCTGACGCATTAGCCGCCCTTCAGGCGCCGCGCCGGGCCGGACGGATCGCCGCCGGCGCGCGCTCGGCGCCTTTTTTTATCCTCGCGTTCCAGCGCCGCGCCGCGCGGCGCGAATTCCGCTCCGCATCTTGCTCACATTTTGTCACTTTCTGCTAACAACTTGCTACTTCCCGAAGAAGCGCGGCTGATGTCGTGAAAAATTTCACCCTTATCCGCCCGCGCCGCGCCGCGTACTTTCGGCCGCGTGACCCGCCAACCAACCCCGCCCCATCCTTCCTACCCGGCCGCCTTCGATCGCGCCGTTTCCCGCCTGCTGCGCGACGAAGGCGGCTATGTCCTCAATCCCGCCGATCCCGGCGGCGCGACCCGCTACGGCATCGCGCAACGCGACTATCCCGAACTCGATATCCGCGCGCTCACGCGCGAACAGGCGATCGCGATTTACTATCGCGACTGGTGGCTGCGTTACGATTACGCCGATCTGGACGCGCCGATCGGCGCGAAGCTCTTCGACCTCGCCGTGAACATGGGACCCGACCACGCCGGGCGCTGCCTCCAGCGCGCGCTGCGCGCCTGCGGCCGGCCGCTCGCCGACGACGGCGTGGTGGGCGCGGACACGCGCGCCGCCGCCCGGGCGGCCGATCCCGCCGCGCTGCTCGCCGCATTCCGCTCCGAGGCGGCCGGCTACTATCGCGCGCTCGCCGCGGCCAACCGCGTGGACGACGAATTTCTTCGCGGATGGCTCAACCGCGCCTACGAATGAATCTGGTCGCTTATCGCAAGCCCGAAGTTATCAACCGCCGCCGGCCTGAGCCCGCGGACATATCGGAGGCACTATGATCATCGACGCAACTCTGGCTGGATTCGCGCTCGCCGCCGGCGGCGGCTTCGCCCTCGGCGGACTGTTCGGTCGCCGTCTGTTCAGCGATCTCGACGCGCTCATCCATGCGCTCGAGGCGCGCGTCGGCGCGCTCGAACACCTGGCCGCCGGCGCCGCGGCGAATCAGCACGCCGTCGCGGCCCATGCGGTCGCGGTCGAAAGGCACGCGGCGGCGGTCGAAAAGCTCGCCGCCGCGGTCGACAAGCACGCCACCGCGATCGACGACCATGGCGCGGCGACCGTCGCCGCCGCGGTCGAACGGCGCGTCGCCGCGAATCACGCCGAGGCCCCGGCCGCGCGCGTCTGAGCCGCGGTCCGGGCGTACAACCGCAAAATCGCAACCGCGTCAGCGAACAGGTCAACGGCCATGCCGCTCCTCTGGCTGCTCAAATACTGGAAAATCGGCGCGCTCGCCGCGCTGATCGCCGCCGCCGCGATCTATCGCGAGGTGCTGATCCATCAACGCGACGCCGCCCGCGCCCGGGTCATCACTCTGACCGAGCAAAGCGGCGCGTTGCAGGAAAGCGTCTCCGCGATGCGCGCGGCGGTCGCCCGCCAGAACGCCGCGCTCGCCGGCCTCGCGGCGAAAGCGCAAGCCGCCGCCGCGGCCGCGCGCGAGCGCGAGGCCTGGTCCGCGCGCCGCGGCGCCGCGCTGATGCGCCGTAATCTCGGTCTCGCGAATCAGTTGCGACACGCCCCCGTGCCCGACAATTGCGCCGGCGCGATTCGATGGGGAAACGCGCGCGGCCCGGAGCTGGGCAAATGGTAAGGCGCCTCCTCCCGCCCCTCCTCGCCCTGCTCGCGGGCTGCGCGTCGTCCCCGCCAGCGATAGCGCCGGCCGCGCCCGTGACGGTGAAGGTCCCCATCCTTCGTCCGCTCCCCTGCGACCCTCCCCGTCTGGGCCGGCCGGCGCTGCCGATCGCCGGACTGCGCGCCGGCTCGGCGCCGGCCGACACGGTCCGCGCGTACGCCGCCACGGTCGCGATCCTCAAGGGCGCCGTGGCCGAGCGCGACGCCGTGATCGCCGGATGCGCCGCGCCGCGATCGGGCGCGGCCCTGGCCAACGCCGCCGCGCCGATCGCGCCGCCCGCGGGCGGAACCCCGTCCGCGCGGCGCAACTGACTATCCGTGAACCTGGGGATAATCACTCGAGGCGCGCGCTTTAGCTTCGCGCAACTCCCGTCGTCAAGTCCGGATTGACTAATACGCCATGAAATGGATTCAGGACGCCCTCACCGGCAAGGACAATCTCACTTTCGACGCCGCGCGGATCGTCGGCGTCGCCGGAGCCGCCGCGTACGTGGTCTTCTGGAGCGCGGCCGTCTTCAACCTCGGCCACTTCACCGGCGGCGACGCCGCGGCGTACGGCGCGGGGCTGGCAACGGTGCTGCTCTCGATGTCCGGCGCGGTGAAAATCAAGGAATCATCCGAACCGGCGGCGCGCGACGCCGCCCGCCAGTAGGCGCGCGCCCGGCGCGGCCGAGGAGCGATTCGCCGATGCGTAAGACACCCCAACCAGACGCGGCCGGCCCCGTCGCGGCGATCGTCGGCCGCCGGAGCGTCCGCGGCGCGGCGCGAAGCGCAAGGATTCGCCCGCAATGAGCTGGGACGCGATCGCCACCTTCGCCCTCTCCTTCGTCACGCTGGTGGGGCTCAACCTCGGCGCGATCCGCTGGCTGCTCACGCGTTACGAGGCGGATCTCGGCAAGCGCGTCAACGATCTCAAGCGCGACGGCTGCGAGTACTCGCACGAACTCGAACGCGAACTTCTGCAATTGAAAGCGCAACTTCCGGTCGATTACGTCCGCCGCGAGGACTGGATCCGTTTCGGCAACACGCTCGAGGCCAAACTCGACGCGCTGCGGGCCGAGATGCGCGCGGAGATCTCGGAGGTGCGCGAGCGCATGTACCAGATGGGAGGCCGGGCGATCCCGGCGGAAGAGACGACCGTATGAATGGCAGCTCGATCGATCTCGAACAAAAACAGCGGGAAGAGGCGCGCTGGCGTATTTTGCGCGTCCTCGACGCCGGCCGGCCGATCGCGGTTTCCGAAAATATCGTCTGGCGCGTGCTGCACGACGTGCGCCTGCCGATGTCGATCACGGGCGTGCGCCGCGAGTTCGACTACCTGCGCAATCTCGGATTGATCGAAATCGAAAATGAACTCTCCGAAACCTGGTTCGCGAAACTAACCGCCCGCGGCGTCGATATCGTCGAATACACCCTCGACGCTCCGCCCGGCGTCGCCCGTCCGCGGCGGTACTGGTAGGAGCGAACGCATCCGTCATGCCAACCCGAACGAAGCTCAGCCGATTGCCCTCGAAGCTGCGCGCGGAACTCGACCGCCGCCTGCTCGAAGGCAACTTCAGCGATTACGGCGCGCTCGCCCGATGGCTCTCGGAGCAGGGCTACGCGATCGGCGAGCAGGCGGTCAGCCGATACGGCAGCCGCCTCGAACGCCATCTCGACGCCGTGCGGATCGCGACCGCGCAGGCGCGCGCCGTCGTCGCCGCCGCCGGCGACGACGACCTCAGGATGAATGAAGCGCTGCTGCGGCTCGTGCAACAGCATCTGTTCAACGTGCTGGTGGCGCTGGATCCGGCCGATCCGCGCGGCGTCAATCTCGCCGCGATCGCCCGCAGCGTCGCCGAGATGGGCCGCGCGTCGATCGTCCAGCGCAAGCTGGTCGAGGAGACGCGCGCGCGGATGGCCGCGAAGCTCGGCGCCGCCGGGCGCGAAATCGACGCGGCCGCCGAACCCGACGGAGGACTGTCGCCGCGCGCCGTCGACCGGATCCGCAGGGTTCTGACCGAGATTGCCGAATGAGCAATTCCGTCCCGGCGGGCGGAACCGGCGCGGACCAATAGCAAGTGAGGGCCACTGAGAAATGAAGGCGGCGAAACCAGGCGACGATTCGAAGGACATCCTGCTGCCCTACCAGATGCGCTGGCTGGCCGACGAGGCCGCGGTGAAAGTGGCCGAAAAGTCGCGCCGCGTCGGGATTACCTGGACCGAAGCCGCCGACAGCGCGCTGCGCGCCGCGGCCGCCCGGGGCATGGACACCTGGTATATCGGCTACAACCGCGACATGGCGCTCGAATTCGTCGAAACCGCCGCGCAATGGGCGCGGCAGTTCAACAAGGCCGCGCACGCGATCGAGGAGATCGCCGTCGATGACGAACGGCGCGATATCCAGGCCTACCGCGTCCGCTTCGCCTCGGGCCGCAAAATTGTCGCGCTCTCGTCGCGGCCGTCGAATCTGCGCGGCAAGCAGGGCCGCGCCGTGATCGACGAGGCCGCGTTTCACGACAATCTGCCCGAGCTGATGAAGGCCGCGCTCGCCTTCACGATGTGGGGCGGCGTGGTGCGCGTGATTTCGACCCATAACGGCGCGGACAACGCCTTCAACGAATTGGTGAACGAGATCCGCGCCGGCCGCCGTCCCTTTTCGCTCCATCGCATAACGATTGACGACGCGCTGGCCGACGGCCTCTATCATCGGATTTGCCGCAAGCTCGGCCGGCGCTGGAGTTCGGCGGCGGAAGCCGAATGGCGCGCCCGCCTCTTCGACCAATACGGAGAGAACGCGGACGAGGAGCTGCTCTGCGCGCCGCGCGCGAGCGGCGGCGCCTTCCTCTCCTCGGCGCTGATCGAAAGCCGCATGCGCGAAGGGATTCCGGTGGCACGCTGGGAGATGCCGGAGGGCTTCGCCGCGCGTCCGGAAACCGAGCGCGTCAGCGTCACGCGGGACTTCTGCGCCGACCGGATCGCGCCGTTGCTGCCGGCGCTGCAACCGAACGCGCTGAGTTTTTTCGGCGAGGATTTCGGCCGTTCCGGGGACCTCACGGTAATCTGGCCGCTGCAGATCGGCGCCGGCGCCGCGCGCCGCACCCCCTTCGTGATCGAATTGCGCAATATCCCGTTCCGCCAGCAGGAACAGATCCTCTTTTACGTCGCCGATCGGCTGCCCCGCTTCGTCGCCGGCGCGATGGACGCGCGCGGCAACGGCCAATATCTGGCGGAGGCGGCGATGCAGCGTTATGGCGCCCGGATCAGCCAGGTGATGCTCTCGCCGGAGTGGTATCGCGAGAACATGCCGCGCTACAAGGCCGCGTTCGAGGACGGCGCGCTCGAGCTGCCGCGCGACGCCGAAATCCTCGCCGACCATCGCGCGCTGGTGATGGAGCGCGGCGTCGTCCATGTGCCGGATCGGCGCGTCGCGACGCCCGGCGGCGCGCGCCGCCACGGCGATTCCGCGATCGCCGGCGCGCTCGCCTACTTCGCGAGCCGGCTCGACGTCGCCGAAGTCGCCTACACGCCAGCCCCGCGATCGCGCTTCGGCGCCGCGACCGCGCCGCTGGCCGGGCCGCCCGACGCGGCCCGCGACGATCGTCCCGTCGGCCGCGGCCGGCTCCGCGCCGGCCTTGGCGCCTGGTGACCGGCTTCGCGCCGCGACCCGATCGCGCCGCCTGGCCCGAATACCAACTTATGCGGAGTGTATAATGACGCTTTACGACGCGTATGGGCGGCCGGTGGATCCCGCCCGGCTCCGCGAGGAGCAGGCCGCGCCGACCATGGCCGGCGTCCGCAATATCTACTCGGTGATGCATCCGTCGGTCGGTCTGACCCCGGACAAACTCGCGGCGATATTGCGCCAGGCCGAATTCGGCGACCCCTTTCTCTATCTCGAACTCGCCGAGGAGATGGAGGAAAAAGACCTCCATTACCTGGCGACGCTCGAGACCCGCAAGCAGGCGGTCGCGCAACTCCCGCTGATCGTGCGGCCGGCCTCCGCCGCGGCGGACGACGCGCGCCTCGCCGATCTCGTGCGCGAAGCGCTGCTCGACGGGCCGCTCGACCTGCCCGAAGCCCTGTTTGACGTGCTGGACGCGCTCGGCAAGGGATTTTCGGCCTCGGAAATCCTCTGGGACACGTCAGGGCGCGAATGGCGGCCGCGCGAACTGGTATGGCGCGATCCGCGCTGGTTTCTGTTCGACTGGATAAGCGGCGAACGCCTGCTGGTGCGCACGCTGAGCGATCGCGGACAGACTGTTCCAGGCGGCGACGGCGCGGGGCATCTGGAGGGCCGGATGCGATCTTACGATCGCGCCTCCGGCGACGGCGTCTGGAACGGCTACCAGCCGCTCACGGAACCGCTGCTTCCGTTCAAGTTCGTGGTGCATTTCGCCAAGGCCAAATCCGGCCTGCCGATCCGCGGAGGCCTCGCGCGCGCGGCCGGATGGGCCTATCTGTTCAAGAATTACGTCCTGAAGGATTGGGTGACCTTCGCCGAAGTTTTCGGCCAGCCGCTGCGCGTCGGCAAGTATGGCGCCGGCGCGACCGAGGCCGACAAGCGGACGCTGCTCACGGCGGTCGCGAATATCGGCACGGACGCCGCCGCAATCATTCCCGATTCGATGCTGATCGAGTTCACCGAGGCGCGCCAGACGGGCAGCGTCGAAGTGTACGAGCGGCTCTGCGAATACCTCGACCGCCAGGTGAGCAAGGCGGTGATCGGACAGACGCTCACGCACGACATGCCGCGCGGGACCGGTTCGCGCGCCGCCGCGGAAGTGCATGAAGCGGTGCGCCGCGACATTCTGCGCGCCGACGCGCGGCGTCTGGCCGCCACCCTGCGGCGCGATCTGGTCAAGCCGATCGTCGATCTCAACGCCGGCCCGCAACGGCGCTATCCGGCGATCGAATTCGCGCTGCCGCCCGATCAGGACGCGAAGTCGTTCGCCGACACGGTCGCGACGCTGGCCGATCGCGGCCTGCGCGTGAGCCAGGCGGCGATGCTCGAGCGGCTCGGGCTGCCGCCCGCCGGTCCCGACGAACCGGTTCTCATCCCCGCGGCGAAAAGCGGCGAATAGCAAGTCGGCGGCGCGCCGGCGGACCGCGGCGGCGATCCTATAATCACCATCAACTTAGTATTCACAACGAAACGTAAAGCGGACGGCGGTTATCAAGATAATACCATGAGTGAAACATTTCACCCTTATCCCCACGACGCGACAGTGGCACGATCCCGCGCCATGGACGCCATCCGCGAATCGATCGCCGCGCCGCGACCGGCCGTTGAATGCGGCGCGATCGGCGCGGCGATCGGCGCGGCGGGCCAGGCGCCGGAGTGGATCGAGCTGATCCCGGCCGGCGAGTTCGTCGGCCGCGACGGCCGTGGGCCCTACCGCCTCGCGAATGCCGCCGCCGTGATCGCGGCGTCGCAGGCGCTCAGGATGGACGCGGGCCTGCCGATCGATTACGACCACGCGACCGATTTCGGCGCTCCCGCCGGACGGCCCGCGCCGGCGGCCGGCTGGATCCGCGATCTGGAGGGTCGCGACGGCGCGATCTGGGGACAGGTCGAATGGACCCGTCACGGCGCCGCGGCGGTCGCGATGCGCGAATACCGGTATATTTCGCCGGTCTTCGAATACGCGCAGTCCGGCGAGGTCGTCCGCCTGCTGCGCGCCGCGCTGACCAACAATCCGAATCTTTACCTGACCGCGATTTCAAGTGCGCTTGCGCCGGCCGGCGCGTCCGCTATCGAGGACGCGCCCGCCGGCGGCACGCGGGAAACGGAGGTCCCGATGGAAGACCTCGGGAACGCATTGTCGGAAATCCTCGGACTGGATAGCGCCGCCGGCGCCGCCGCGATAATCGCGGAGGTCCGGGCGCTGCTCAAGGCGCGGCCGATCGCGGGCGCCGCCGCGGCGCCGATGGCGTCGGGCGCGGACCGGCCCGAAGGCGATCCCGCGCGCTACGTGCCGATCGCGGAATATGAACGCGCCGCGGCGGAACTCAACCGGTTGCGCGCCGCGCAGGCGCGCGAACGCGCCGAGAGCGACGTGGACGCGGCGATGCGCGCGGGCAAGATCGTCCCGGCGCAGCGCGAATGGGCGATCGCATACTGCCAGGCCGATCCCGGCGCGTTCCGCAGCTTCGTCGCGCGCCAGCCCCCGCTGCTGGCCGCCGCCGCCGGCGCGCCCGAAAACGCCTCCGGCCGGCCGGGCGCGGGCCCGGCGCCCCGGCCCGACGCGCGCCTCGCGCTCAGCCGGATCGAACTCGGGATTTGCGCGCGGCTCGGAATCAACCCCAACGATTATGCGCGGCGCAAGGAATCGCATTCGCGGGCCGCGTTTGCGGCCGATCAGGACTGAAACGCGGCGATCAACCCTCAACCAGACTCAAGCGCGCCCGCGAGTGAGGCGGCATACACGGTGACACGATGGCGGCACTGACCAATTCACGCAACACTCCCGAAATGGCCGACGGCGGCCGGATGCAGGCGTATCCGGTCGAGGCCAACACCACGATCTACCTGGGCGGAATCGTCGCGCTCAACGCCAACGGCAACGCCGTGCCGGCCACGAGCGTCGCCGGCCTCAGGATCGTCGGACGCGCCGAGCGCGTTCACGACGGCATTCCCGGACAAAACGCGGTGAACAATCCGGGCGCGGCCGGAGCGATCTCGCTGGTGTGCCGGCGCGGCGTCTTCATGTACGCGGTCAACGACGGCACCATCGGCGCCGCGCAGGTCGGCCAGATCGCCTACGCGGTGGACGACAATTCAGTGTCCGCCAGCGACGGAAGCGGCGCCACGGCGGTCGCCGCGCAGGCGGCGACGTTCCCGGCCGCCGGCTCCGCGCAGGCCGCGATCCTCGGCCACGAGAACGTCTCGGGCGTCCGGGTGCATAGCACGTCGGCGGGCGGCGTGGTCTACGTCGAGAATACTGACTATGTGGTGGACTATTCAGCCGGGGTCATTTACCTGATCGGCGGCGGGTCGATAGCGGCCGCGGCAACCGTCTATGTCGACTACAACTGGGGCGCGCCGGCCCGCTGCGCCGCCGGCCGAATAGTCAATCTCGATCCGAGCGGACAGGTGTGGATCGACTTCATGCACCAGTCCGCTCCGGCGATTTAGCCGGCCGCCTTCGAACGCGAAGCGCCGCGACCATTCAACCCCGCCGGGCGCGGAAACCGCCCGCCATATCGGCCAGTCGGCGCCGCGGGGCGGCCGACTGAAGCAAAGCGTAGGCATATGGAAATCACGGCCGCCAATCTTTCGGCTTTGTTCACCGGCTTCGACGTCATCTTCCAGCGCGGTTTCGAGAAGCCGCCCTCCTACTACGAAAAGATCGCCAGCGTGGTGCGTTCGACCGCGCGCCAGACCACCTATCCGTGGCTCGGCCGCACCACCAGGTTCCGGGAATGGCTTGGCGAACGGGTGATCCAGGCGCTCGAGGCGCATAGCTACACGATCGTCAACAAGGATTTCGAGGATACCGTCGCGATCAATCGCAACGATATCGAGGACGACAATTACGGAGTATACGAACCGGTAATCGAGCAGCTCGGCTGGGACACCAAGGTGCATCCGGACTCCCTGATGTTCGCGATGATCAAGAACGCGGTCGCCACGCCCGGGAGCGTGATCGGCTACGACGGCCAGCCGTTTTTCTCCGCGACGCATCCGGTGGGTCCGATGGGCGCGGCGAACGATTCGCGCGATTCGCTCGCTTCGAATATCAACTCGAGCGGCACGGGACCCTACTGGTTCCTGATCGACGCGTCGCGCGCGATCCGGCCGTTCATCTTCCAGCTCCGCCGCGAATACGCGATCACGCGGATGAACACGCTCACCGACGAGGCCGTTTTCACGCGGCGCGAATTCCGTTTCGGCGTCGACGGGCGCGCGAACACCGGCGTGGGTCTCTGGCAGCTCGCGTACGCCAGCAACACCGACCTGACGAACCCGGCGAATTATGGCGCCGCGCGCGCCGCGATGCGCTCGATCAAGACCGACGCGGGACTGCCGTTCGGCACGCTGACCAGTTCGAAGGACGTCTATCTGCTCGTGCCGCCGGCGCTCGAGGAAGCCGCCGCGCAACTGCTCCACGCCGATTTCATGGCGGGCGCGGGCGCGAGCGCGAGCGTGGCGACGACGAACATCTGGAAAGCGACCGCGAACCTGATCGTCAGCGAATACCTCTCCTAACATCGACGACGCGAGCGCGCCGGCCGGGCCTTCGATCGGTTCCCGCACGGAACTTTCGATCCCGCCGCCGAAGCCTCCGGACGGCGCGTTCGCACTGGAAGCATCACGTGGCATACGCATCCCCCAACGACATGATCGCGCGCTACCCGAACCGGGACCTGGTGCAGTTGACCAACGACGACCCGGCGATCATGACGGTCAACGCCGCGGCCTTGCAGCAGGCGCTCAACGACGCGTCGGCGGAAATCGATGGTTATCTGGACGGCCGCTTCTCCCTGCCGCTCAGCGATCCGCCCGTGCTGCTGAATCGCCTCGCCTGCGACATCGCGATGTATCGGCTGCAGGCGCTGCGCCCGCTGCACGATATCGCGGACGCCCGCCGGCGCTACGACGACGCCGTCGCGTTGCTGACGCGGGTCGCCGACGGCGCCGTCACGCTGGGCCTCGCCCCGGACAATCAGGACGCGCCGGCGGCGCCGGGATCGATTGTGGTCGAGGCCGGCGGCGATCCGAGCGGCGCGCTTCCCGATCGCATCTTCAGCCGCGGGTCGCTCAAAGGTTATTGACGCTGAGCGACCCGCGCCGCGGCGACAATTCCCCCAACCGAGGAAAACTGAATCACGCCAATGGCCGCCACCGTTCTCGATCGACCATGGACCGGCGAAAGCTTCGCGCCGCCGACGCCGACCGATATCGCGACCGTCGAAGCGGCGATCGTCGCGCGCCTGCGGGCGCAAATCGCGTCGGTCGAAGTCGCGCATTTTCCCGACCGGCCCGAAGCGTACCGGCTGACCAGCCGGGTCGGGGCCGCGCTGGTGCGATACGAGGGCGGCGAGTACGGACCGTTGATCGACACGGCCGCGATCGTCCAGGAGCGCACGCTCAAGTTCGCGGTAATCGTGATGGTGCGCGATCTCGGCTGGGGCCTCGGCTCGATCGCGGACGGCCCAACGCCGGGGGCTTACGCGATCCTGGAGGCCGCGCGTCTCGCGCTCACCGGCTATTCGATTCCCGGATTCACGCGGATCTATCCGCTGCGCGAGAACTTCGTCGGTCGCGATCGCCAGGGCGGCGTGTGGACCTATCGAATCGTGTTCGCGTTGCGCGGCGTCGCGGTGGAAGCCGCGCCCGCGATGAATTATCCGCTCCTCGTTCAGGCGACCGCGCTCGATCGCGGCGGGCTGACGAACGTCAGCCGCGGCGCCGCGCTCTTCACCTTCAACGCGGCCAATCAGATTCAGCTCCCGAATATCAACGTGACGCAGGCGGTCGTCACGGACCCGGCCGGAACGAACACGTACGCGGCCGGGGTCGATTACATACTCGATCCGGCCAACGGCCTGATCACGGCGACAACAACCGGCGCGATCGCCGCGGGAGCGACTGTATCAATTTCCTATACGTACGCGGAGGCGGTGATCGCGCTTTCAAGCGGCGGCGCCGCCCCGACCGCGCCGACCAACTGATGCGTCAGATTACTCATCATCGGGCGGAAGGCCATTCCACTATGCATTTTGACCCGCGCTATCATCGCCGGCGGTTTTCGCGGGCCGGACGCCGGGGAATCGACCGCGCTTTCCCCGGCCGCCGCCACGCCGAATTGACGGCGCCACGCGCCACTATCATCGAGCCGCGGAGGTAATTCCAATGCCCGTATCGTTTCTGCATGGAGTCGAGGTGGTCGAGTTCGAAAGCGGACCGGCTCCCGTCACGGTGGTCAAATCCTCGGTTATCGGCCTCGTGGGCACGGCTCCAACGTGGGCCGTCGCGCCTCCAGCCGTCGCCCCGCCGCCGAACGTTCCAACGCTGATCGCCTCGGCGCAGGACGCGGCCCAATTCGGACCGCTGGTCCAGGGCTACACCATCCCGTACGCGCTCGCGGCGATTCAGGCCCAGGGCGCCGGGCAGGTAATCGCGATCAACGTTTTTGATCCAATCGCGCATTCGACCGATCTGGTCGCGTCCCTGACCTTCAACTCCGCCGGCGCGGTCAGCCTCGGCCACATGGGGATATCCAATCTGGCCGTGATGCCGCCGACGACGGCCGCGATAACCGCCGAGGCCCACACCTTCGCCGGCTCCCCCGCGACTATCCAGTTGGCGCACGGCAATATCCAGGCGTCCTCCGTAGTGCTGACCAGCAGCCCCGCCGGAACCACATATACCCAGGGCACTGACTATTCACCCGACGCGCGCACCGGTCTGATCACGCGGCTGAGCGGCGGAACGCTTTCCGCGACGGAAGCGGTTCTCGTAAGCTACAATTATTACTCGGGAGCGCCTTATGTTCCGGGCGCTGACTACCAGAGCGACATGGTCAACGGCGTCGTGACCGCGCTCGCCGGCGGCGCGATACCGAGCGGCGCGACGGTGATCGCCTCGTATGCCTACGCCGACCCGTCGCGGGTAGCCGACGCGAACGTGATCGGCGCGATCGCGGGCTCGACCTATACCGGCCTGCAGGCGTTGCTCACGACCTACGGAACGATGGGCTTTTTCGCCAAAATCCTGATCGCGCCGGGCTTTTCGCAGAACTCCGACGCCGCCAGCGCGCTGCTCGAGGCGGCGAACACGATGCGGGCGATGGCGCTAATCGACTCGCCGCCGGCAACCTCCGCATCCGCCGCGCTCGCCAGCCGCGGCGCCGCGGGAAACGCCTTCGACTCCGCCTCGACCCGCGCGATCCTGTGCTATCCCCAGGAGACCTTCTTCGACGCCGGAATAATTCCCACCGGGGTCACGCTCCAGGGAACCGCGCCGGTTCGGACGAACGCGAATGCGACTTCCACGGGACCGTATTCACAGTGGATAGCCGGCGCGATCGCGGCGCGCGATCTGGCCAATGGCTACTGGTGGTCGCCCTCGAACGCGCAGGTGAACGGCATCCTCGGACCCGACGTAACGCTATACGCTTCGATGCTCGATTCGGCGTCCGACGTGAACAACCTCAACGCCGCGGGCATCGTCACCGTGTTCAACGCCTTTGGCTCGGGATTGCGCGTCTGGGGCAATCGCTCCGCCGCGTTTCCGACCGTCACCACGCCCGACAATTTCATCAGCGTCCGCCGCACGATGGACGTGATCGAGGAATCGGTACAGCTTGCGATGCTGCAGTTCATCGACCAGCCGATCTCGAACGCGCTGATTACGGCGATCCTCGCGAGCGTCAACGCTTTTCTGCGAACGCTGATCCAGCGCGGCGCTCTGGTCGCCGGCGCGGCGTCGTACAACCCCGCCGAGAATCCGCCCGCCCAGATCGCCGCCGGGCAGCTCGTCTTCGACATCGACGTGATGCCGCCGCCGCCCGCCGAACGGCTCACCTTCAACGTCTATCTCGACAGCACCCTGCTGAATCAGCTCGGCGGAGCCGGCGCGCTCACCGCCACGGCGGCGAACGCATAGGCGGGCGGCCCGGCTGATTCCGAAAACGGCCGCGCTCCGGCCGCGCAAATCGCACACGGTTGAATCATGGATATCTCAGTAAACAGAATCACCAACGCCAATATCTATCTCGACGGGACCGGCCTGCTGGGACGGGCCGAGGAAATCGAAGTCGCCCAGCCCCACCATCAGATGGTGGACCACAAGGGTCTCGGCATGGCGGGCACGGCCGAGTTCTGGGCGGGAGTGAACAAGCTCGAGTCCCGCATCCGCTGGGCGTCACTCTATCCCGAGGTCCTCATCGCCGCCGACAGCCCGTTCGTTTCCCATTCCTTCCAGGTGCGCGGCAACCTGGAACAGTACACCAGCCAGGGACGCAGCGCCGAATTGCCGGTGGTCTATCTGATGACCGGCGTTTTCAAGGACGCCGGAAGCTTTCGCTTCCGCCTGCACGAGAACGTCGACAGCGCCTCGACGATTACCGTGTACCATTCGGAACTGTATATCGCCGGCAACCAGATACATCTTTACGACGTACTCGCGAATATCTACGTCGTCAACGGCGTCGATCAGCTTGCCCAGTTCCGCGCGAATATCGGCGGCTGAGCGGCGCTGACCACGCGGCATGTCAGGAGGATCACGCACACCAATGGATAATCAGACACGCACGACGACTCTCCCCTCCGGCCGGATCGCGACCCTGCGGCGCGGCCGCGGACGCGACCTGATCAAGGCGCATCGCGCGGTCGCGGCGAATCCCGAGCCGATCGCCGTTTCCTTCGCGCTGATCGCGGAGCTGGCGCTGATCGACGGCCGGCCGATCGTGTACGAAGACCTGCTCGCCATGGAGTTGAATGACGTGTTGGCGCTCGAAGCCGAGGTCATGGAGGAGCGCCGCGAAAATTTTCCGGAGGCGACGGACCCGCGATAACCGGAGCCGTGCCGTCGCCTGAGGCAATCGCCAGCCTGGTCGCCTTCGGTTTTAGACTGAGTGAAATCGAACGGATGGAAATCGGAGAGATTGGCTATTGGCGCGAACTTGTCCGGCGAATGAACGTCCCGTCCGCGATCGAATAATTCCCGGCTCTGGCGCTATTCACGACTGGTATTCGCGATGAGCAGAAGAATTTACGTTGGCAACCTCAATTTCGAAGTGGGCGACAGCGCCCTGCGCGAGGTCTTCTCTCGAATCGGCGCGGTCAGGAGCGCCGAGGTTATCAAGGACCGCTGGACGGGCGTCTCCCGCGGTTTCGGATTCGTCGAGATGACGACCGAGGAAGCGGCGGAGAGCGCGCTCGCGCAATTGTCGGGAGTCGAAATCATGGGCCGGCCGGCGCGCCTGGCGATCGCGAAACCCCGCCCGGCGGAATCCGATCGTGCGGCGCGGACGGACGGCTGATCCTCGTTATGAACGCACACGAAGTTCGCAAGGAGAGGCGCGATGCCGCCGGAGGCGTGCGGGTTCCCGAGCGTCCAACGACGCACGGCTCCGGCGTCTCGGGCGTCGCGAAGCTCGCCGCCGCCATCAAACGATCGTTCGGCGGCGGACTGGAACGGCTCAATGACGGACTCGCGCGGACTAGTCGGTTACGCTGGCCGGAATTTTCGGCGGCGGCGCTCCGAACCGCGGCGGCCACGCCAGTGGGCACGGCGGATTCGCGCGCTCGAACCGCCGCGTCCTCGCCGTCGCGCCGCCGTGGCAAGGCGTCCGAATCTGACGGCATCGCCCTCGATTCGCTGGCCCGGCTGACGGAATCGATCGCGCGACTAGCGACGTTCGATCGCGCCGCCCGGCCGCGCGACGGTCGCTCTCCACAGCCGAATGACCGGACGCCTGGCTCCAGCGCCAGCGCGGGAGAGCGGTTTTCGCGCGTAGCCACAATTCGCCCGACTCGATTGGTGCGCGAACTGGCCGCGCCGCGCCTGCGCACGGCCGCTCGCGACCAATCCGTATCACGCCATTCCGCCGAAGCGGAGAGAACATCGGCCCGCGCGGCGCATCTGGCCGCACGAATTGGTGGAATGACCGACCGATCCCGGTCGTTGTATCCGCACCATCCCGCATTCACTTTCTCGCGAAGTCCGCGCCCGGGCGCGTCTTCCCTGGTTCCGGCCGCTGGAGCGCACGCACTTGCGATCGCCGGGCGCTCCGCCACAAACCTCCACTCCACCGCCGCCGCGGGCTCGAACATGATCGCCGCGTTGTCAAGATTCGAGACGCCGGTTCGCGCGATCGCGTCGGCCGCCGCGCCCGAAAATCGGCCGCAAGGCGTGATTCGCCGATTCGCCAACGAGCCGCCACAACGATTCGCCGGCGAATCTGGCGCGCCCGAAGCCGTAATCCGTCGCTCGGCCGTCCTTTCACGGAATTCAGGCGTCCGCGCGGTTTCGCGTATGTTCGCATCGCCGCATGAAACGGAAACCCCGGAGGCGCGGACGAACGCAAACGCGTCACGCCGGTCCAGCGCCCGCGCCGAACCCTCGATTGTGGTTCACTACGCGCCTTCGCTGCATGTCGGCGGCGCGCTCGGCGCCGAGCGGACGGAACAGGCGGTTGCCGAGGCGCTTTCGCGCCAGGCTCCCGATCTGCTCCGTCAACTGCGAGCGGAAATCGCGAAGCGTCGTCGCACCGAATTCACCTGAGATCGCCGGGGCGCGTTACTATCAACTCCAGAGATCCTTTATTCCAGTGGCTAAGTGCTTATGTTTGCAATTTTCGGCGAAATAGTATTCGACGTTCTCGATTCACCGGCGGGTTACGAATCCCGACGCGACTTTTGGTATGCGGAACAGCGCGTGCTTCAGGCGCGGCCGCGACTGCAATGGATCGCCGACGGGCTGGCGGAGATCGAGCTCGAAGTCCGGCTGCATTCCTCGTTTACCAATCCCGACCTCCAGCTTCTCGCCCTGGAAGCCGCCGCCGCCGATCATCTGGCCCGGCCATTGGTTTTCGGCAATGGCAATTTCCGCGGTTTTTACATCCTCGTCTCACTCGCCTTCGCCGCGCGTCAGATGAGCGCGGTCGGCGATCTGATTGCCGCTACCGCGCGCCTGGGCCTCAGGGAATGGGACTTCAATCCCGCTCTCGGCGGCGTCCCGCTGCCCGGAGCGCTGCCGGTTCTTGGCGCCGTCAACGCTCCCACCGGCTATCCGACCGCGCCGGTTGCGTACACGGCGGCGGGCGGCGTCGCTTCGGCGCTTGCCGCGCCGACCGCTCCGTACTCCGCGGCTCCGATCGCCGCCCCCGGGGTGTCGCCTGTCGTTTCGCTGCCGATCCCCGCCGGCGCGAGCGCTCCGCGCCTCACCGCCAACGACGTTCCGGCCAGCCAAATCGTCCGCGCCCCGTATTGATTCGAGGACGCCGGCGTCGGCTGAAATCGCTACTCACGCCCTGACGATTATTCTGGTGATCAACTTCAATCCCGATGCAGACCCAGTCCATAACACACATCACTTCGGCCGGCGAACGCTGGGATTTGCTCGCCTGGCGCTATTACGGCGACGCGACCGCCTATTCGCCGATAATCATGGCGAACCCCGCGATTCCGATCGAGTCCGTTTTTTCGGCGGGTCTCGTTATCGCGATCCCGTTGCTTCAACTTGGCGCGCCCCGGAACGTCGACCTGCCGCCGTGGAAGCGCGCGCAATGACGGCGCCCGAACGGGTTTTGCGCCCCGGCGGCCGCACGCCATGCGGCCGGCGCCACTGCGCGCGTCTGTGCATGCCGGACGCGCGGATGGGGAGGTAATCCTCACGATGGCCGGCTCGCTTTCATATGCTGTCAGCGTTCCGCAATGGATACTCACCTACCAGGGGGTGAATATTAGTTCCGACGTTTCGGCGATGGCGCTCGAAATTGCCTATACCGATCGCCTCGGCGGCGCCTCGGGCGACCTCGCGATTGCGCTGCAGGACGACGACGGGCTGTGGCGCGGCCCCTGGACTCCCGCGCAGGGCGACGTCGTCAGTCTGGATATCGGATACCCGGACGGGGCTCCGCTGCCGTGCGGCGAGTTCCAGGTCGATGAGCTGCTTTACGAAAGTCCGCCCGACACGCTGCATCTGCGCTGCCTCGCCGCTTATATCACTCCCGCGATGCGCACGCGGCTGAGCGCCGGATACGAAGGCCAGACCCTGGTGGGAATTGCCGGAACGATTGCGCAAAAGTACGGACTTACCCTGGTCGCGGATCCGGGCGCGATGAATCTGGCCTTCGCGCGCGTCACGCAGCATCAGGAGACCGACCTGGCGTTTTTGCATCGGATCGCGCTTGCCCACGACTACGACTTCACGGTGCGCGGCGGCCAGTTGATATTCTATTCGCGCGCGGCGCTGGAGTCGGCGCCGCCGGCGGCCGCGCTCGCGCGGACCGATATTCTCCGCGCCGCCTTCCGCACCAAGTCGCATCGCACTTATCAAGCGGCGCGGGTCTCATATCAGTCGCCGTCGGCCAAGCGGCTGATCACGCGGCGGGCCGCCTCTTCCGCGCCGATTCCCACTGGCGATTCGCTGACCATCGCCACCCGAATCGAGAACGGCCAGCAGGCGCTGCTGCGCGCGCGGAGCGCGTTGCACCAATCCAACATGGTGCGGACGACGGCCGAGTTGCTGACGACCGGAAACACCGCGCTGGCGGCGGGCAACACGATTTCGATCTCGGGTTTCGGCGTCAACGACGGGGTCTACATCATCTCGACGGCCACCCATCGGCTCACGCGCCGGCTTGGCTACGCCACGGAACTCTCGCTGCGCAAAGTGGATATTCAATCTTGACTCGCGACGAACCAATCCTACACCCGGTGAAAAGGACCATTTGCCGATGAACGTCAATTCAATCGCGCGTCCGCGCGCTTGCGCGCCGCTCGCCTGCGATCCGGCGCCGGCGCTGCCGCCGATCGCGGCGACGTTCGCGCGCGCAATCTTTGGCGCCGCGATTACGATCGAGGGCGCCGCAAGTCCACTGGGATGCGGACCGGTTTCGGTCGTCGCGCCAGTGCGCGCGGCCCATATCGCGACTATCGAGACGAGGTGAAGCATGGCGACGCTGCAGGTGGTCCGCGCGGGCAAGGCCGTCGCGATATTATGGAACGTCACGAATCAGATTCCGCCGCCGCCGGAACCATACGATCCGCCGTCGGCGCCGACGATTACGATTTTCGATCCGAACGGCGACGCGCAAATCTCCGCGGCTCCCACCTCGCGCCTCGGCGCCGGCCTCTATTCGTACACTTACGTCACGCCGGCGGCGGGACCGCTCGGCGTATGGAGCGCGTGGCTCGACGCGATCGACGGCAACGGCTTTCCCAACGGCAGCGTCGACGCCCCCGATCTGCAGAAGGCCACGCCGGTGTTCCAGCTCGTTTGAGGTATCCGCCGATGACGAATACTCGCGCATCCGATCGATCGGCGCTGGAGGGTTGGCGATGAACGGCGCTTTCAGGGTCGGCCTGGTCAAGACGCTGGACCCGGCTTCAGGCCGGATCCGCGTGGTCTTTCCCGATCGCGATCAAATGCAAAGCTGGTGGCTGCCGGTGATATTCGCCAAAACGCAGAACGATAAAGTTTACTGGATGCCGGACGTGGGCGAACAGGTCGTATGTCTGATGGACGAGCATGACGAGGACGGCGCCGTGATCGGTTCGATCTATTCGTCGGTCGACGCGCCGCCGTCGGCGGACCCGGACCAGGCGATGTGGAATGCGCGCGACGGCGCTTCGTTCGCGTATGACCGCGCGACGCACGCGCTGCAAGTCGCGATTCCGTCCGGCGGCACGATCAACATCACGGCCAACGGCGCCGCGATCGCGATCGACGCCGCCGGCGACGTGACGATCGCGGCGGGAGGGCAAATCAAGCTTGCGGGCGGCGGCGCCGCGATCGCGCGCGTCGGCGACGCGACGACCTGCCCGGCGGGCTCGGGCCAGATCGTCAGCGGCAGCGCGAAAGTGACTTCGGGCTGATCAGCGAAGCGCAACCAACCGCGTACGGTTAACGGGAGACATTGAGAAATGCCCGCCGGAGCCATAACCCTTTCCGACATCACTTCAGCCGATTGGTCGCTGGCGCTCGATCAGCCCGGCCAGCCCGGCTCGGGAATCGGCAACGTTGTGCAGGGCGTCGCCGACGTTAACCAATGCATCCAGATCATACTGACTACTCCGAAAGGCGCCGATCCGCTGCGGCCGACCTTCGGCGCGGACCTGTGGCGATACCTCGATTCGCCGATCAACTCCGCGATTCCGGCGATCGTCACCGAAGTCACCGCGGCGATCACGCGGTGGGAGCCGCGCGTGAAGGTGATCTCCGTGACGGCGGCGCCGGTGATCGACGCGTCGGCGCAATCCGGGGCGAAAATGACGCTCGGCGTCACCTGGCAATTGCGGCTGACGGGCGGCGCGAGCGGCGCGCCGGCCGGCCCCGCGCAAAAGGCCGTGATCGTCCTCCCGGCGCCATAGGCGCGCGCGACCGGTAATTCGACGCAACAATCAGTAGCACGAGGAGTAATCGCCAATGGCAGCGGGAATGCCGACCTTGCCGACGCCGGTTTTTGTCGGAGACGCCGACGGCCTGGATCCCAACCTGATACTGGCCGACATGATCTCGGCCTTTGAGGCGGCCGCGGGACGCACCTTGCGGCCGGCCCAGGTCGAACGGCTGTTAATCAATCTTTACGCCTACCGGGAATCGCTGGTGCGCAACGCGATTCAATACGCCGGAGAGCAAAACCTGCTGGCGTACGCCAACTTTCCGATGATTGACTATCTGGGCCAGCTCCTGGGCGTGACGCGCCTCGGGGCCCAGGGGGCGACCACGACGATTCAGTTCACGCTCGCCAACGCGCTCAGCGTCGCCTGCGTGATCCCGCAAAATACCCAGATCGGGACCAGCGACGGCCAATCCATATTCGCGACCGACGAGGCCCTGACGATTCCGGCCGGCGCGCTTACGGGCTCCGTGACGGCGACCTGCGCCACGCCGGGGCCGGGCGGCAACGGCTACCTGCCCGGACAGATCGACGTGCAGCTCAACCCGAGCGCGCTGGTCGCGTCGGCGGTGAACACGACGGCGAGCGCCGACGGCGCCTCGCCGGAAACGGACGCCCATCTGCGCGCGCGCATCCAGGCGGCGCCGAATCAATTCAGCGTCGCGGGACCGGCCGCGGCCTACCGCTACTTCGCCCTCGGCGCGGACCCTTCGATTATCGACGCGCAGGCGGTGTCGCCCGCGCCCGGACAGGTGAACGTCTATGTTCTCACCGGTCCGATCCAGCAGCAGCCGGCCGGCGCGCCGAATCCGGCGGGATTGGCCAACGCGAGCCTGATCGCCAAAGTGCAGGCCGCGATTTCCGCCGACGACGTGCGCCCGCTGACCGACACGGTGGCGGCGCTGGCGGTAACGGAGATCGATTATCAAATCAGCGGCACAATTACGCTGTACGCGGACGCCGACCCGGCGAGCACGATGGCGGCGGTCAACGCGGCGGCGCAAAGCTACGCGATCGCGCTGGCCGGACGGATTCAGCGCGACATCGTCCCCAGCCAGATCGTCGAAGCGCTGTCGGCCCCGGGCGTTTACGAAGTGACGCTGACGGAACCGCAGTATACTCAACTTCAACCCGGACAATGGGCGAATTGCGTGGCGATCGCGCTCAACCAGACGGTCGCGGCGCAATCGAGCTAGGGAATTCGCCGCACCGACGGCATCACCGATGGCGCACCTGAAAATACAACCCTCGATCGACGACGTCCGCTCGCGGGCGCTGCTGGAATTGATCGAACGCCTCGGCGCGCTCGACCTCACTCCGCTGCTGGTCTACCGCATCGACTCGGTTCCCGCGAGCGCGCTGATTGCGCTCGCCTGGCAGTTCGACATGCTGGCGCCGCGATGGCAACTCGGCGCGAACTCCGGCGAATCGATTGACGCGCTGACCGATATCGACGCGCTGACCGATATCGACACGCTGAGCTCGGCCGGAGGAATCGCGGGCCCCTCGGATTACGACTCGCTACGCGCGCTGCTCAAGGCCGCGATCCCGCTGCATCGCACGCGCGGCACGCCGTACGCGGTCAAGACCGCGCTCAAGTCGCTCGGCTGGACGGCGACGATCGCCGAGGGGCAATCGTCGTGGGGCGGCGCGAGCTGGCCGGCGAACGAAGGCTGGGCCGCCTTTCGCGTCTATCTGAATCTGGCGCCGGGCCAGGCGGTCGTCGCGGACGACGCCGGGCGCGCGATCGCGGCGATCAACTTCTTCAAGAACGCGCGCTCGTGGCTGGATTCGCTCTGGTTTGAGGCGGCGCCGATCGCCGACGCGCTTCCGCCGCCGAGCGATTTCGTGGTTTCGATCTTCGCCCAGCACGACGCGCTCGCCGCGCCGGCCGACTCGATCGCGGCGCCGGCGTGGCCGGTCCTCGACGCGAAGACGATCGCGCCGCGCTACGACGCGCATTTTATCCACGCCGGAATCACATACGGCGCCAACGAGCCGGCCGTCGCCGACGCCGGCGTTACCGTCAACGGCGCGGCCATCGCCGCCGCCGAATGACCCAATGGTCCGGGATTCAACCGAGAGGCAAGCATGCGACCACAAGGAACGGTAAGGATCTTCAGGGACGGACGGCTGGTCTGCGAACGACGCAACTTGTTCGTCAACACGGGATTGCCGTGTCTGGCGAATCTGATCGCCGGCGTCACGGCCGGTCAATCCATCGCCGCCATCGGCTTCGGCTCCGGGAATAGCGCGCCCGCTCCCGGCGACGTCGGCCTGGGAGCGACGCCGGAGTACTATAACGCGATCGCGGGCCATTCGTTTCCATCGTCGGGCGCGGTGCAATTCAATTACGCGCTGGCAGCGACCGATTACGGCGCGAACGGGATGACGATTCAGGAGTTGGGGCTGTTCGCCAACGCGGGCGCGATCGCGCTCCCGGCCGCGATCGGCACGGCGAATCCGGCCTGGGCCGCGAGCGCCCCCGAGACCGTCGGCGCCCTGGTCGTGGACGGCAACGGCAATCTCCAGCGCTGCACCACCGCCGGGACGACTGGCGCGACCGCGACCGCGTGGGCGACGACAATCGGCGCGACCACCAGCGACGGCACGGCGGTCTGGACGCTCGTGGCGACGCATTCCGCGCCCGGCCCGCTGATCGCCCACGTCGTCGTGCCGGCGTTCACATACGGAGGCGCCGGCAACTACTCGGGCACGTGGACGCTGACATTCTAGGGCGCGCGATGGCATCGAAGATGAACTTTCCCGCCGCCCTTCTTTCTTCGTCATGCCCGGACTTGATCCGGGCGGCCACCGGCATGGATTCGCGGGTCAAGCCCGCGAATGACGGAGAAAAACGTGCACCGACGATGCCTGGCGACGTGGATGCGCGGGTCAAGCCCGCGCATGACGAAAAAGGGACGCCACGCAATGACGATGCTTCTTTCCCGTCACCCTCGGGCGTTTCCGTTCAGTCAGCGCCGGGCGTTCTTTTTCAGTCAGCGCCGGGCGTCTTTTTCCAGTCACCCTCGGGCTTGACCCGAGGGTCCGTCGGTATGGCCGCCCGGAGCACGTCCGGGCATGACGCTGGACCGCGCGAGGTGATCGATGGCAACCCTGATTGACGCGCCGGAATACACGGCGAACGAAGTATACGCAATTCAGTCGACCGACCCGGTCGAAGGCGCGGCCGCGGACGCGAGCTTCGGCGGAATCGGCCTGAGCAACCAGCCGCATCAGCAGCTCGCCAACCGGACCGCTTTCCTGAAGGGGCGGCAGGACACGAACGCCGCGAATATCGCGGTATTGCAGGCTTTCATGGCGGGTTTCGCCGGGTCGCTGCAGGCCAACGGCTACCTGGAAATTCCGCTGCTCGACGCTCAGCGCGGCCCGGTTGCGGCGATCGTGCAATGGGGATTCATGTCGCTTCCGGGAACGGGGATTTCCCAGGATACTGAATATTCAGTCAACTGGCCGATCCGGTTTCCCAACATGATACTCATTCCTCCGTTCGCCTCGAATTACTATCAGAAGACCAGCGGCGTGAACCTGGTGGTGTCGCCGGTGGCCTATTCGACCACGGGCGGAATCTTCGTCTACGACATTCCCGGCGGCGTCGCGCCGGGCCCGTGGCGCGAGATCACCAACGGTTTTTCCTGGCTTGCGATCGGCTTTTGACCGCGCCTCGAGCGGCCGCGCCGGAATGGAACCCACGATGGAGACTCATTTGAATAATTCGACACGCGGATACCGGCGCCGGTGGGCGGTTGTGACGGCGGCGGCGGCGATCGCGGTCGCCGCCTTCGCGGCGGCGCCCGGTTTCCTCCACGCGCAATTCCGTCCGATTCCCAACTATGTCGGAATCGGCGCGGGCCAACAGTTCCGCAACGACATCAATAATCATCTGTCGGGCGTCACGCCGATCGCCCCGCGCATGGTCAGCCTGCCGCTGGCGCAGTTGCCGACCGAGCAGGACGGCCAACTGTACTGGTGCGCCGATTGCCGGGAGACCGATCCCTGCGCCGGCGGCGGAAGCGGCGCGCTGGCGATCGGATTGGGCGGCCAATGGTCGTGCACGTCGGGGGCGAGCGTGGGCGGCGCCTTTCCGCTCACGGCCAACGTGTCGGCCGGCGGCTATCGCATCACCACGCTCGCGGCGAATTCGCAAAACGGCGACGCGCTGAGCCAGGCCCAATCGCATCTCAACGACCTCGCGGCGGCGACCGGTCCGTACAACATGAACGGCAACACGCTCATCGCCCTCCCCGCCGCCGCGTCGCCGGGAAATCCGCTGAGCTATCTGCAGACCGGCGCGATTCTGGATGGACTCGGCCTCGACGGCGCGGCGCTGACCAACATGGCCGCTGGAACCGCGCTCGGCCAAGGCCTCGCGTGGGGCCAGTCCGGCGCGCAACTGACGGTGAATCAACCCACCGGCGCGCTGGTTTCCCAAAGCAATATCGCGACCGGCCTGGTAACGACCGCGACGATCGCCGCGCCCGCGACGATCGCCAACGGCGACGCGCTGATCGCGGTCATCGGCCTGGACGGCTCCGCGTCCGAGACGATTACCGCGCCCAGCGGCTTCACGCTGATTCGCCAGGATGTCGGCAACGGCATGACGCAGGCGACCTACTGCAAGATCGCCGCCAGCGAATCGGGCAACTACGCCTTTTCGTGGAATAACACTTCCTACATGGCGGGCGGAATCGCCGTGGTGAGCGGAATCACCTGTACCGGCGCGGGCGGCAATGGCGCGACCGGAACCGGCGCGAATACCCTGACCGTGCCGGCTTTCACGGTCGGGACCGCCAACGATTTTGTGCTCGACGCGGGCACGATGAACGGCGGCGTCGCTTTCAATGGCCTTGGCGTCCCGGCGTGGAATCTCAATCAGAACGGAGCCAGCGCCAACTACTTCAGTAATCCGGGCATGAATATCCCGGCGATCACCTTCACTGAAGGCGCGGGCTTCACCGCCAACGCCGTGGCGCAAACGATCGTGTTCGCGACCACCACGACGGTCGCCGACGCGCCGGTCGTGAACGGCCAGAACGGAGTCGCGCTGGGCGGTGTGACCGCGCAGGTCAACAAGGTGCTGAACGTGATGGCCGCGCCGTACAATGCGCAAGGCGACGGGATCACGGACGATTCCGGCGCGATTCAGCAGGCGATTTACGATGCGTGCGGCGGCTCTCCGCCGTTCACTTCGCGGTCCAATTTTTTCAACGCTTATCCCAAGCCGACCGTCTACCTTCCCGCCACGCCGAACGGCTTCGCGATCTACAAGCCGCTCCGCGTGCCGTGCCCGTATGCGCATATCAAGCTGGACCCCGGCGCGAAATTCGTCTGGGGGTTCGGCGGCGGCGATACTTTTATCGTCGAAGGCTGGGGCGCGGACAATCTGACCTACGGCCCCGCACTGGTCGGCGCGACCGGGCAATCGCTGAGCGGAGCCGGTTGTCAGGGCGGATTCCCGTCGAATACCAACTGCGGACCCATCGATCTTGACCGTTATCTGAACCGCGCCGGCGGCCAAGCCACCTTTGCAACGGCCAGCGCCAACGGTTTCGATATCGAGTTCTGGATGAAGGCGCTCGATACGGGCAGCTATAACGTCCTGTCGTCGGGGCCTTCGGGAGCGCCCGCCAGTGTTGGCTCGAATGGGATGTTTTCTTTCTACGACACGTCCGGGACCACGCTAACGCTGTCCGTCAACACGACCGGCGGCCTGGTGAGTATGTCCTGTAGCGGCCTGACGCTGACCAACGCGACCGACATCGCGCTTGACTGGGACAAGTCGAATTACCGGCTGTTCGCCGGCGGCACGCTGTGCCAGACGGTCGCGAGCACGAATGCGCCCGTGATGAATATCTGGGAAAATGCCTTCCTGCCGGACCGTGGTTCAACCCAGCAGTGGGGCGGCAGCGGCGGCTATCTCGGCAACGAGCCGCTCAACGGCTATCTCGATTCAGTGCGTTTCGAGAACCAGTCGTTGCATACGGCCAGCTATACGCCGCCGACCGCGAAATTCACCACCGACGGCAATACCTTCCTCTTGCTCAACTGGCCCGCTTCCCTGGACGGCACGCAGGCCGCTCAGGGGCCGAACGGCGCCACGATATATCTGACCGCCCTGAACGAGAATGAGGGCGCCTTCAATACCAACAACACGCTGATGGAAGGCGGCGAACTGTGCGGCGGCACGATTCCGAATGGGAACGCGGATACCAACGACGGCCTGTTCGTGGCCTGGTCGCCGCGTTCGACCTTCCGGGACATGAGTTGCAACGGCGGCGACTATCTCCCGTTCGACTTCAGCAACAACGATTTCTTCGTCACGGTGGAAAACAACTGGGCCGCTTTCGGCCACGCCGGGTTCAACTTCGGCAACGCCTTCAACAGTTCGCTGGCGATCAACAACGCCTCGGACAGCGCCGATCTCGCCTGTTTCATCGAAGCGGGCAATGAGTTTTTCGAGGACTACAACAACTGCACCGATCGCGGCGCGCTCTACTATTATGAACTGGTTACGGCGGCGTTCGGCGGCGGCACGATCGGCCATATGTTCGCCGACGCGGAAGCCGGCAACACGCGCCAGTTGGGCGGCCTCAAGATTCAGCAGATCGGCTTTCCGGTGTTGCTCGATCATGACGAGCCGAACACGCGCAACGGCGCGCCGTTTTTCGTGCTCGATCCGTCGTCGGCGTCGGTCACGCTGCTCGATCCGGCGTTCGACACCTACGGCGAAAGCGTGGGCGCGGCCGACCTCGTTCAGTTCACCTCCGCGCCGGGCGCGGGCAGCGCGCCGGTCAATATCATCGGCGGCAATCCCTTTCCGTCGGGCGTGCCGATCTCGAACTATCCGGCATATGTTCAGGTGGTTGGCGCGAAGAATGCGCTCAATTCGCTCGAACTGCGCAATGTGCCGACCTTCGACGCGGGGCTGAATCACGTCACCGTTAACGCGATCGCCGATCCGGCCGCGCCCGCGATCACCGTACAAGGGGCGACCGGCACGACCACTTACGGCCCGTATTACGTCGTCTGTCACGACGCGAACGGGGGCGTGACCAACGCCTCGCCATCGTCGAATACGGTGGCTAACGGTCCGGCCGCGCTGAGTTCGTCTGACTATATCCAGATCGCGTGGACGGCCGAAGGCGGATGCGCCGCGTGGGACGTCCTCAAGGGCGCGCAGGGCACGGCGCTGGTCACGGGACTGGCGGGATCGGCGACCTCGGTCAACGACACCGGACAGGCGACGACGTCATATGTGCCGCCCGCCCGCAACACCACCGGCGACGTCGCGTACGGCTCGATTCTGGTGAGCGTCGGGATGCCGTACGCGAAGATTCCGACGACGGTGCTGAACGGCGGGCGCTTCTATTGCAGCGATTGTGATCCGCCGGCGAATCCGCCGGCGACCTGCACGCATATCGGGACCAAGACGGGCTCGTGGGTGGACGGAATCAATAATCAGTGGCTATGCGTGCCGTAGCGATTTGACAATTCCCGGATTGTTGCCGTCCGTTCCGGCCGGCGGGAGACTCCTCCCGCCGGCCCTTTTCATTTATTGACCAGCGCCCTTGCTGGCGATTTATTCACTGGTGAGCTGGTCCTTCCTGAGCTTTTAGGTAGAAATTCACGCAAAGAGCCTTGCTCGCAAGTGAATTGCAAAAGCGTTTTGCTATCGCCGCGATAATTGGAAAGTGCCTGGTATGGGACGCCGACGCGGCTCCCGAGAAACGCCTGCCATCCCTGCTCCGTCTGGTCGAGCAGGTTGATAAAGAGCAGCCGGCATCCGGCGATCGCGCACCGCATTTCCCAGCGCGCGACGGTTGAGATTGACTCCGATGGCCTCACCGCCGGAAAGACAAGTACGCGCGACGGATTTTCGTTATAAAGCCCCGCCCAGAGGGTGGAGACCGGATCGAAATCCGCAATTACTTTATCGCCCGGGCGCACGATTCCCGCGACTGCGCGCGCATCGTCAAGGCATTCCGTTTTCCGAGCGTGGCCACGGAGTATCAGCGGGATATTTACAATGATTTCGAATATGAGCAACGCTCCCGCTAGAAGCGCAAAAATTCGAACGCTTGCTCCATTGGCGCGGCTGGATGCCAGGCCGGCGACAATCGTCGCCAATGCAAGCGGCTGCAGCCAGAGCTTGTCGTAGATTGGATCCCAGTAAAAAACTGGAAGGAAGACGCAGGAAAATGCGACCACGAGCAGCGTCAACGCAGACCGCGATGGACCAGGGCGTCCTCGCCGCGGAACAAGCTGCAAGGAGCCGGCCACCGCGATAGCGAAAATGATGACGCCAACGCTTGTCATCAAGATAATCCGGGTCGGATTTCCGTCTTGTGGAAGCAACCGCCTCAGGCCCTGGTAATCGGGCGGCAGAACGGCAACGAGGTTACCGGTCAGTCCGACAATGAAGTTGACCGCCTTGCTCAGGGAAAATCCGCCGTAAACTTTTGGGCTACCGCCCATTTGCGTGAAGCGCCGAAGCATTTGGCCCGTTGCTGTTAAGCCGATCCTGCGGTATGCGCTTCCGTAAATTATGGCCACGCCGGCGAGGATGCCGGCGCCGATTGCAAAGCCTCTGATCGACCGTCGCGCGAAATCGTTGAAGCGGCCTGGAATCCTGAACTCATCGAAATTGATCTCCCCGCGCGTCTCTGAGCGTTCGGGCCAAATCAGACTCAGGACGAAAACCAGGGGCGCAATCAGGAACATCGACTCGTAATTCGCCAGCGCCAGCGCGAGGCCGGCTCCCGAAAATACGAGCAACGATAGTTTTGCGCGGACCAATCCTTCTATCGCCAGCGCCGCCGCAACGAGGCTCACAAACAAACCGACAACGGGCTCGGCGCTGTTGGTCGCGTGAATCAAAACGGCGCGCGACGTTCCATAAATCAGCGTGCATACAATTGCGATTAAACCGGCGCCCGTGAGCCGCCGGATAAGAAGATAAACCAGCGCCACCGCGCCGGCGGCAAAGATCGCATTCATAGCCTGGACGGATCGTATGAACGATTCCGGCCCGCTCCAGCCAAACCCGAGCGCCTTCAATAAACAGGCCCATGCATAGACGTTGGCCAGGTACAGCAAATGGTTATTCGGGCCGACGTACGGCGGGCGACGCCAATAAATAGTCAGACACCTAAGCGCTCCGTCGACGTCAGTGTATTGGTTGGTTCGCAGCGACAAATAGATTACCGCGAACCCCAACCAAATCCCGGAGAAAGCCGCAAATAATTTCAAGCGGGCGAAATCAGAGCGAGGGTTCATCCGACCCGCCAATAATTGGTTTTCACCGGATTTGCGATTCTTCATCCTTGGCTGGGCGTCACGCCTTCGCGGAGGGGCCGTTGGACGGCGGCGCGGGGGGCGGTTCGGGCGCGCGCTGCAGCGCCGGGGTCGCGGTCGCGACCAGCTTGAGCGCCGGTTCGCGGCCGATCGCGTCGAGCAGGCGGCGCGACAGCTCGTCGGCCGATTGCGTGGCGAGCGCGATCGGCGCCGGATAGCGCAATACGAGCTCGATCCCGCCGGCGTCCAGATGCATCCGGGTTTGCGGACGCGGCGTGTCGAAGCGCACGTTGAGGCTGGTTTCGACGTAACGATAGTCGCGCGTGATCGCGTCGCGATAGCGGGCGAAGACCTCGCCGACGACCTCTTCGACGCGCTTTTCGGCCAGCCGCCAGTCGCAATCCGGCGCGAGCGTCAGGCGCAATTCCTTCCATACGTAGTTGGCGCCGGGGATCGGCTTGAAGAAATTGCCGTTGGACTGGAACAGAATCGAATTGGGAAAAACCACGACGCGGCCGGTCGGCTGCGGCGCGTCGGAGGCGGCCGACAGCTCCATCATGGTGAGCTTGAACAGGCTGACTTCGAGCACGTCGCCGGTGACGCCGGCCACCTGCACGCGATCGCCGACGCGCACGCCGAAACGGCCGCTCAGATAGAAGTAGCCGGCGATCGAGGTAAACACGTTCTGCAGCGCCACCGCGACGCCCGCCGCCGCGAAGCCCATGATGGTCGCGAGCGCGCCAAGCTCGTTGGCGAAATCCAGCAGGATGATCAGGATCACGACCACGGCGAGCACCAGCCGGCGCGCCTTCATCAACTGATGGCGGCGCTGGAGATCGGCGATATAACGGAAAGTCAGGATGCGCCAGAGCGCGGCGGCGGCGAAGATAAAGCCGAAGAGGACGGCGAAGCCGGCGGTGCGCAGGACCAGCGCGCGCACCTCCCGTTTGAAGCTGTTGGCGACGTAGCCGCGCCAGCGATCGAGATTGGCGGCGTACAGATCCAGCGTGACCTGCTGCTTGGAGAGCGGCATCAGCGCGTCGGCGATCATCTTGTGGCGGGCGGTGAGCGCCTCGAAGGCCTGCTTGCTGGCGTTGAGAGTCGCGATATCGCTGGATCGGGTTTGGGCGGCGGCGCGCGCGCCCTGGCGGCTGATCTCCTGAAGCATCGCGAGCAGCGGCGCGCGCGCGCGTTCGACGCCCTCGGCCAGGCGGCGCGTGGCCTTGACCGAATCGTCGAGCATCTGATCCTTGTGCGTCAGCCGGAGCAGTTCGCCGAAGCCGCCGAAGAAACCGAGCACGGCGGCCGAACCGGAATTGGCTCCGGCCGCGGCGGCGGCGGTTTTGTCGGCGGCTTCGGCGAACTGCGGCACGGTGCGTTCGAGCTCGTCGATCTGGGCGCTCAGGCCGGTGGCGCTGCCGGGGCCGGGATTGCCCCCGGACTCGAACGCGATTAGCGCGTCAAGCGAATCGAGCTGCGACTGCGAAAGGGCGATTTCGCCCTCGGCGTTGACGATTCTTTGTTGCAGCGCGCCGCGATCGCGCCGCGGCGCGCGGGCGATCCGCGCCTGCAGATTGGCCAGATTCGACTTGGCGGCGGCGACCGCGGCGAGCGTCTGATTGCGGCGCACGATCAGGTCCGGCAGATCGGACGCGCCCGGCGCGCCGGCGGGCGTGGGCGCGCTCGCGCCCGCTTCGATCAGACTATCGCCGTAGATCGATTTGAGCAGCGCGGCCTGGGCGCGCGCGTACTGGAAGGCGAGCGCGAGCACTTCGCCCGCCATCTCGCGATCGTCGGCGACGAAGAGGATTTCGACCGGGTCACGGGCGGCGCGCTCTTCAACCGCGAGCCGACGGTACCATCCGATAACGTCGCTCAAATAGGCAATGACGGCGCCGCGCTCCTCATGCGCCGAAGGCGCACCGGCCGGCGCGGGCGCAGCGGCCGGCGGCGGGGCGGCTTTGGCCGCCGCCACAGCTCCGGCGGCGGCCGGCGACGGGGCCGCAATCGCGGCCGGGCTGAACAGGCTCGCCAGAATCAGGACGCGGGCGAAAATGATCGACAACGAACGCACTTGGGCCATCAGCGAACCCGGACAGTCTATCATCCGGCGCCGCGCGCTTCGACGCGCCCGGCCCGCGCCGCGGGCGGGATTCAGAATATCGGGCGGCGTTTTTCGAGAAACGCCTGGATCCCCTCGCGGTAGTCGCGGCCGAAGTAGACGTTGCGCCGCAAACCTTCGAGGTATTCGTAGGTGGCGGGCGCGATCGGCGTGGCTTCGCTGAGCGCGTGGATAGTCTCCTTGAAGGCGGCGATCGCGGCGGGCGAGCGGCTGGCGATGGTGCGGGCGATCGTGAACGTGCGCGCCTCGAGTTCGGCCGCCGGCACGATCTCGTTGACGATCCCGACCCGCAGGGCGCGCGCCGCCGGCAACGGATCGGCGGTGAAAAACATCTCCTTGACGATCGTCAGCGGGATCCGGCTCATGAAGTCGAGGAAGCCGGCGACATTGTAGGGCAGGCCGAGCTTGGCCGGCGTGATCGCGAAGGCGCAGGTTTCGTCGCCAAGAACGATATCGCAGCTCATCACGAGGTCGCAGGCTCCGCCCCACGCGCCCCCCTGGACCATCGCGATCACCGGCGCGGGAAAGCCCTTGACCGCGCGCAACAGGCGTTCGAGCGGATCGTTGTAGGGCAGGGGATCCTCGCCGGCGGTCGGCAGTTCGTCAACCGCGTGGCCGGCCGACCATACCTGGCCGGGCGCGGCGGACCGGAAGATCACCGCGCGGGCGCGGTCCGTCTTGAAGCGATCGAGGGCGGCGAGAATTTCGTCGATCATCGCGGCGCTGAGCGCATTGCGGCGGGCGTAGTGATCGAACGCGATCGTGCCGATCGAATCAGCGAGGTTGGCGCGAAGCAACGACATTGAGGACTCCCTTGTGCGCATCGACGGCGTCACGGCGGGACACGGCCGGCGCGTTTGAACGATACCGCGATCGTAACGGCGCGGCGCGCGAATGGCGACGGAGCCGGACGCGGCGCAGCGGAGAGTATGACGGTCGGCGATGCGGCCGGAGAAAAAGAAGGGCGGCAGGCAGTGGGGAGTCTGCCTGCCGCCTGGGGGGGAGCGAGGACTTTTGGGGATCGCGCGCCTCGCTGACGCGGAGGCTTAACGCGACGCGGTGGTCGGCGTCACCCAGTTCGGACTCGGCGGCAGCGCGGCCGTCGCCGTGTTGGCGTCGCGCGCCGCGGTGTCATAGCGACCGAATTCGAACATCCGCTGGGCGGCGAGATAATCGCTTTCCGCGGTCGGGTTATAGGAACCCGCCTCTTCGGCCGCGATCAACCGCGCATGCAGATCGTCGAGCTGGTCCTGAACCTGTTGCTGGGTCGGCACTACGTCGGCGGTGATGGCCTGGACCTGATCGGTGTCGAAGGCCGCGGCCGGAAGCGCGGCGGCGCCAACGAACGAAAGCACGCCGGTGAGCGCCAAGACCATTCTGAGGTTTTTCAT
>JAEHJW020001800.1_pt1 | contig 42365 bp, 65 predicted proteins | sample 9271431 | NCBI WGS metagenome assembly JAEHJW02
GCGACCGTCGAGGTTTGGGGGAACGCGACCGTCGAGGCTCGGGAGAACGCGACCGTCGAGGCTTGGGGGAACGCGACCGTCGAGGCTCGGGAGAACGCGACCGTCGAGGCTTGGGAGAACGCGATTCTGCGCCTGTTGTCTGGCGCGATCAAGGCCGAAGCATCCCACGCCGTCACCGTTATCTGTCAAGACTGCAAGCCCTCCATCAAGCGCCACGGAACCGGCGTTACCGTGGTCCACACGAAAACTTTCCGGCACTCGATCAAATCGTTTTGTGATATTTACGGCGACGGGAATAAACCGCTGACCCTCTATAAATCCGTGCGCCCCGACACCCTGTGCGATTTCCATACGGGCCAGATTAAATATGAGGGTGAGGTCGTTTGTCCCGATTTCGACCCCGACAAAACCCGTCAATGCGGCGGCGGATTGCACCTGTCACCTACTCCGCACGATGCGTTGAGATACAACGACGGCAAGGTGTTGGAGTGCCGCGTGGACAGGAAGGACATCGTTGTGTACGCCACGGACATCACGAAGGTGCGGTGCCGCAAGGTGACGGTCGTCGGGGAGTGGAAGAAATGACCGTACCCAGCCCGCACCATATCGGGGAGAAGGAGGGGGGATGCTGACTGAGAAGGAGCAGTTGATTGTCGACGCCGCCTATTGGCGGGGGCAGTTCGATTTATCGCAGGAGAGGGTATCGGCCCTCCTACGCGCTGTGGATGAAATGCCCGGGTGGATTGCCGTCATCAAGGCCGAGCGTATCCGTCAGGACGCCAAGTGGGGCGAACAGAACCACGATGATTTCAAGTGGCTTTCAATTCTCGTGGAGGAAGTGGGCGAACTCGCCAAGGCCATCCTCGAAAATGATCCACATGGCGTCGAGGAACTTACCCATTGTGCCGCCGTCTGCGTTCAATGGATGGATGCCATAAATAACCGCGCCGCGCTGAAATCCAAGGAGGGGACATGAAGATGCTGAAGGAGGAGAGGGAACTGAGGGAAATGTACTCCTCGTTCGTGCCGAGGTTCATGAAGGTGAAATTGGCGAACCGCATCACCGCCCTCATCGCCGCCGTGCGGGAGGACGACATCCGAATCATGCAGGCCAATTGCTCCGCCGTGGAAGGCGAAACGCGCGAGGAATGCGATAGAAACGAAGCCGCCATCCGCTCGCGGAAGGGGAGGAAGTGATGACACAGATATTCGTTATATCGTCTGGTTCGTATTCCGATTACAGAATCAACGCTATTTTCTCTTCGAATAAGTTGGCACGGGAATACATGGCCGCTGTCAAGAACAGCGACTACAACGACATCGAGGTATACGAACTGGACCCGCCTGCGGCGGACTTAATAAAGCGCGGTTATTACGTGTGGAACGTCCTGATGCTACACGATGGCACTACGGAGCGAGTAGACCGCACGAAAAACGATTATTACGATGTTGAAGATGTGCCGCGCCATCATGTATGGGAAAGGACAAAGGCTCCCGCCTATAAGGGGAAGGGAATACCGGACGCGCTTGACTCTCGCGTGTGGGCGAAAACCGAACAGCAGGCAGTTAAGATCGTGAACGAAAAGAGGGTACAAATGATCGCCGATGGGAGGTGGAAGTGATGCTGATTACCGAGTTGGGGGATGAGAGGCTAGTCGATGGTGATGCTGTACCCGCTCGACACGTCGCACTGTACCGCGACTCCCTCCGCGCGGCGCTGGAGGAGCGGGATCGGATGGAGAAGTTGGGTTACAAAATCGGGGATGCCCTTACTAGAATTACGTCCGCCCACGAGGCCATCGTCGCCCGGATCGACGTGGAGGGGATGGCGAAGGTGATTGAGGATGCCGCGCTCGTTGGAGGGGTGTCGTGGAAAGGCGTAGCCCGCGCCCTTGTCACCTACCTTCTCGGGAAGGAGAAGACATGACCGATCTTGAAATCAGATGGATACAGATGGTGTCTACTGCCGAGGAGAAAGCAATGTTTGGCCTCAACTCGCTTCACGATGACGCCATCCTCGCCGCCGACGCCGAATTAAAGCGGCTGCGGGAGGCGGTTCGTGATTTGAATGCGCTCATAATCTATGCGCAGGAAACGATGGCGGCGTACCTTGTGCCAGATGGGATCGACGCAGATCAGGCGATTGAGCGTGTAATTGAATTGTTGGATGGGCCACGGCAACGCGAAATCCAGAAAGCGGCGTTTGCTGCGCTGAAGGAGACAACATGAAAACAGGACCCTGCTACTGGCGATTCCGTGGCGACAAGGCGTTTCGGTATGGGTACTGCACGCACGTTAAGGGAACCCTCTACCGCATGGGGTGGTGGAACGGAGACGTGACGAACGGACCTATCGTGGACAAGAGCGACATTGAGTGTAGGGATGCGTAATTATCTCCGCCGCCGGGCGAAGGAGGGGTGATGTAATGGACTTAGCAAAATGCGGTTGTCCGACAGATGGTGAATTTATTTATCATCGCGTATGCCGCGCCAAACTCGACCGGGAGAAGTTGGGGAGAGTTTTATACATAAATGAAAGATTGATTGCTGTTCCAAATCCCAAAACCAGTTTTAGCGAAGCGTGGGATAAATTTACTCCGCGTCTTAAGAAACCATATTTGCAGGATGCCGACGCGATCATCAAGTATTTCGAGGAGGGGTGATGGGGAAAAGATTGTCCATCGCGGAACAGTACCAAAAGGAAAACGGTGATCTTAGGCGGGGGATTGAGAAGATAAACGCACAACTCGCCGCCAAGGACGCGGAGATCAAGGGGTTGAAGGAGGAACACAAGAAGAATCACAACGATTGGATTGAGGCACTTTTCAATCAGTCCGTAAAATATGACGCCCGTATCGCGGAACTGGTAGAAGACAACGACAGGATGCATGAGCGCGAGGATATAGAGAGCCATCGAAGGACTTTGCGCTACACAGGACCGCATCGCCCCATTCTGTATTCCGATACCGTAATGCTAAGAACAAATTGTATGACACAATCCGCGTCCTCGACGGGAAGGGGGAGTATGGACAAAGGCCCGTGGACCGAACGCTGCGATGAGGAAACGCGGGAAGTGTACGTTGAGTCCGCCGACTTCGACCGCAATGTGATGCTGACTGTGAACGGTGATTTCCGCAGCCGCGCCGAGAAAATGAAGTACGCCGAGTGGCTGGCGGATAAGTTGAACGGGACTACATCCTCCTGAACAGCGCCCCGATGACGCCGAAGGTGAGCATGATGGTCCCGATGATCCCCCGTGTGCGCCACCCTTCCAGTTCCTGAATGCGCCGCAAGTCATCCTCGCGATGGTTACATCCCTTTTGAGCGATCGCGTCTACTTTATGGACCAGCCCGTCTATCTGCGTTTGGATTTTCCCCTGACCGTCGAGGATCATCTGGATCATCTCTTTGTCTGAGAACCCGTTCATGGGTTACCTCCCGCCTGAAATGTCAATCTGACGTTTGGTGACAGTTCGTTGACGTTACCTGAACGGCTCCCATCGGACCCTGATGGACGCCGCGCCCTTCATCGTTCCGGTCTGTTCCATCCACCCATCGACTCGCGCCCCGACGTGTAACGCCCCGAGGCGCACCGGATACCATCCGGCCTGCGCGTCGATCTGCTTCCCTCCGACCCCATATCCGCCCTCCAGTTCGAGGTTGCGCGGCTCCCATCCGAAGAATGACTCCCGGCGAGGCTCCACGGTGAGCATGGTTTCTCCCGAGGGAGTCAGGTAGGACCGTACATCGGCCCCGGCTTTCGTCTTCGGAACCTCCGCTGAGGCGGTTAATACCGGGTCGGGGTGCGCTACATTGTCGATATGTAAGAAGATTCCACCCGGCGTTGCGGTCGGGATGCGCTTTTTCTCGCTATCCGGCAGGCTTGCCGTGTCGATTACGGTCACAGGGCGGGTCTGCGGTACCCGTTTTACGCCCGGCAGGGCCTTCCTGATGGCCTTTACCTCCGGGGCCACCCCTACCCCTTGGATTCCCCCCGTTGTCGCAACTGGGGCTAACGTGGGCTGCGGGTCGGTCTTCACGTACTTCCAATAGAGTCCATACCCCACCACAAGCAAAGCGAGGGCACCCGCGATGTAGAGGTATCGGGCACGACCTACAGGGATCGACGGTTTCCACATGATGCCCCCTACTACTTTTCAATCAGGTCGGGATGAGCGTTCACGACCGCCAGCACGTCGTCGACGTGAAGGCACTCTTTCAGGTTGGGGCAGAGATCGGTCGGAGACACGGGCGCGATCTTCCCGTTGCAGTAATCGTTGCCAACCGTGGCGTCGTAGAGAATGCCAACCATCGGCGGTCCATACGACGGGATCAACACAACCTTGTCGCCGTTCTTCGCTTCGCGTCCGTTCTTGTAGTGCATGACTTCTCCTTTTTGGTTGTTATTTCAGCCCGTAGTCTTCCCGGTAATCGATCGGTTCTGGTCCTACCCAGATCCCGTCCGCCAGCACGACAAGCCACTCCCCGTTGACAAAATGCGCGATGGATTCGCACCGGGCGCATCCTTTCACCTTCGGCCCGATCCCGTACCATTGATGCGGACACGCCGCCGCTCGCCGCAGGTGGTGGCGTTCCGTGGCGCACCGGATCAGGTCGTCGCGGAGGGAGTCTATCCGGCGGCACTTCTCCTTGACCAGCCAGTGTGGGTTGTAATCCGCGAGTTCCCTGCTCGTCCGCTCCGCGCACTCCTTGGAGACGCGCTCGAACCGAGCCTTCATTTCCTCGCGGGTTTCCGCGTGGGTAACGGTCGCAACGGTAAGGACCGCGAGGACGATTAGGAAGAGGTGCTTCATTTCCCCAACACCTTATCAACGATCGGCTTCACGATCACGGAGTACGACTCCCACAGGGCCACGCTGTAGGCCCCCGTCTGGAATCCCCCCCGGAGTTTACTGACGAACAATTCCTCCTTGTCGGGGTCCAACAGAACGGCGAGGACGGTTCCCATGAGGAACGCCATCGCCAAGGGAACCCATTGGTATTCCTTGACCACCCTCCATCGGTCGGGCGCTGCACCGGGGATATCCGGCAAGGGTGACGGCAGGAGGGGCTTCACGATGAAACAGACGAAGATGAACGTCACCGCCGCCATCGCCGCATCGGCGGATGTCAGCATTTTAGTGAGTGCTTGAAGTTCGGTCATACGGCCTCCCTCATCTCGAAGTGATTCCCATCGTTCTCACCGGGGTCCGCTACCCCGTCGCCGTCCCAATCGCCGCCCCACCTGTTGCGGGGATCGAGGGACTGCCAGTATTTACCGAAGGGCCGATATGATTCCGTATCCGTCAGATACACGCCGTCCTTGAACAGATTCAGGTCGATCGCCATCCGGTCACAATGCCGGGACCGCTTGATGCCGATCCCCTTCTTGGCGTAGATCGCCGCCATCTCGGGGGTGCGCCACAATTCCCCACCCGTACAGGTGTGACCGTTCTCGTTGATGAACCGGATCAGTTTGGACACGTTCCCCATGAATATCGATTGGGATAGGCTCATCTCCACCCTCCGCTCATGGAACTACCCCGGAATCGGGGCGTCTGTGGGTCATCTCCACCGATACCTCACGCCCGTCATCCAGTAGTATTCGGAGACGTGGGCCGATGGCATGACGTTTGACAGGTATCCCCATTTCTGATGCTCGACGAATAACTGGACGGGACCGTAAACATCCACGCCGATCTTCGCCGTGTAATCGAGCCGTATGGTCTTTACGTTCCAATCTGACCCCTGCCATGCGTCCGGGAAGCCGTGCCCAACGGTCTCGGGAGTCCTCCAATCCTGTAATCCCCATGCCTTCAGGTTCACGTCGAACGTAACGCGCTTCCAAAACCGCACGGAGCCGTCGGCCTCGACCTTGTACCGCGCGACGAAATCCTGCACGACCGGCTCGTTGTGAGGAGGAGCGAACGCCACGCCGATTTCGGCCCGCTCCGTGTTCCATGCGAACGCGAGCGACGGGATGAGGATGAGGACGGCCAGTATCTTTTTCATTGAGTAATTACCCCCATGTTGGCCGCCGGCATTTCGTAGTTCCATATCCGCAGCGACTTGATGTTCGAGTACGCGCTGTTCGCGCTTGACGTATCCGTGCCGATGTAGATGTTCGCGTTGATCGCCCCCGCCGTGTACGTTGCGCCGGTCGCCGCCTCCGTTCCGTCCCTGTAGACGAGCAACCCGGACGGCCCCCATCGGAACGCCAGTTTCTGCGCCACGTTCGCCGAGAAGGTCAGCGCGGCGGAGGACACCGTGTTCGTTCCATCGGTCAGGTTGATCTTGCGGTCGGCGGAGGTATAGGTCGCCCGGATGCCACCGGCGTCAAACAGGGTGGCGGTCACTACGTTATCCGTACTCGCGAATCTCGGCGTCCATTGGAGGGCGAGCGTTCCATCCACGTTGTCGATGTTGCCGGAGGTCTGCGCCGTCAGGACATCTACATTTCGCGTCACCTCCGCCGTGGTCGATGGAAGATCGGACGACGCGAAGGCTGCAACCTCCCATTGTGCGCCCCAAATATAAACCCTCGATAGTTGGCCCGCGTTGTTTCGATAAATTCCAAACTGCCCACTTACCCCATCTTCGGCGGCGACGGTACTATATCTCTGCCAGATGGTTGTGACGTTGATAGTGTTGTCGAATCCCCCACCGGCCCCATTAAAAAACCGAATCGTTCCCGCCGAGTCGGCCCTAATCCAGATTGACGCTGCGTAGGTGGCGGCCGTTGTGGAAACAGATGCATGAATTCCTGTGTTTGCGTTCGGCATATCCAACTGGAATGCGGTGTTGTCTCCTGCGGGGCTGACGATTCCAGCCGTTACCGAAGCCGCGCCCCAGAACGCCCACACGTCGGTATTATCGAACTGCTGTGAGCGAAGGATGATGTTCGTTCGCGCCCCCTCGATCAGCGCCCCCGCCGCCTCAATCCGGAGCTGGTCCGCCGAGGCGACGGTCACCAGCCCCGTCCCCGGGTGGACGTACGTCGCCGTGTGCGTGGCGTCGTGCGCGCGGGTGAAGGACAGGGTGCCGGTGCCGCGGATCAGTTTCAGCGGAGAGGCGGGGTCGTCGAACGGGGCGTAAAACATCAAGCCGTAATTCTGCCAAGAGGCCACAATCGGCGAACCCGGGAACCCTCCGTAATCGGATATTCGCGATGTCGGAAACCCCATTCCATCACTGATCGGACTCCCAGAACCGGGGAAGTCGGCGAAAGCCCACGCCGCCAAGAGGATCAGGGACAGGGTGAGGAAAAGTTTACGCATGGGGAACCTCCGTGAAAATGGAAACGACCCCCAAAGGGCCGAAGATGGATTGCATTTCACTTAGCCTCATCTCCCCTCCCCCTCCATCATCGCGCCGAAGGTGCGAACGGAGTCCTGTAAGTCGCGGATCAGGCGCATCTACCCTCCTTGCCGGGCGGGTGGGTCATGGTGCGTTCGTCGTGAAGCCGGGGACGTAATAGGTGTTCCCGTTGTACCGCATCGGTATCCAGACCGTGTTGGTGGCGGCGTTCGCGGTGGACATTTTCACGCTTCCCACGCCGGTTGAAATCGTGGTGCTTCCCCCCGTCACGGTGTTAAGGTTTCCAACGTTTATGGAAAATCCGTTTGCATCGAAATATCCTTTTACCGTGCCATCGGATTTTTTGAAATTTAAGGTGTCGGCCCATTGTTCCATCGTCGCCGCCGCCTTAAACCTGAACGTGTAGTCGGAATATATATCGGTAGTGGAATTAGCCCATGAGGCGTCAGGGTACGTTCGCACCTCGAATGGGGAATAGGAAACAGCGCCGTTGTCTGAGAAGAACAACAATCTCCAATTACGCTGTGCGCCGGAATCGAATATTTGCTCTGTTTTACTCCATGTGCTGGTGTTATCCCCAAGAAAGACGCCGGGGCCGTGACCGTTCAGGAAACGAATTCCAATTCCGTTATATACATTCAGGTATGTTTCACCGAGGCTGGATACTTGAGTCTGATTATTTCTTATTACAGTATTTTTTTTCAGTCCGACGCTATCTATGAATGTTATATCCCCCGCCGGACTCATGTTCTCGACGATTGTGTTGTAGTTGCCGGCGGTGTTCATGTTATAAGCTATTTTTCCCGTAGATGCGGCGTCATAGAAAGAATTGCCATTAAAAATATTCCCCTGTACGCCTCCCGCGTCTCCGCTTGCAGAGATTCCGTTCGTATAATTCACCATTTCGATCAGATTCCCGGAAATCACCGCCCCGGTGATGGATTGGCCACTGGTCGGGTCCAGTTCGATGGCGGATACCCCGCCGCTGCCGTTCCAGATGTTGTTATTCGTGAAGACTACGGCGTTCGCCCACGCCCTCAAATACAAGGCCCGGTGGATCTTTTGAAAATACGCCCCATCGATTTTCGTCCCGTATCCCTGGAAGCCCGTCGCGGTGTTGTCGCCTCCGAGCTGGATGCCTCCGTTCCGGTTCGTTGAATTGCCCCAAAACGAGACGCTTGAATCAATGTCCCATTTCGTGCACTCGCCGTAGATGAAGAAGTTGTTATCGGTACCGCTGTTGTAGAGGCTGACGCCCCTTATTTTTACACTGCCGATTCCTTTGGAAACGATCTTTGGACCGCCGGCGTATTTGAAATTCAGCACGGTTCCACCGGAAGGCACGTAATCGAGTGTGTTGGATTGCGCGTCCGCTCCTGATCCGATGATCGTCAGGGGCTTCATTCGTGCCGCCCGGTCGGAGGAAATCACCCATTGGTCGGAAAAATCGAACTGACCAGCAGGGAAGAGGAGAGGCTTGCCGGTACTCAGCGCCTCGGTGGTGGCGGCGACGAGCGCGGTGTCATCGTCTACGTTGTCGTCCGCGACCGCGCCATACGCCCTCACATCCACCCACGGCCCCTTCGTGATGAAATCACCCGATCGCAACGTGCCGCCATATCCCGTGTTGGTCACATTGTCGAACCCGCTGATGTTGCCGGTGGAGTCGCCGGTCACACTCTTGCCGTACAGCGCGAGGTTGTCCGTCCACGCGGCGGTCGAGAAGTAGTGGGGTATCTTCCCGCCAACGTGACCTCCTGCCGACGTAGTGTTATCCGCAGACGGCCCCCACGATACGTCGGGCTGAGTGACCAACCGCACCTCGCCGAACGCGAGGGAGGTAATCAGCGCGGCGAGGATAAGGGTGTACGGTAACGCTCTTGACATGGACAACTCCTTGTGGTAAAAGGAAGGTGGAGGTGAGGGATGCTATACTTCTTATTGTTCCTTGGTGCTATTTATTTGATAGACAGACTACTTCGGTCTACCTACGGAGAAGGCTGACCACCAAGCAAGTCCGCCCCCCTGAATCCAAGGGCCGTATTTCCTACCTTGGCGGCGGGTACCGTTAACTTGGACGCGGTGCGCAATCCCCTTGCGGCGTACTGCTGCACCTGTGGACTACGAATAATTCTCCATGCCACCGCTGATGCCATCGCCTCCAACGGGGCGTGGGTATAGTACGCCCCGCCCGCCAACAAAAAGTCATACAACGTCACCGCACTCCAATTATGGATGCGGTTAGCGGCTTCCTGAATCTTCGGTTCGACCTGCAACAGGCGGGATTGTTCCTTGTTCAATTCCGCTAGTCCCGGCGTCTTCTCGTTTATGATTTCACTTACCCGCTGACGCATGGCCTGTTTAGCGTCATTGATAATGGAAGTGCGGAATCCGGGGTTGATCTTCATCTGCCCGACGTACACCGGCTTGAGGGCGTCATCCAGGCTCGCCTTTAGCGTGTCGAGGTCGCTAACGGTATAGAATGGTTTGCCTTCCGCCATGAACTTCTTTTTATAGTTTTCCACAACCAATTGTGCGGTCTTGGGTAGGTCGCTACCTTTAAGTGTTTCAGCAAAGTCGTCAAGTGACTGTGCCACCACTTCCTTCCTGACCCCGCCCCCCGCTTCGGTTGCGTATGCCTTTAATTCCGATGACTTTTTGTTCAAATCCGTAATGGTATCCTTAACTTTGATCCAACCCGCCTTGGATGGTTGCACTCCGTAGTCCTTTATCGTTTCCGTCATGGCCTCACGCTTACCAAGTTTGGTCTTGACGGGGAGTTTATACACGGACTCCGTGATGCGGCTTGACAACCAGTCTGCGGCGGGCGCGGTAATCGCTCCTGCCGCCTTCATGGATGCCGTAATGGGGTTGATTGTTTCCCCGGCCACCCTTGCGGCCTCGCCCGCTTTACCAAGTAAACCTGGGGCTTTTGCGGCGACGGCTCCGCCGCCGGTCAGTAGCGTAGATGCGTCCATAAGGAACCGGGCGGGGTCTTCCGCTATCGTGCGCTTTACGTTCTCCCATCCACCGTATGCTTTCACGAAATCCCTGCCGACCGCTTCCGCTACCGGCCTGTTCTGCGGATCGAATCCGGGCGAGAGTAGGTCTATTGCTCCACGACCGGCCTTAGATAAACCCTCTATCGTCCGAATCGGGTGAGTGAGCGCCCCGACAGCGGCGGACCCTGCATCCCATACGGACCCCGGAAGATTCTTGGCGGCGTTACCCGGCACAGACGACAAGGGGTAGTTTACAGGGGCAGGCGCACCGCCTTTAACTTCCTCGTATCCTTGCGGAACTTCGGCGTACCCCGCTGGGATGTCGCCGTCTGTGACCTCAACGTATCCCTTCGGGACTCCCATTATTGCGGCCTCACTCTCTTTCCGTTCGGAAGCGTGAATGTGCCATCCCCGTTATTTTTAGTTCCCTTAGGTAGATCGGGTGGGATGCCCCCGATAACAGGTGCCGGGACCACACTCTTGCCTTGCGACTCCTTGATGCCGTTAACGAATACCTGTATGTTGCCCATCTCCGTGTAGATATCCTGCGGCACGATCTTGCCGGAGTTTTCCATCGTAGATGCGTAAGTTCCGAGGTAATTTCTGACGATCTGCATGGACTTGAGCATCTTCGTGGCGATGACCGGACCTGAATCTGAAAGCGTGGGGAACGTCTTTTGGAACGTTTGCCGCATCTCGTCGGAACCCTGCCCCTTGAGTAAGTTCATCGCCCACGTCTTAAGGTGTGCCATCGCCGCGTGTGTTTCAACGTAGGGTTGAGGAACTCCAGCACTGACACCCTTATCGAGTGCAATTTGGTATCCCTTCCCCTTGACTTGTTCCCACACACTTTTGTTGTCAGGGCCGACATACTGCATAACCTTCTGAGCGTCGGGGAGGACTTCCGCGAAACTCGTAGCACCCGCGAGGACGGCTTGTTCGGTTGCGCCGATGGCTCTAGCCTGCACGGGTTGCAGTTGACCGCCTATGTTGGATTTAGTCACCGATCCGATATTGGTGCCCCTGACCTTTACAAGAATCACGTTGCCACCAGAATCTATTCCCGCTATGGCCGCGCCCTGTATCCTGTTACCTTGGATCTCCATAACCTTTGCCGCTAAGACTCCGCGCTCTTCCTTAGTAGGCTCCCTGCCGTTCTCTCGCTTGAACCTATCAACTTCCCCGTCAAGGGCGATGGACGGTAGGGCCGTAGAATCTTTCGGCGCACCTACCGCCACCAGCGTTGTCAGGTCGCCCGTAAAGGGTTGCCCACCCTTCACGAAACTACCGTTAGGCAACTGGTCTACGGGTTGCTTGTCGGTCGGGTCGATATACGTATGCTTGGGTTTACCTCCACCTTCCTCCGCCCTCTTCTGCGCGGCAAGTTCGATCACCAACTCATCGTGTTTCTCTTTCTGTTGAGTGTATAAGCCAACAATCCTATCTCGTTCGGCAATTAGTTTTTCGTCGCCCGGTTTGGCCGCAAGTTTTCTCTGTATTTCCCCCATGTCGGCAGCGTGTTCCGACAGGTTCATGGCCGATATATTTACGGCCTTGGCGGGGTCTAAACTCTCGATGAATGTTTTGTAGTCGTTGGGACTTGCGGTGGGCACACCTCCTACGTCCTCCACTAACCCCATTGCCCTACCTTCCGCGATAATGGCTTTCTTGGATTCACTCCATGATTCCATTGGCCCCCATCGTAAAGTCAGAGGCAGGCGGCGATTCGCTTCCTTCTGCTTGGCATCAAACTCCGCCTTATCCCTCAACTCCTTGGCCTGCTGTATCTCCGCACCCTTACGGGCGATATCCATCTGTTGCGCCTGTGCCACGGTGGTCATGGCATCTCGCTCGCCCTGCCGCTCCATCTGCTTGTACTTCATGAGGTCGGAAAAGATTCCCTGTCCGACCTGACCCGCGTTGCTACGCCCCACGTCTGCAAGGAAACTCATTACGCCGCCACCTCCATAACCATCGCGCCCTGCTTCCGCGCAATTCGCTCACAGCGATACCACGCCCATTTCCACACCATGCGCTCCGCGAACGTGGGTGCTATACCCATTTGCTTCGCTATCATGTAATTCACAAATCGAATGGCAAACGGCAGTAACAGGAAGTTCGCCACGCCGCCCTTACGCATCAGCGCGACAATCGGCGCGGCCCATTCGAGGTACGCCATGAACATATCGTCGGGAATATATCGGAAGCGATACACTATGCACGCCGTCCGCTGACGCTCGGTTATGCGGCCCTGCCGCAATAATTCTCCGCAAACAACCGAATCCCCGGACGATACCAACCCGACGATGCCGCCGACCACCGCGCCGACTATCGCGCCGGGGCCGGACCATGAGGTAGCCGCCGCACCCGCTAACGCACCCGCCGCCGCTCCGCCGACGCCACCCGCCGCGTAAGCCGCGCCAGTATCGGGATGATCCGCACCGAACAGACCGATCTTGTTGGCGAGATACGCTCCACCCGCGCCAGCGAGGGCCGCAGGACCGGCTACCGTGGACAACGTGCTTGCGCCGCCCGAGGTAGCCCCGCCAAGTCCCGCGCCGACCTCGCCACCTGCACCGTAGGACAGGCCCCCTTCGGCAACGGGAGTACCTGTGTACGCCGCTGACCCCGCGCCAGTGAACGCGCCACCCGCGCCGCCACTACCAGCGCCCGCCGCACCGGACAGCATACCTTCGCCCGCGTACCCGCCCGTACCCGCCGCAGACGTGGGGGCCGATATGGGTTGCCCGCTCATGGACTGCCACCCACTCTGCGCGGGGGCGGGATTGCCGCTGTACGGGGCCATATTGGTGGTCGGACCCGCGCCGCTGAATGCACTCGCGGGAGCCGTGTTGCCGCCCATTTCCTGCGTCATCTTCCATTTCAGGTACTGATCCGTCGCGCTTGGGGGTTTATTGAGGTACTTATTTGCAAGGTAGGCATTCGCGCCCAACGACGCGATATTCGTCACGCCGGATACGGTTGCCGCCCGGTCTGCCTTCTTCTGCGCTTCCTCCTGCAACGACAACTGGCGGTTGCGCTCCTGATTGTTGTAACGCAGTTCGGACTCGCGCAAATCCTTGTTGTACGTGGCCTCCATCATCGAGTCGAGTAACCCACGCTGCTCCTGATAGGACGCGCCAAGACCCGTCAGCGCACGGCGCTGGTTGTACCGTTGCCAGTAAGAATTGAGTAGACCGGCGGTAAGTGCCATGTTATTACCTCACGTCCTGACGTTCGCCGTCGTAATACGCGACGATGTAGATGGGTTCGCAACCGCAGGTTTCGTCATTCGTAGTGAGTGCCAACTGGAATTCGTGGTGGACGAACGGCCCCTTAGATCCCGCGTTGAGTATGCGGGTACGCAAACGCTTGCCCGAGGCCGCAGGGGTTATCGTGCCGAGAGAATTGCCGGTGGTATCCGTGTCTCCAAAGTGCGTTACCGCCATTGTGTTGGCCGTGGTGTTCTTGGCTACCTGTACCACCTTGACCATTCGCAGCGTGGTTTCTTCGGATATGCGGTTCTCGTTCAGCGCAATCGCGCCGGTCTTCAGCGTGTGGACGATATCGTTCCCGTCGAAGTCTGTCCCGTTTTCCAGTCGGTAAACATATCCGGCGTTGTCGAAACCATAAATGTATGAATTTCCGCTTGTGTCCATGACGGGTATTCCGCCGTATAAATACTTGCCTGTTCCTCGCACGGGTTGATACCACTTCTTGTACTTGAACGAGAAGACCCATTCGGCGGTCCCCACGGGACACCAATGGTACTCATCGAATACGGCGTCGTAGAAGGCCGTGTTGGAAGCAGATCCCGCGTAATTAGCGTGTGCAGGATCGAATTTATCGCGGATATCATGCGACAGCAGAGGGTCCATAAGACTCGCACCATCGAACACCTCGATTCCCCGCTGAGACTCCCACAGCACCAGGGACCGCCTGACGCCACCGCCTAGGTCGCCGACCGGCACCGTAACCATCGTCAGCGGAGCCTTCACGCCGATCTTCTCGCTCACCATGCGGGTGCGGTACGGGTCGTTGTCCGCCCCGTTGCCTTCGAGTAGGTGTATCTCCCCCTGCTTGCCGATGACCAACATATCTTGCACGGAGGACGAGAACCGTAGGAACAAGGACGCGGCGGCGTTGATGGCTTCCTTCTGGCCGAACGAAAACTCGTATGAATCCAGTCCGTTGAACACGTTCGTCGTGCCGCTTGAACTCATGCGGACGGAGTTTCGGTTGCCGTCTACGTTGTCCAACAGCACCGTGCGCCCTTGATGTAGTACGGGGAACGAATAGCCACGGATGTCCGTAGGCGCGGGGATACCCGCAACGTGGTAGACGCTAACGGCGGGAGAGGACGCAAGGGCCGCAGAAAACGATGCGCGGTAGTAGTACAGGGAGCCGGTAGACTTAAGGCTGGACACTTCGGGGCTGACTTGTATTAATTCCGAAGTGCCCGTGTCGTTGTTCCATTGAGTCGTTGTGACCCCGCTCTTGACGATGCCCATGCCGAGGTCCGACCGCCTGAACTCAGACGCTCGGGACGCAGGAGGCCATGTGATCCACCCGCTACGCGCAAGGGTCTTTGTGCCATCCAACGTGCCGTCCGTAGCGGTCAGTGGGGTCCACGCGGAACCGTTCCAATAGTCCCACGACAGCAGGGCGGCGTTCGTGTTGCCGTTCCCGTCGATAACGTACATCGTCACGCCCGCCATGCGCTCGATAAAGCCGCAATACAGATAGTCGCCCACCGTATACCCGCTCAGATTGGCGAATGTCGCCGCGTCTACCGTAGACCCCGTAGACGAGTAACCGTTCTCTAGCACGTTTGTCGTCATGTCCAGATACTTGGAGGACTTGTAGCCGATGAAGGCGTTACAGGGCCGCTCCTCACCGTCCCAAATATCCTTGATGGTCTGAAACGGTATAGACACCGTGACTTGCGACAGGGTGATGCCACTGAAGTCCGTACTGCCCGATATCACCATCTTGTACCAATACAGGTAGACCTTCTCCACCTGAGTCGGTTTGGATGTCGCCGCCGTGGACGACCACGTAACCGTACCCGGAGCCGCAAGCGTCTTACCCGCCACCGCCGTATTGTCAGTGATGGTGAGCGCGGACCAAGAAGCTCCGTTCCACTCGCTCATCGCCATCGTTGCCGTCTGCGTGTTAGCGGTGCCGACGTAAAACTTCACCCCATCCAACGGCATGATGGAGCCGATGTGGGTGGTGGAAGCGTAGGTTGCTCCGTAAGCGGCGGAAGGAACGGAGAACGAAGATGTATGGCGGGCGGAATTGGAGATGCGGAACTCATCCACGGAGGCGTTTAAGTAATTCGCCGCGCTACTCGACCCGATATAGGCGGTGCCGGTGTAATTCGCCGCCCTGCTGGTGTCGCTCGTAACCGAATACAATGTGCCGTTGATAAAGAGATACCAGTTGTCTCCGTTCTCAACCCATTCGTAGTGAACCCACTGTGTTGGGGAGAAATTCCTTCCGGGGTTGATGTCCACAACGACGGAGGACGCAGCAACCACCTGTAGGCGAGGCATCCCGGCGGAGTAGTAAATGCGGATGTAATTGTTGGCGTCCGTGCCCTGGTGATAGATGACCTGCGTCCCGGCGGTAGCGGTGAACTTGATCCAGTAGTCGATAGTGAACACACCGCCGGAGAAGTCTAAATCCGCATCGTCGGGGACGGAAAGTTGCGCGTCAGTTCCGTTGAATACCGCCGCGTGCGTACCGAATTTTGAAGACGTAGTAAAAGTTACATTCGTGTTTGTGACGGTATGGGCCGTCGTAGGCGATGAATCCGTTACGTCGTTGTCAAGGTGAAGCAAGAGCATGGTTGCGGCATCGGCTGTATGTTGGGCGGTGTGTATCGTTGCTACGTTATCGGCATCGGTCTTGGTATTCGTGACCAAATCGGAGTAGTCGTACACCTGCCCCGTGGTCGGGTAGTCGATAAACCCCGCGCAACGATGCTCCGTGCCGCCCCATAGACACGCTTCAACGCCGTTCGCGTAGGCCAACGCGCCACCGGGGGCCGTGGCGAACCGGCCCGTGGACCCGCCCGCCGTATCGGTGAACAGCGCGGAGAACGCACCCTGAGCGGGGACAACGGCATCGTTCTTCCACACCTTGCCGTCAGTCGTCCACGCCAACAGGTGAGACTCAGCCGGTTGACTCTTGCGGAAATGGAACCCGTTGCGGATGCCGGTGGAGGTAAGAGCCGCCGTGTTGATCTTCGTCATGCCGCCGATGCCGCGTGGGTACTGATCCGCAGGGCGCATATTCTTGCAGACGGATAGATCGTTCGGCCCGATGGTGGCCGGATCGTCCGCAGTCCTGAGCCTACCCGAAAGTGCTAACTCGCGTGTTTTAAATCTATCTGCCATTAGTTCCTCTTAGGTAGGCTTAGCGGTAGTGGTCCAAGCGGTATTACGAACACCTACGGCGGTCCAACTTCCATCTCCGGTAAGCAAACCATCGCCACGGGCGGGAGCGTAAAACCCATCCGTAGTTCCATCCACAACAAACCCGTCAGGGGCCGCGCCACGGGTCGGCGCGGCTACGGCACTCCAAGTCGTAGTCGGATCAGCAACGGGGGTCCAACTCATGCGCTAATACTCCAACGTGATCTGCACCACGGAGTTATCGCCCGCCACAGCGTTCACCAGTTTCGTTGACCCGACCATAGTGGGACTTGAAACACGAATCGAACTACCCGCCGCGATGACATGGCCCACGCCGCCAACCGTGGGGGTAACACCACCGAATGCAATTCGCGCCCCGAATGTCTCCACGGTTATCAGCGCGGCAATGGGATGGTTGCCTCCCTTGTCGTAGCCGGTCCCCACTACGTTGTCGATGGTCCGGGCGGTGTCGGTAAGGGTGCCCCTTACCGTTCCGCCTGCATCCCCCATGATGGAGAAAACCGAGTTCGACGCGGCGAACACCATCGCGGGGATGACGACCAATCCGATAGCGACTACCAGCCATTTCTTCATTGCTATTCTCCTTTTCATGACATATCCAACGGTTCGCAGTCGATTGCGAGGTTGTCATCCTGCGATATGTTCGCCTTAACCTGAGCCAACACCGTGTCGAGTATCTTCGCCACGCCGCTTGAGTCGCGGTTGATACGGTTTAATGCCTTAACCGCCGCCCACGCCGCTATACTTTCTACTTCCTCATCCTTAAACCATGTCGCTTGAGAGTCCGAGGCAAGGTCGGCGGGTTTCGCCGTGTACCACATTTCCAGTGTGTACGCGCCGTCTGGCACGGGAGCCAACACAATGCCGTCGTTTATCAGAGAGTAGTAAGCGGGAAACCCACTTTGGGATTGCAGCGCCATGATGGTATCGTTGGACTTGTACTGAACTTCGTACCTATGCCCCGCCGACGTGTTATATACCCACATCCCACGAAGTTTGCTCCCGTAAAGGTCTGCCGGGGGCGCATACGCCGCTTGTGCCGCCACGGTCGCCGACGTTGCGCGAGACAGGGAGTAATCGGGGTTAGTCCGCATCATCTCCGATAGGAGGAACATTTGCCCGTCGTTGATGTAGGCGTTCAGTTCCGCGTTTGTCCATGCGGTCGGAGACGTATCCTCCGTCTCGTCTATGAACCGGCGCGTAATGGCGCGAATCTGCGCAAGCGTCTTGGACATTTATGCCCTCGCTGTCTCGTATTCAGTCATGAATCGTATTTTCACTAATGGGTCTTTCCGTTTACGAACGCCTCCATTGCCTTGGCGACCAAGGGGGCGACAACCTCCAGCGACCGGTTCTCATCGACGTATCGCCGCGCCTCTCCGCCCATGCGGGACCGATCTACGGAGTCCTCGATCAACCGGGACAACTTCACAACCCATTCCTCCGCTGAAGATGCCAAGTAACCGTTCCTTCCGTCCTCGATATCGTCGCAGTACGGCGGCACATTGCTTGCCACTGTGGGCACACTCAACGCCGCGTGTTCGTAATACTTGATGGACGACTTGGCCTGATTGAATACCGTATCCGCCAATGGACATACGCCAATGTCGGGAGCAAGCAGTTTAAGGACGTGTGGATACGCTTCCATGTGTACCCAATCGTGGTACTCCATCCGGTCCTTCGGGATGTCCTTCCAAAAGAAGTCCCACTTAGCGCCCATCATTACCCACTTTGCTTGTGGGTATTTCTTCGTGATGGCGGGGATAACTTCCTTTATCTGCCAGAAGTCCTCGTAGTGAGACACGCCGCCCTGCCACAGAATGCGGACCTCATCGGGGTTGCGGCGCATCGGTTGCCCGTAGTTCCAAATAGACGTATCTATCGCGTTCGGGAATACGAATATCTTCTTAACGTAGGGCTTAAACGACTCCATCAGACGAGGCGTGGTGACAGACAACGCATCCACGCTACCCAACAGCGTTTCGTACTCCTTTAGTGATTTCTTGTTATTCGCAATGTTGATGTTTACCTTGTCTTTCCATACTGGCTTGCCGTCACAGTAGAACTCTTCCGTACCGAACAGATCGTAGTGTGCCGACCACGGCGATACGTTGAAGATGAAATCGTCAAGGTCGATGATTATCTTCTTGCCCAACTCCTGCAACTTTCTGGTATGGCAGATTACGCTTTCCGACACGGAGCGCCCAAACCAGACGATGTCGGCGTTCACCATGCCGTTGCTCATCATGTGGTTTGCTTCCGGCACGGTCTGTCCGACATCCAGAATCATCGTGTTTACGATGTTCTGTTCCTGCATTTTCCTTGCTACCTGCCGCATTCGGATGTGCGTACAGGCACCGTAATCGCGGGCGATAACGAACACCTTTGCCCTGTTCATTGCTTCACCGAACGCAACGTGGTCTGCCAGTACACTCGGGCAGGCCAGTAATCGCACTCTTCCATCTCATCGAAGTTGCCGAACACCGCCTGCATCATCGGGCCGATGCTCCACTTGGTAGCCAACTGCCGGTGGTGGCCCGCTTCGCCCGCACCCTCCAACTTCTCCTTGCCGTAGACGATGGCGTTTACTTCCTGCCAGTCGATAGCCTTCATGTCGAACAGTTCAAGCGTCTTCTCAAAGTCGGGGAAGGTAATGATGCACTCCCCGCCGACCCTCAGGACACGCTTCCATTCGTGAAGAACTTCGGCGGTATCGGCCAAGTAGAAGTGTTCGATAAGATGACCGGCGTACAGCGTATCTACAGTCCCGCTCTCGTAAGGCAGATGCTCTGCCGTTGCGATGACATCGGGATCGCAGTACGACATGGCATCTATGTTGACAAAACCCCTGATCTTGTACGGCCCGCACCCAACATTGATCCTCAGTTTTTCCGTCATTACTTCACCACGATGTTGCGTACCGCCGTTCCGTGGGTTTCGGTGGAGGTGCGATACTGAGGATGAGACTCGATGAACGCCGCCAGTTCCTTGTCGTCTTCCGACAGGCCCGGATGCTTGATGTACTCTACGAACGGGATGGATGCGTACCGCTTCATCGTGCGGTCCTTGCTCCACCCGCCGTCCTTCTTCATTTCGTTGCAATGCGCGAGTATCCGGCCCACGTTCTGCACATGGAAGATTTCCCCGCCCGCGCCGATGAAGTTGCCGATGTCGCTTACCTTGTTGCCGCTCTTGTCGTCGGCAAGCCAGAAGCCGTCCTTATCCCGTACCCAACCCATGAACTCCCCCCTCCAATAAAAAAGGGGTGGACCGTTGCCAGTCCACCCCTCGTCTCGTCGGTTGTGTTTACGCTACGCCGCGAGTCCGGTGAGCATTCCGTTGCCGTCCTCGGCACGGCATACCAGCGTGCCCTCCCACACGATCATGCGGGCCTCGCCGTCGCCCGTCTTGGCGAGAGGGACGACCTGTGTGGGCCGCAGGGTGCGGATTTCCCACAGGTCCTCCTGAAGAATGGGCGCGGCCTTGCACGGGGTGGAGCCGGACGACTGGCTCTGCTCGAACAACCTCTGGAGGAAGATCCGCACGGGGCCGAAGTCCGACTTGTAGACATCAACCACGTTGACCGCCTCCAACTTGTCCACGTCCGTCCACCGGGTGCTGTTGCCGGTGAAGGCGGAGATGGCCTTCTTGTTCGCACCGGAGACGAACGCCGACTGCGGCTTGCCACCGGCCTTCCAGATGGTCTGAAGCAGGGTGTTGAATCCCGCCTCGGAAGCCGCCGAACCGGAGCCGGAGTACGAATTGGTGGTGATCCACCCGTTCGTCCCGTCCGTGCCGACCACACCGAGCATCTGGCGAGCGGCGGCGGACGTGCCGGAGTTGCCCGTGCCGAAGGACAGCGACCACTCGATGTCCTTCGCCAGTTCCTTCAACTGCTTCGCGGTCTGGTACGCGATCTCCGACTTCCGACCGGCCAGATCTACCGCCTCGGTGGTGCCGGAGATGGTGAAGGATTTCCGAACGATCTGGCAGTTGTTGCCGGTACGGGTCGGAGCGGTGATGGCAACCGCCGCCACCGCGTCGCCCTCCAACTGCGCGTTGCTGGAGTATGCGGCGAGTGAATCCTTGATCCACTCTTCGTACCGCGACTTGGCCTTGCCCTTCTTGAAACGGTTCAAGAACACCGTATCTGAAGGCGTGATGTTGGCGATCACGTTGTCCAGAGACTCTCTCAGGCCCCCTCCTGAGCCTATCTTGTAAGTCTCGTAAGCGTTGGTGATTATGGCCATGCCCGTATCCTCTTGTTAGTTCGTTGGTTTGTTTATTCCGCCAGTCCCATCGCCGCAATGACTCCCGCCCAATCCTCGGTAGATCCCGTCCTACGGGCTTGCTTGTACGCTTTATTCACAAGCAACCTACCGTCGTCCGGTTTGATCTCCCGTCCGGTTTTGGCGGACTCAACGCGGGCCTTCTCCTTGGCGACTTCCTTATCCTTCAGTTGCTCGCGCACGGCCTTCTGCCGCTCGGCAACCTTCGGTGGGGTAGTCTGTGCCACAGGAGTTTCGGGCAACATGTTCTCGTCAAGCAGGTTGCGGAACGTCTCCTGGAACTTCTCTTGATAGGCTTTCGGGTTATGGTCTACCCACTCCCGCGTGAACCTATCCCAATTCATGGAGTCCGTAAGCATCCGCTGATGCACTTCCTGAGAGTTGGGATACCCCTTCAGGGTCCCGAACTTCTCATCGTGCGCCCAATGGATGCGCCCCGCTTCGACGCGCTTTGCCGCCCGCTCTTCCACCAGTTGAGAGAATTGCTCCTGTGTGACGGTTGCCGGTTGAGGGCCGTCCACGTAGTAATCCTCCCGACCGTACCCTTGTACGTGTTCAAGGAACTTCGGATCGTCCTTGAGTTTTATGGCTATATGGTAGAAGGGTTCGATCTCCTTCCTCATCTTCGCCACATCCTTAAACCGCCGATCCGCGCCTAATCCTTTCTGTGCGAGTGTTACCAGTTCAGCCTCGTCGGTGATCTCCCGCTCTTCACCAAGGGCCTTCAGTTTCCAACTGCGGGGGGCTACGACTTCTTCGGTTTCGGTTGCTTCTTCCTTGCCTTTTTCGCCTTCGTCTTTTTCGTCTGCTTCGGTTTGGGGTTCGTGTTCGTTGGGGTCACTCGTATCCTCCGTTTGGGGTTTAGTTTTCTTCGGCTCCGGTGCGTCCTCTTCCTCCGGTTCTTCGTGCGCGTCCTGTGCGTTGAACTCTTCCTTGATGGGGTCGATGTTCATGCCAACAGACCCACCGGCGACATGAACACCGCCGATATACACCGACCCGCCCTCGCCCATCTGGTAATCGTTGTAGTTCAATCCGAAGTCGCTTCCCGTGTCGTTGAAGTTCGGATTGGAGGGGGAGTCCGTTCGGACCTTGCCCTCGTCCTGCTTCTTTTCACCAGCCACTTGTCATTCTCCTTTTCGTAGGTTGTCCAACTCTTCCGCCGCCAGTTCTCCCGCATCCACCAGCACGTTCAACTTGTTCTCCAACAGGTCAATCGCAATCATCAGGTGGTAAGCGTTCTCCCTCGCCTCCGTCTCGCACATCAGCGTCTTACGCCACCCGGAAGTTGTTTGCTCCCGCAAATCCCGCAAAATCGTTTGGAGTAACGGGTGACTCAGAAGGGACTTCGCTTCCATTCCCAACTGCACTTCCTTGAGCCATTCCACCTCCCGATCCATTGGCACCCCCCGTTTGTCCCTGCTGTTGCATCGCCATAGCCTGTTGCGCCTGTTGCGGATTCGGTACGAACGCCTCGCTGTTCTTGAACCCACTCGCCGCCCACCACTCGCGCATGATTGAAGACGCTTGCGGGACAGCCGCCGGGCCAAACAGTTGCATAGTCATCTGCAAGCCCATCGCCAACGCCGAGGCACGTTGCGCTTGGTCGATGTTCCCAACACCCACCGACACGTCAAAATCAAATTCACCGTCGATATCTTCGGGGGCCACCACAAACGAATCTCCGCCCAACCGCACCATGACCTCGCGGGTCATAAACCGCCGGTTGTAGTCGATCAGCGCACGGATAAGGTCCATGAAACCCGTCTCGGCGATGATCCGGGCGATTAGTTCGATACGCTGTAGGGAGGCGTTGTATATCGTCTTGATGCCGGTAGCGGTCTTGTTCAGCGTGTCGGAATCAAGCCCTTGGTTGTACTTGGTTACGCCGGTGCGATTTTCCTTGACGCTCTCGATGAACTCCAATAGGTTGAATGTGGTTATAGGCAACGCGGGGTTATCTAGCGGCTTGATGGCGTTGTCGGCAGATGTGCGGACAACCCCACCTGGCACGTTGTTGTGAATCAAGTCCTGCACCTTGACCTGACCCTCACGCACTTGGTACCGACCGTTGACCATAAACGCCATATTGTCGAGCATCAGGCGGAATAGGGAGGTCTTGATCTTCTGTATATCCCGCACCAGTTCAGCGATAGAAACGCCGTAGAACGAGTGCGGCTCCATGATCGGAGAGATAGCAAAGAACGGATACCGACCATACACGTTCTCGCGGTCGTCCAGTACCAGTCCGTTGCACTTGTATACGATCCAATCTTCCGTGATACCGTCGTTATTCACGTCGATCTTGCAGTAATGCTCAAACACCTCGTATTTGGCGCGAGGGTCTTTATCCTCGAAGTCGTTTCCTTCTTTCGATAGGTCGGATGCGTTGAGGCGATACGTTTCTTCCGTGCTATCGCCTAATTCGTTCGCTCCCGGTCCTTTTTCGATGGCTTCCCTAACGTTTTTGGCGTCAAACATCCCATTTTTAGCGCGAACTCGCATTTCCGAGGCGGTCATCTGCAAAATCTGCCCACAGAACGCCGCATCCCGAACGCTTGTGGCCTCCGGGTCGATATAAAACGTCTCAGGACGCACGTTTTCAATCAAAGGACCGTCGAATAGTACGTTTTTCTCACGGATTCTTATGGATTCAAAAGAAGAAGGGGGCATACCGGTCGGCATACCCCCCCCGACCGGAGCGGTGGAGGGGGCCGCCGCCGGTTTCGCGTCAACTATCTCCACCCACGGATCGGACTGCAACAGCATAAACTCTTCCGCAGTCACGTCCTTATATGTCGTTTCCTCCGTCTCGTAATCATATTTCCATGTCGCTTTTACGAGTGATGTCTTGAACCGAAGGGCGTTCTTGAACCAACAGTAGATAACCTCAAAGTACGGATTCTTCTTCTGCAACTGGTAGTACACCAGCGCCGACACAGCGCGGGCCTTCGGTTCGTCCTCCGGCCCTACACCGCTGATGGCGACGGACGACTGAGAACCGGCGAAGATACGCATGAGCGACGGCATGATCCATTCGATAGCGTCCTGAATGTCCGTAGCAACGATCTTTGACCGACCTTCCTTCTCGTTGCCGTAGGGAAGCGCACGGTACTCATCGAACATCTTCTGCCGCCATTGCGACATCTGATCGGAGTGCGACCGTGCGGACGAGATATCCCCGTCGATCAACTTCAGCAGGTCGTCTTCGCTGATCGTGCGCTTCTTATCTTTCATTGCCGTCCCTTCACGCCCAAAATGAAAGGGGCCGCCCCGCAGGGTAGCCCCGTAGATCCCAATACCCGCAGGTAAAGGGAACGCTAATTCACCAGCATGGAACACTCGGGCGTATGGATATCGCCGTAGTAGTCGATCTCTCCACTCTTGGTTTCCAACCCGCCGTGCCAGTACGTCATGCACAGTGCGTCTGCGTGGTCTGGGGATTCCTTGCCGCCCTTGCGGATCTCGGCCTTCGAGTAGACGTGCTGTACCCCCGATGCGTCGGGGGGATGCACCTTGACGGATGACAGTTGCTCGATCAGGTCTTCGTGGTCGGGTATCGAAATACACCCCGTCCTGAACTGCTCCCGTAACGTATGCCACAGTTCGTTGCGCTTCCTGCCGAACGATTCCTTGTCGGTAGCGGTTTCGGATACGTTTGCCCGGTACACGTTGCCAATACCAAAATGCAATAAAGACGAATACGTTCCAGCACCGATGCCGATGGTATCAACGTATACGGCATACGGACGGTCGCCGCTCTGCGCGTCTATGTCGTACTCACCCTTGACCCACAACGCCACCTGCGTCGGATCAAGGTCACGTATCTCCTTGAAGTCAAGAACTCTGCCGCCCTTGCGCTTGCACAGCACCGACCTGTCTTTGCCCGCCCACGCCACGTCCACGCCGTACAGCAGACCATCCATCGGGCCGGGGATTATCTCGCGGTTCACGCAATTCATAACCCACTCGCGGGGAATCAGTACGTCGTCTTCCGCCGTGGGCGCTAACCCCTGTATACGCACCCGGAAGGCGTTGCTGTCCCGCCCGTACTTATCCTCGTACTTCTTAACGAGCGATTCGCACCCACGGTCGCCCGTAATGGCGTCTAGGTTGCTGTCCTCCGTGGAGAACCGCTGACACGCCCAAAACTTCTTGTACTTATTCTGCGTCTCGTAGAAATATCCACTGTTCCGCGTCATGTTCCCGATGAGGATGCCGAAGTTTACAGCACCAGTCATCGCGCCCTCAATCGGGCGGAACACGCCATCGGGTACACCGGATGCTTCGTCAATCGCCAGGATCATGTACTTCTCATGCCGACCGGCTAACGCCTCGCCCTGCTCCTCCGCGCTACCCGTGACGGACGCGGTACGCGCTTCGATGAACGATTCGCCCTTCAGTAGTTTGTGGATGATCTTGTCCGACTGGATCTCGAACAACTGCGACAGCCAACCAGGTTGACCGCCCAACAAACTACCTTGACGGATATGCCTGCGAAACTCCTTCCACAAAACCGACTTCAGGGTTGAGAAGTTCGGGCCGGTAACGAGTGCGGTGGCGGGGTTATCCGGTGCGCTCCACACCACCAAAAGCCACAGTAAGATTATGGCGAGCGTAAAGTCCTTGCCAATTCCGTGACCGGACGCAACAGACACACCCCACTTATCCGCGTTGATCTGCTCGACGGGGTTCATCGCCACGCCGTTGGCGCGTTTCCACTTGGCGCGGAACACATCGCCTACGAGGTCAAGAAACTCCATCTGTTGATTGGAGAGTTTGTACCCCAACCCGTCCAACGCGAACTTGCGCGGGTTGAACTGCCACGATTTATTGAGGGCGACTAACCCCTCAAGGTTGTCCTTCTTGGCCACTACGCCTTGCCTGCCCTACTATCGTCCGGCCATTTCGCCCGCTCCGCATCCAAGTGTATGGTTACTTCCTTCATTCGCTATTCCCGAATTGCAAAACCTCACATATTTCATTCATCACGGCGTTTTCAACTTCCGTTGAAATCTGGTCCTCGGTGGGATGGTCGGTATGTTTATGCGATCGCCGCACCCCGTAGGCTACACCTTCCTCTACGGCGCGTTGGATAACCAGATAACCATCTATCTTTATGGTTGTTTCTATCCCTAATTTCTTCGCCAAACGCCCCTCCACAATGGGCAAACATTCGTTTTGGTATCATACCTATATGACTAAACCCCGCCGCTTGACAGAACTGTCAAGTCGGTTACGTTCTATAACCAGTTGGTGACAAAATGACACCGACTGGGTAGGTGACTAGTGGGGTGCGCACCCCACTAGTCAGGATAACCCGCCAAGAGTCCCGATGGGAATGATCCGGGCGGGAGCAAATAACGTTAGCAATATGTTAAATTTGCATAATGTTACGTTTGTGATAACGTAACATATAAGTTACCAATCACGCCCAAAACGTAACATATATGTTACATTTCGTCGGCATTTGACAATATGTGTAAACGGTTTGACAATTGGTTGTCATTAGTTTGACAAAACGCATGACAGTGGTTACTAAAAGTACTCATATCGCGCACCGTAAGTACACGTTCCTTAGACTTACTGTGGCAACTGTTCGATAATATCGAACTGTTGCTATTTTCAAACTAACGCCGGTTTACGTTTATTCGATAAACCGTGTTTAGTAATGTATAGCAATGTTATCGAAGTATACGAAGATTCTCGTATACATTGGTGAACTAGGCAGTAGCGTCAATCTAACGTCAACCAAATGTCAACTTATGTCAAATTGACATATCCGGTAAAACCAGACAACTGGTAGCGGGGGCGGGACTTGAACCCGCGACCAAGAGGTTATGAGCCTCCTACGCTACCGCTGCGCTACCCCGCTTCGTTCGTCCAACACTTTATCTTCGGCTCCGTGTTCTCCTCGAACGACACTTGCGTACACGCCCAACCCAAGTCGATCGGCGGGTATAGCGCACGTTCGCTGTACGGGGAGAATGAGTCCATCGAGTAACTTTTCAGGAACGAACCCGTCTGTATCAGGTGCTGTTTCACCTTCCGGTACGTACTGTGCCGGGGATCGGGTACGAACATGATCCGGTTCAACCCCGCGCTCAACCGATGCGTATGCCCGTGGGCGCACACGTCCGACAGGAAGAACTGCGCCGAATTGGCCAACGTGTTCACCGAACCGCCGGGAGTCTGAGCAGCGGACGGCTTGCCGTGCGAAACGAAGTAATTTACCGTCCTTCCACGGGTAGCTGATGTTCCACGCGACTTATGCCACCGGAATACGAACGATACCCAACCGGCGTACCCCAGTCGCTTATAGCCCAATTCACGGCTAATGCGGTGGTTGGGGTCGCTATCCGCCGCTTTCAGGTACGTTGACCCGTGGTTCCCGTCCACCCCGGCGACTATCTGACCCTTCAGAGGCGATAGAAGGTCAATAAAGTCGTCAGTAATAAGGTCGATAAAATTGCGCTCTCCACGGTATTTCTCCGCGATATTGCGAGGATCAAACCGCTTATCCGAACGGCACACGGCGTCGATCTCATCGCCCATCAGGATGACCTTCACGCCGTCCTGCCCCGCGTACTTACCGACGAACTTACGTATCAGCCCCACATCGCATTGTGTGGAGCCAAAGTGGAAGTCGCCCGCCAAGACCACCTTGTACTTAGTCCCTGTGGCATACGGCAGGCAGACCGGTAATACTCGCAGAAATCACCCTCTCTCGTAAGGGGTTTGCATCATATCCTCCAGTTGCTTGGCCATGCCGAACAACAAGATCGTCTTGGCCCGCATCTTCTGGATGAACCGCGACAAATCCGGCCTCATCTGCTCCCCGAAATCAAGGTACGATCCAACGTCAAGTATCTCCTCGGAACACTCGGTACCCATGTTCCGGTCATCGGCCCTGGCGTCGAAATCCCCGTATGTGGCAACACCCTTGACTATCCTGCCCTGATACCGGGAGTAAAACTCCTGCGCTAACGCCAGGTGAGCCTTATGAGGGGCAACCTTGGTCATCGCTTAATCCACCCCGCCTGACGCAACGCGCCCGCCAAATCGTTCGCCAAAACATCCACATCGCGCTCGTCCAGATCCCCCAGTTTCTTGTGGCAGGTGTTCTCGCGGCCTGAAATGTGGATAACCTCGTGGATAAACGTGTTCAGACCAATCGGGCCAGCACCACTCCTCACCTTCAGCGACTTCCGCCGATAGTGGGCTTCGCCTAAACTGTTCGCGCTATCAACCCGCCGGGGGGTCGAATACGTGTACCGGATACCGGCGATGTAGACGGGCTTGGGCAAGGTGGCCCCTTTATGCGAAATCTGTGCGAAAGAGGTGGTATACATATACTCACGACTGACTGGGGGGACCCACCCCCGGTCCTCCTACCCCATCGACCGATCAATCACCCATCCATCTGGACCCCACCTGCCCATTGACTACCTGTCGCGCTACCATGCTGATATGCAATCAGTAGTGTAATATTACTATGTACCTGTTATGTCTACCGTTATCGGATCAGGGTTGGCATGTTGTGCCCGATTAGTTACGGGTGCCTGGGATTGCTGGACTATCATCAACCAATTATTAACGTTGCCGGTAGATTCGCCTGTAATGAGCCTAAACTTGTCTATTGCGATCCCTAGCCCAACCATACGGTCTTTCAGCGGAGCCTTTTTGATGCACTCGTCATCTATGCTTTCGCTGATCCTCCTGCTTAGATTCAGCAGCACATCCGGTTGATAGGTTTTGTACGCATCCAACTCCGCTTTGATTATCTGATGCTTATCCATCATCGTCTGTATTGTGTTTTTCGCTAGCCCGGTTTCTTCTGCTATCTCCCGTATCGAGATTCCGGGCACCGTCTGTACCAATTTGGTTACACGTTCCCTATTTCTTGCGGACTCACTACCGCGTGGTCTTCCCCGCCGCTTGGCCGGCTGCGCTTGCGTCTCACTCATCTACGCCTGCTCCGTACACCATATTGGTATAGTTATTATGCTCGGTGCGTCCCATCTGGTGTTCGTACATCGGTTCGATGCGGTGTTGGTTTTTCTTCAGCCTCATATCGCCATTTTCGATACGGGACAGTTCGGCGCCCACGGTGGCGCATATTTCGGCACATACGTTATATTTTGGACATTTAGCGCAGTGTCCGGTTTTCAATGGGTTGGCCTCATCGGTTCAAGGTCTTTAGTCTTAAAGGCACGGTTATTTTCCGGAATATGGGCACCCTTCGAACGCATTTATTTCGCGGTTAGGCGATTTTTTAATGCTTTTCGGTCACGGAGGAACCAGTATTGCTGTTTGCCGGTTAGATTGTGGTAATAGGAGTCTTCGATTGTAGTTAACCATCCGACCAATACAGCGGCCCTGTTGCGCGGTATCCGGGCCAGGATCGCCTGTAACGCATACTTGGCATCAATGCCTGTCCGTAGCAGGTAGGCCCGTGAGTAACCGTTTACGTCGTCCCGGTACGATGCGTCTACTCTCCCGCTGTAATTGACGGCGGGCGGGCTTGCGGCTACCTCGTAGCACTCAATAGCCCACCGATAAAAATCTTTCAGCCTATCATTTTTTTTCGCCATTGCATACCATCTTACACCGTAAGCGGAGATTTGCCAAGAAAAATCGTCCGATTATTGACGCTTTGACATTATTTTGACGGGGTATGTAAAAACGTCAATGTTTTCAATGCCTCGTTTCCACGTTTCAGAAAACCACGTTATTTGTAATATCCTCATATCATACCGTATTGTTTGGGGTATATTATAGTTGTTAGCATATAATTATATGCGTTTGGGGATATACGATAATTATGCAAAATTATATGGAGTTATACGTCGCATCGTCGGATATTTGACGGTTTTAGGGAGTAGTAAAGCGGACCAATAACACTAAATCATTACGGGATAACGAGTTATCGTATCGGGCACGGTGTATGCTTATTATAATAGTCAGAAGTAAACAACAGGGAGGGGAGGAAAGAAGATGAAAACGTACACCGAAGCACAGTATATGATGGAATCATCCAAGGCATTAATTCGTAAATGGCTTGAGGACTGGAGGGGAGACGCGGAGGGAGTCGCAAGATATATGCGCGATTCTCTCCGCATCGGCGGTATCAAGTCCTGCCGTGAACTTATCCGAAAGGCGGTGGCGTAAATGCGGCGCGACTACACGAAAATCGGAGAGAGCGAAGGTTTCTCACGCGAAACCGTAGACAAGGGAATCGCAACGGTCACGGAATGGATCGGCGTACCGTCGAAGAATATCCCCATGATGCAGGGCATGGCGATACAGGAGTTTATCAAACAGTTCCGCGTCCCCAAGGTTTCGGACATCGCGGTATTCGGCGGTATCCGTGACGGTGCGGGGAATGATTTGGGCCTGTACGGTATCAAGGCCCATTACAAGAGCGAGGATGTAACCTTCTACATCGCGGATTTCGGAACGCATATCACGCCGGTCGCCGCCGATGTTGAGGAAAGGGCGGTGGCGTAAATGTCCCTTCCCCGCGACCTATTCTGCTGTGTCTCATGCGCCGGGCTGTTTTGGCTCACCGTGATTTTAGCGTTTTGCATATAACACCAGGCAACGGAGGAAACGCCATGAAGCACACGCCGGGACCGTGGCAAGTTGGCAATCGCCATCCCTGCCGCATTATTGCCAATAATGGGGGCGCTTATGACCTGATCGGGACCACTTGTGAGATAGACGACGAGGGTACGGAGTATGAACATCAAGTCGCAAACGCCCGCCTGATCGCCGCCGCGCCGGAACTGCTGGCTTCCTTGAAGTTTATGCTTGCGGGCGCGGAAGCGGAACCGTCTATGGCAATCTACAAGGCTCATATCGAACAGGCCCGCGCCGCCATCCTGAAAGCCGAGGGGAGGGAGTAATGGATTCTGACATCCGCGCCGCAATCGTGGACCTGACTCCTGCGTATCACGAGGTAACAACGTACGATTTGCAGGGGTTATGTGATGCCCGCGCACTTGAAATCCTTACGGCCCACAGCGCGGGCAAAGAAGTAACGCTTTCACGGGATTTTGTTGCCATAGGGAAAATATCGGACCTGATCCTGGACGGTATCTATCACGCGACGGAGAAAACATCATGCTAACCTGCCCACGTTGCACCCGGCCCACGCCTGACGGGGTTTGCTATGTCTGCGAATCACTCCGCATCCGGCCCGGTGAGATGGAGTGCAAGCGATGCGGGTATCTGTGGATACCACGGGTGGAGAATCCGCGCATGTGTCCCGCCTGCAAGAATCGCGCATTCAGGACAGAGAAGGGGGAATCCCGATGATTTTATCCCTGTTCACGGTGAGAAATCCCGGCCATTACCACCAGATACACCGGACGTATGAGAATGACGACCTTAACGCCCTGATTCTAATAGGCAATGCGTGGATGGATGACGCGAGGAAGCAATACTATCAAATAACCGATGGCCCGCGCCACCCCGTGTCATCGGTCGATCGCCGGGAGATAACCCCGTACAAGGCAACCTCGTGCGAAATTCGCGCATAAACGCAAGGGACGGGAACCCGGTTTTCTGGATCCCCGTCCCGCCTGCTTACTTCTTGCCCGTTTTCTTAACTGGCGGCTTCTTCGCCATGCGCTACCTCCTTCCTGGCTCCGTATACGCAGCCGTCTAACGCGAACGTCACCGGATACAGCCCGCGTATCAATCTCCCGTCAACACAGCGGCCTGGCTGATCGCCATAAGTACACCAGCTTGACTCGTTAGTCTTGGAATCCCAATACCGACACGCTATGCAGGATACGGCCTTCATCGCCACCCCTCGTACTCGTTCCACGTTGCGTTGCAGTCCCGGCACAGGTACGTCGTGCGGCCCTCACTGGTGTCTATTGATAGGACGAATAAACTACCGTGACCGCGAAGCCAACAAATAAATTTTCGAATCATTTTCCCCTCCAAAACATTTCCTTTATTTCTTCGGGCCTTACGTAGAACTCATCCCCGTCGTGCTTCGCGTCTAACTCGGGATCGTACTCCCCGCGCAATTTAATGCACCCACAATCCAACTCTTTCAACACGCGGAAGTAATACCAATCATCATTTACATTCTTCCATATGATTTTATAGATACCCTTACGCAGGGTCATTTACTCCTCCTCTCGAACAGGTTTACCACATCGTCAACGGAGTGCGCGAGTATGTAGATATGACCAAATGATTCAACTTCCGATTGGAACAACGCCTGTGCTGCACTCTGCCGCCCTATGGATGACTTACACTCGCACCAGATGACGCTATCTTTCGTAAACGCGAGTATGTCAGCCATGCCTTTTTCTCCGAACCTTACGAATCTTCGCGGGCCGTCCTTGTTCTGGAACACTCCCGCGCCCGTGTTCATCCGGTAGCACAGGCATTTCTTTAGACGCAGGTATTGAAGCACTTGGCTTAGTACGTCCTTTTCCTTGATCTTTATACGCGGACGACGGGGTATTGTGGACAAAGACACACCTCCCAACTCGTTTGTTAGTTATCGGATCAATACACCTGCCGCAACCGTTATGCATCCAACACCGCCCGCAACTTGGCTAACGCGATTGACTCCTGATTTACGTTCCGCGTAATGTAGTCGTCCAGATACTCGCGGATGGCCTTCCGGTACACGGGACAGCGCGGGCAGTCATACGGCTTCGGGCTGATGCGGTACGAGATATCCCGCTTGCGGTAGGAGTCCAGGTCAACAATGTTGCCGACTACGGTATTGGTCAAAACGGATCGCTCCCCGATTCCCATGAGTCTTCCTCCTTCGGCGGCTGTCTTGCTGGCCCGCCCGCGATGGATTTCAATAATGCCACCACCTCTAACCCGCGCTTATAACGGTAATTCTTATCGAAATACACATCCTTCCGGTCCTTTAGCCGCATCGACAGTTCCTCATCCGTCCAGTATTCGATCTCCCCCGTCCACTCCGGCGCGGCCACCTGAGATCGGGAACATATCGGGCAACGGTAATGGGTGCTGTACTGGCCATCGTCTATCGACACCCCGCCGTCGATGCAGAGTTTGTTTTTACAGTCGGAGTTAACCCACGCGAGGCGGTCATCCCGCCATTTGTCGAACGCGGTCGGGTGACGCTGAGGCGGGGGCGGTTGCGTCTTGATGGGGTAGTCCATCATGCCCTCCGTTCCCATGTTACGATGGCGGCTTTCCAGTCCCGCATCGGCAAACCACCTTTACCGACGCGCCATCCGTTTGCAACGTAGTGGCTATGAAACGCAACGGGGTCAACGGTGGTGTTTCGTTGTTTGCAATACTCAACGACTTCATCAAACGAAGGCGGGGTGAATACCCTCTGTCTCTGTCTCTGTCTCTTTTCTGTCTCTGTCTCTGTCTCTGTCTCTGTCTCTGTCTCTGGGGTTACGGATTCGTGACCGTTTCGTAACGATGTCGTTACGGTTTCGTTACATGAATGATTTTGTTCGATAAATTTGCATCGTTGCGCCTCGGCTAATCCATCCGTCACATTTTTGACGGACAGGCGCAACCGGAAGGATATTTTGTCGGCCCCGTATCGGATTGCACCCGATGACGGGTCTTCGTCCTCGCTTGCGAGTAACCAAAGCATCGGCAACAACGCCCTTGCGTTTGCGCTCATGCTATGAAATTCGTAATTATCCAGCAGTGATTTATGCAACCGTATCCACGGTGGTTTGCGGTCTTTATAGGATTGGAAGGATGCCCAATTGGTAATTAGGATCATTTTTCCCTCTTCCCCGTCCGGTATATCCTCTCCGCTTCCTTGCGCTGTTCCGGCGTCATCAGGTGTGGCATACTTGCGCCGGATGTTAGACACGCGGGATTGAGGCAACTCCACGCGATGCCGATAACGGTTCCCTTATGGATGTATTGACCGTCAATGCGCTTGTGGTCGTGGGGACAGGTCATGCCGCCGCCTTACGCCGGTTACGGTACTCCCGTTGGTATTCCAAATACGTCCTACGTGTCTCCTCGCACCAATCCCGGCACTTGTAGCACGGTTTCTTCGGGTCTATCGTGCGCCGGGTCGGGCGGGGTTTACCGCAACAGGGACAGGGAGTCACGCCGCGTCTCTTTTCGCCTTGTTGTGCTCGACAATCCTATGTGCCTTCTCGTTGTAGCCCCAATACGCTATGTGCTGACGCTTGCTGCCCTTGTTCGTCTTACCCCTACAGGTGCATTCCCTACACAACCCGGTTTGGGTGTCCCCCTTGTATCCATACTCGTTCTTGGGCAGGTCGCCGCCGCATTGGATACAACTCGATCCGAATCCCGGCTCCGGTACAAATCCGTCCATTTGGCGGGCCGTACCCTCCATGCAGTTGGAGCATGGACTACACCAAGCCTCGTAGTGCGGCAACCGCATGGCGCGGGATCGTTCGTGTAAACAGGAAGATTTACCGAGGCAGGGGTGATTTAATGTCATATCGGGTAGGGATTATGGATGAGTTTATATCACTTGTCAATAGGCAATCGAAATAATTTGACACCGGGGAGCATAAGACGTGTTTGACGTGAGTTTGGATTGGCTGCTTGGCCGCACGGAAGACCGACTCTCTCACAAGAAAACCACCCCGCGCAACTAAGCCCCCTACGATAACGCCGGTCCCCTTCGGGGGATCGGTGCGCCTTCATCCCCCAAAAATAATTTGACTTAAACTCATTTTCCTGTTGACAAGGGGGATGAGTTTATGTCATTGTGTACTCAGGATACAGAGTACCCCGAAAATAGCGGGAGCACCAACCCCTCGCACCTACGGGCTGCGGATCGCGGTGAGGTACCCGGATCAGGCGGCAAGCGAAAGGCCGGGGAGAGTCGGGGCCGTGAGTACACCGGCCCCAAGGATCTTTGAACGGTGCGGTTGATACCGCCTGCGGCCACAGGCCACCGTGCTTCCGGTGGGGCCAGAAGCCAACCGCACCATTGAACGATCCTGGGCAAGGCAAACTTAACCGATGGGGGATACCGTGAAGCCGATCGTCGTGAAGATGCCCGATGGTTGGGAGTGCCGGTTGTGCCGATTCGAACCGGAATCGTTACCCGACGCGCTTACCCACGCATCAACGGTTCACGGTGCGGTCGCCATGTGGGACGAGAACGGCGACATTTGGGATGGCAAGGAGCCGTCGTTGTTGCGCGAAATGGGGGTGCTGTAGTGAAACCTCAAGCCCTAGCCATCTACGAATACATGAGGTTGCGCGGGGGATTCGTCACCTCCGCGGAGATCGTCCGCGATTGCCTCACGACAACACCGAGTAAGCGGCTTGATGAGTTGCACGATGCGGGGATGATTATCAAGCGCAAGAAGATCGGTCGGCAGATGGAATACTGTGCGCTGGAAGGGAGGGCCGCATGACACGCCGCCGTTTGAAGGTTCCCGACCTGCCGCCCGAGTCCATCGGCGCGGTGCGCAACATGGACGATGCGGACGCGATTTTCAAGCGCACTTGGGGCGAGAGGGTACCCGCCACATTGCGCGACATCGCGCCGCAGGGGTGGGCGAAGGTGAAATGGGTGCGAGATAAGGTGTTCTTCTCAAGGGGGGAGACGATATGACCAACGTGTATGTCCTACGCACCTGCAAGGCCGATATGACCTCACACAACGGATTCAAGTGGCCCAAGAAGGGTGACGTTAAGGCCCCCGATTGGGACAAGAAACCGGAGTGCGGCAACGGGTTGCACGGACAACTGTGGGGCAACGGAGATCCGAGTCTGCTGAACTGGAGCGAAGATGCCGCGTGGCTCGTCTGCAAGGTTGCCACCAAGGACATCGTTGACCTGTCGGGTAAGGTTAAATTCCCCAAGTGCAAGGTGGTTTTCTGCGGCGACCGCAAGGGCGCGACGGATTACATCATCAAGTGTGGGGCAGACCCCGCCAAGGTGGTTGGTGCGTTCTTGACCGGCGGCTACAGGGCCACCTTGACCGGCGGCTACGGGGCCACCTTGACCGGCGGCGACAGGGCCACCTTGACCGGCGGCGACAGGGCCACCTTGACCGGCGGCTACGGGGCCACCTTGACCGGCGGCGACAGGGCCACCTTGACCGGCGGCGACAGGGCTACTCTTTCATGGCGAGTTTGGGACAGTACCCACCGCCGCATCACAACGGTTTACGTGGGTGAAAAGGGTATCAAGGCCAACACGCCGTACAGGTTGGAGAACGGCGAAGTTGTGGAGGTGAAGAAATGAACCTCCTCTACCTCGCCGCCGGAGTGTTCCTCGCGTGGGTAAACGTGATTCTGTGGGGGTGCGTATGACCGGTTGCGTTAATTGGGTGGGAACGAAAAATGATGTGGTATACGGACAAACCCCCATCGACGGGAAGATGGTTTACGTACACCGGATTGCATGGGAGAAACATACGGGGCTTCCATCTGCGGGGATACACGTCCACCATACGATCCGCGTGGCGCGATGGCTGGCTGGCGTCCTGACGGGAGCGTTCCCGTTATGGTCGTTCGCGGCATGGATGTTCGCGCTATGACGAAGCCGCTTAAAGTAGGGGACAAGGTTGTAACCAAATTCCGGCAGGATGAAGAAACCATAGTGCGACGCATCACGTCGGTGAGGGAGATGAAGGGATTCGAGAGTGGATATTGCGCTTCCGCCGACGGCGGGGAACCCTGCCCCACCTGCGCTCGACCATTTGCGGAGCCGATTCACAGCGTTGACAGCGGGTGGTTCGTTAGGGTGCCCAAATGAGCGGAGGCAACTGGAAGCGATACCCCGGCGACAGGTCGTACTTGAAGGATCACCCGCTGATGGCGGAGCCGGAGGAGGACGAATACTGCGACTCCCCCGGGCGCGGAGGCTGCGGATGCTGTCCGGGATGCGAGGCATGGGCGGATGAGGAACTGGAACGCAAGCGGGACGAGGAATGGGGCGAGGCCCTTATCAAGGACGCAGAAAATAGGAGGAAGGAATGAGCGAGCGTAGCGAACAGATAGGCGAACTGGCGGCAGCGTTAGCGAAGGCGCAAGGGGAAATGGAGAACGCCCCGAAGATTTCCGACAACCCATTCTTCAAATCCAAATATGCCGACCTTGCGGGGATACTAAACATGGTGCGACCCGCGCTTTCCAAGAACGGCATCGCGGTGGCGCAACACCCGTCTTTCGATGGCGGCACGGTTAGCGTACAGACGATCCTCCTTCACTCATCCGGCCAATGGATGTCGTCCACCATCGCCGCCCCCGTTGCCAAGTCGGACGCACAGGGTATCGGTAGCGCGACAACGTATTGCCGCCGTTACGCTCTCGCGGCAATAGCGGGCATCGCGCAGGAGGACGATGACGGTAACTCGGCTGTCGGTGGTGCGGCACGGAAGGATGCTTCGGGGGTGAAACCGGACGATGCCATCGTTGCCGTGTTCGATAAAGCCAAGACCACAGAAGAATTAGCGGAGGCGTGGAAGTCCGTTCCCGTAGGCATTCGCGCCAATTACGCGGCGACCAAGGACGCGGCCAAAGCGCGAGTGCAAGCGGCTAAAGACGCGGCGAAGGTGGCGGCATGAGTAAGCCCATCTGGTCTCCATACGCGCAAGGCACCGTCGAATGGCTCAAGGAACGATGCGGGTGTCTCACCGCGTCCCGCATGGCCGAGGCTATGGATTTCCTCAAGGGGGGCAAGGAGTCCGAGAAGCGGCGAAAACTCAAGATCGAGATCATCGCGGAGCGCATGACGGATATCATGGTGTCGCGTTTCGTAAACGACGCGATGCAATGGGGCATCGAAACCGAACCCGCCGCCCGAGCGCGGTACGAGGAAGTCACCGGCACGTTGGCTTCCCTGTGCGGCTTCGCGCTTCACGGGGATATCCCATTCTTCGGCGCGTCACCGGACGGCCTGATTGACGACTACGGGTTGCTTGAGGTCAAGTGCCCGACCACGACCACGTACATCGAATGGCTCACCGGCGGCGTGGTGCCCGAACAGCACAAGCCGCAGATGTTGGCCCAACTCGCGGTCACGGGCCGCAAGTGGTGTGATTTCTTCGCGTTCGACCCCCGCATCAAGGCGGAGCAACACCAGCACTTCCTCCGCCGGTTCGAACCGAAGGAGGAGGAAATCCTGAAGGTGGAGGCGGCGGCGGTAATGTTCCTCGCCGAAGTGGACGCGCTGTTCGAAACGGTAATCCAACGGGAGGTTGCGTAATGTGCCAAGTACCGTCGTGGATTGTGACCAAGGATGCGGTCCTGTTCCTGACCGATAAGGACGCGGAGGCACACGGAATCGACTGGAAGGACGCCACCGGCCATGCGGCCATCCGTAAGGTGTGGAAGGGATGCGGGGGGACCGAGGGGGAGGGGTTGGGCAAGGACACCCCGCAGGTGGTCGTGGATGCCTTCCTGTCGGGCAGAATGAACCGACTGATCGCGGCGGGCGACCTGCTGATCCGCAACGGGGAATGGACGATGCCCGCGCTGACCACCGCAGGGAACGTGTCCGTGTACGGCAAGTTCGACGCGCCCGCGCTGACCACCGCAGGGGACGTGTCCGTGTACGGCAAGTTCGACGCGCCCGCGCTGACCACCGCGGGGAACGTGTCCGTGTACGTGTACGGGAAGTTCGACGCGCCCGCGCTGACCACCGCGGGGAACGTGTCCGTGTACGTGTACGGGAAGTTCGACGTGCCCGCGCTGACCACCGCAGGGAACGTGTCCGTGTACGGCAAGTTCGACGCGCTGACCACCGCAGGGGACGTGTCCGTGTACGTGTCCGGCAAGTTCGACGCGCCGAAACTGGGGTACCCCGCCCCGCCGAAGGAGGGTAAATAATGCTCAACGTGACAAGCAAGAAAACGCGGATATTCCGGCCCAAGGTGAAGTTCCTGCCGAGCGGCAACGCGCTATGCGAGTTCGCGCTTGGCAACTCATCGAAGAACAAGGACGGCACGTGGAAGAATTTCTTCCACGATGCCAAGGCGTTCGGCAAGGTCGCCGAAGCCATCGGCGATATGGATAAGAAGGATATCGAAATCGTGCAGGCATCGCTGACGCAGGAGGAATGGAAGGACAAGGCGACCGGTGCGGCGCGGAAGAAAGACGTGGTGATCGTGTGGGAGTTCAGGGATGTGGCAACCGAAGCCCCGGCTACCGCGCCGGTAGAGGGCGATGATGACATCCCCTTCTAACCTCCTCCGTCCCTGCGACGTTGCCGAGCGGCTGTCGATATCGAAAGTCTACGTTTACAAACTGACCGCCGCTGAGGCTATCCCGTGCGTGAGGATCGGCAAGGCGATCCGCTACCGCCCGGATGATATAGAATCGTATGTGGCGGAGTGTTACAGGGAACGGAAGACGGCGTGAGTGTAACTTACTACACGCGGGACGGTAGCGATTGGGTTCCCGGTTCTGCCACTACTAAGGATAAATTTAATGTTTCTATGTGGCCGAAACGGGAATACGAGTGGATAGAAAATGGTGTCCTGCATATTAGCGTCCCGTTCACATGGTGCCTTCCTCGCGTCCAAATGCGCATCGCGTCAACGTGGATGCCGGTCAAGGTAGGCGGTCCTGCCGTAGAACTGATGCCGGATTATTTGAAGGGGGCGGAGATTGGACACGAAAGTGCTGGCGTCCTGCAAAGGATCAACCCACTTGCCACTCGCACAACGGCGGGGTGTCCGTCTAAATGCCCGTTCTGTGCGGTCCCGACGATTGAAGGAAATTTTGCCGAGTTGGATTCTTTCCCATCTGGCCCGGTGTTATGCGACAACAACCTGTTGGCATCCTCAGACGCACACATTGACCGTGTTGTTTCAATGCTACGTCCCTACGGATGGGCCGACTTTAATCAAGGACTTGACGCCTCGCTTGTAACGATGCCGATCGCCTACGCTATAGCGTCCATCGGTAAACCGATTATACGCATGGCGTTGGACTCGCAGGGGGAGAAGGACTCTTGGGAACGCGCCTACGAGTGTTGGCGAAGAATGGGAACGCCGAAGAACCGTATCCGGTCCTATGTACTCATCGGGTTCAATTCCGATCCTGCCGACGCATGGGAGCGATGCGAGTGGATAGAATCACATGGCGTACTAGCGTTACCAATGTGGTTCCATGAGTTAAACGCTATGGAGAAAGATGGGGTAACAGAGAAGCAGAGATTGCTTGGATGGACAAAACAGGATCAAGATCAAATCATGGACTGGTATTACCAGCATAGGGGTAAAAAACGCAAGACGGCGTAGAAGGAGGCCCACGGTGGCTAAAGTTATCAAGCGCAACGGCGCCTATCTCATCGACTACACGGTGGGCGGCAGGCGCGTCAAGAAAGTCATCGGCCCGAAGAAGGCCGAGGCCGACGCGGAACTGGCGAAGATAACCTTGGAGATCCGCGAGGGCACGTTTCACCACCGATCGGCCAAGTCCACCACGCTTGCCGATGCGCTTGACCGATACCTGCGACTGTGCGCCGCCGATCCCGACAAGAAACGCTACCTCGCCACGTTCGCGGCGGATTTCAAGGGCCGCAAATTGGCCGATATCCGCAAGGAGGAAATTATCGAGTGGCTACAGACGCGGCGGGGGGTGCCGATCGTCTACGAGAAGAAGGTCGGCGGGGACACCGTGCGTCACGAAAAGCCGCGCTCCCCCGCTACATGCAACCGGGAACTGGCCGCCATCAGGCATTTCTTTAACAAGAGCATCGAGTGGGGATACCTGTACGTTTCGCCGTGCGCGGGGATCAAGCCGCTCAAGGAACCGAAGGGCCGCGTGAGATACCTCACCGTGGAGGAAGCCGCCGCGCTGATCGACAAGGCCGATAAGCGTATCAGGCCGATCATCATCATGTGTCTCGAAACGGGTATGCGTAAGACCGAAGTGCTGACGACGAAATGGGCCAACGTGGACATGGCGGCGCGGTCGATATTCATCCCGACGGCGAAGAACGGCGAATCGCGCAACGTGCCGATGAGCGAACGCCTTGCGGAGATACTGGACGATATTCCCCGCATGGACAGCTCCCCTTACGTGTTCCACCATCTGAAAGGGAAACGTGCGGGAACGCGATACCTGGACGTTGACGGAGCGTTTACCGCCGCTTGCGGGAAGGCGGGTATCAAGGAGTTTCACTTCCACGATTTGCGACACACGGCTGCGTCGCACATGGCGATGGCGGGGGTGCCGATTGCCGTGGTCGGGGCTGTATTGGGACACAAGACATTGGCGATGACACAGAGGTATTCCCATCTGTCGCCGTCGAGCATGAAGGACGCGGTGAACGCGCTGCCGGTGTGGAAAATTTCCGACACCCGTAACAATCTCGTAACAAATGATGTTTTCAACAAATGATGAAAACCCCTAAACCATTGAAAAGATTGGTGGGCCATGTAGGATTCGAACCTACAACCTCCTGATTAAGAGTCGTGAGTTTAAGCAAGGATAAGTGCTTAATTATATAGAAAACAAGGGAAAATTAGGATGGTACGGTATATGCCGTATAGACATAATGACACATCATACGCATATAATAATTTACGTACTCGTAACAATTCGGGAACATTTCAGGGGGGGGGTGCCCCATACCCCCTGCGCGGATACCTCGAAGGGAGGGCGTATGTGGATCAGCGTAACGGATAGGTTGCCGGGTCCGTTTCAGCCGGTGGTCTTGCTCAATGTCGATCGGTTCGAGAACTGCGGTGGAGATATGAAACGTAATTATAGTGACGTGGGATACCTGAATAATTGGTGTGGCGGATATTGGAGCATCCGGGGACAGACGGCAACCGAGATCAAAGCATATACCCATTGGCAACCCCTCCCCGCCCCGCCGGAGACCCCATGACCGTACACGACAGGAGGAACAATTGAAGACCATCATCGTAAAGAATCAGGCCGAGTGGGACGCGCTGCCAGATAAATTCGCGGAGTTTACGGCGGTGCATGTTTACTCGGACCCGAAGGTGCCGCTGACAATCAAGCGGACGCCAGGGAACGCGACCGTCGAGGCTTGGGAGAACGCGACCGTCGAGGCTTGGGGGAACGCGACCGTCGAGGCTCGGGAGAACGCGACCGTCGAGGCTTGGGAGAACGCGACCGTCGAGGCTTGGGAGAACGCGACCGTCAGGGCTTGGGAGAACGCGACCGTCAGGGCTCGGGGGAACGCGACCGTCAGGGCTTGGGAGAACGCGACCGTCGAGGTTTGGGGGAACGCGACCGTCGAGGCTCGGGAGAACGCGACCGTCGAGGCTTGGGGGAACGCGACCGTCGAGGCTCGGGAGAACGCGACCGTCAGGGCTTGGGAGAACGCGACCGTCAGGGCTCGGGAGAACGCGAC
>JAEHJW020000686.1_pt1 | contig 42341 bp, 65 predicted proteins | sample 9271431 | NCBI WGS metagenome assembly JAEHJW02
ACCTCCCCGAAGGCGAGGATTTCGGCTTCATGCCGAAACCTTTCACGCTCAAGCAGCTGATCGAGACGGTGAAGGAGAACATGACAGCCTGAGGCGCGCTGTCGCGAGCAACGATTCGATCTGCTGTTGTAGCGCGACAGATCAAATGGCATTTTTGGACAGATCAAATGGCACAGCCTCAATTTTGGATATTGCGGTGCAAAAGGTCGTTTTAAGCGGGGTTTAACCCGCCGCTTTTCCCTTGTCGGTGTCCCCGCTCTTGACGCTCACCGTGGTCACATAGCCGCCGTCGGTTGTGACGACGCTCTTCACGCTTTCCGCCTTGCATTGGCCGTCGATCGGCCAGCCGAAGCCCGAAAGGACGACCGGCGCTTCGGCGCGGGCGTAAGGCATGCCCGGCGCGTCGAATTCGCCTGAAAAGGTGTTGTTCTGCCGCTCATAGGCTTCGGCGCGGGCGGCCTGCTGCGCCTCCTGCTGGCTACGGTAGGGGTGGGGAAGGAAATAGAGCGGGCCGAGCATGTCGGTTTGAACCTGAGACGTCTGACGGTTCCCGCTCGCGTCGGTGTAGGCGGCCCCAATCTGGCCGTGCTGGGTCCTTGGCTCGAACGTGCAGCGATAGGCGAAGGCGGCGTTCCGCGCGATGACGATGGGCGTGAGCGCCTGGCCGCTGCCGCTGGCGCTGGCGCCGCGCTTCATCACCACGAGCTTGCCGCCGGAAGGTTTCACCGTTGCGCCGAGGGTTTCGGCCAGTTCGAAGAGAAAGTCGATCGGGCTACGCCCCCACCGCAGCTGATAGGCCATCGGGATCGCCGCAAGGACGGGATCGATCACCGCCGAGAGGCCGGCTGCTTGGGCCTCGGCCTGGACGATCTGTCCGAAAGTCGAGCCAGCCTCGTGGTGCTTGTGGCCATGCTGCTTCAGGCTGTCGACGAAATCGGCCGCCTTGAGAGTGATGTCGACGAACTCGCCATGCTCTGGGTCTCCCCACGGCGACCATTTCTGGACCGTATAGACGCCCTGTTGCACCGGGCCGCTGTCGCTCCAGCCGGCGAGGATGGCGAGCTGCGAGCCGCGCGACGGCAACGCATAGAGCGCCGGCGGCCCCAACATGGTGATGGTCGCGTTGTCGCTCTTCTTGCCGGCGGCGTCCTCCCACGTCACCGACTGCCAATAGCCGGCGAGGCTCGGCAGGATATCGACGCCGCCGGCGTTGATGATCTGCAGGACCGGGCGGCGCTCCATGTCAATTCCACGGATTGACGGCCGGAACCGGCGCAACCACAGGAGCCGGAGGAGCGCTCACGGTTGTTCCTTCAGCAATATATGGACCGCCGGCAGAGAGTCCGGGATTGGCGGCGAGCAGGGCCTCCATGCAGCCGTTCTGCTCGGTTCCCATGGTCTCCGCGGCGATGATGTCGAGGCGCAGCGGCTGGGAAATGGTGACCTGATTGTTTGCGCTCATGTCAGAAAGCCAACACGGTTCCGAGATTGATCAGCTCAACGGCGAATTCCCAGCGGTAGCCGACGCCGTCGGTCGCGAGCTTGCGCTCATGCGAGGATAGCCGGCGAATGCCGAAATTGCCGAGGTAAGAGCCGGAAAAATTGGCGTTGAGGCGGATCATCGGGATGACGTCCTGATTCCGCGCATGCGCCTGCAACGCGTAGAAATTGTTCAATCCGCCCATGACATGCGGCCGGGCCGCGAGCCTCAGCCGGGTGATTTCCTCGCCGAGCCCCGTCGGCTGATAGAGCGGACGCGACTGAAAAATCGACCGGTTCGGCCAATGGGCCTCGATTTCCCAATCGATACCCTGCGGATTGAGGCCGATGCGCTCGATCACGGCGCCGCCGAGCAGGATCAGCGCGCCGCTCATCCCATGCCTCCGACGTCCATGTCGTGGAGCGCCGACGCGCGCTCGGCCGAGGCGTCCTGGTCGAGTCGCGCCGAGAGCTGGCGATGGAGGCTCGCCATGTCCTTGACGCCATGAAAATGGGCCTGCCCGATATGGATGCTCTTATTGACGACGCTGGCGTGTTTCTCCGGCGCGGCGCCGGCCGGGGCGCCGCCTGCGGGCGCCAGGCGCGGCTGGATCGTCGGCGTCGCCGTGAATTCCAGCATGCTTTTGAGCTTGGAAACGATCGCCTCGACCGCCGCGACCGCCTTTCCCTCGGCCGCGTGAAGCCCTTCGGCAAAGTTGCTCATGGTCTTCTCTGCGGATGGCTTCACGTCGGCGTCGGCCGCGCCCTTGGCGAAGGCGTCGCCGATCGTCTTGGTGCCATCCGCCCCCTCCTCGAATTTGGGATCGCGCCAGCGCCAATGACCCTGGAGAAGCTGCGACAGCCCGAGCAGCACGTCGGACGTGTAGGTCTCGCCCTTTTCCTTCGGCGAGAGCCGCGACTCCTCCATTCGATCGGTCGCCGCCTGCGCGGCGATCGCGCCCGTGGCGATCCAGCCGATTGGTCCAAAACCCGCCAGCTTCGATGCAGCTCCCCCGGCCCCGACGAGATTGAGGCCGAAGCCAAGCCCTTTCACGGTCGCCCAGATGGCGGCGAGCGCCCCCAACTCCGTGCCGGCGCGGGTGACCGAGCCGGGGGCCTTGATCACATCGTTCAGCAGGTCGGTGGCGCCCTGGGTGACCTTGGTCAGGAAGCCGCCGCCCTTGCCGTCGTTATCGAAGGTCGCCCCGATCTTAATGCGCAGGGTCTCGAACGACCCCTCAAGCTGCTTTACCGCGCCGTCGAAACTGGCGAGGCGCTGGGTCGCGACACCGAGGGCAAAGCCGATCGGCACGTCGTCGAGCTGTTTATGCTTTTCGTCGAATTCCTCGGGGTTTTGCAGGAACGCCCCCTCGCGGCCGCCCTGCATGAAGCCGAAGAATTTATTGAGGGCGGCGAGCTCCGGATGTTTCGCCATGATCGCGCGCAGAAGGCCCTCGGTGTCGACGCCCGCGACGCCGGCGTCGAAAATCTGCGAGAGTGTGGACTGGATTTGATGCGCCTTGCTGGCGTCGATCTCGCCCTTCTTGTTCAGGAAGCCCGCGCTGATAATTCCGGTCAGCTTGTTGACGAAATTGTCGCGCGCGTCCTTGCCCGTCACGTTGTCGGGGTCGGACAGCACTTTGTCGACCGCCGCGCTCTGGTCGGCGGTCAGGTGCTTGAAGAACTTGCGGTCGATCGCCGCGTCGATGCCGCCAGTGGTCAGGCCGCCCCCGGCCTTGGTGAAGTCGGCGTAATTGATCCCCATCGACGCCAGCGCGGCGATTCCTCCCGAAGTCGGCGACAGCAGTTTGGCCGCCAAAGCGCGGGTCGCCACGCCGGCCATCGAGCCCGGTATCTGATTGCGCTTCATCAGGGCGAAGATCGTCCCCACCGTCGAGTCGGTCAGCCCCGCCTGGGCCGCCGCGAGGCCGCCGTATTCGAAAAACGCCGAGATATCCTCGTTGGAGCCGCCGGAAATCTTGGCGAGCTTGGTCATATAGTCGGTCGCGCGCTGGGCGACGCGGTCGGCGTCGGCGGCGCTTTTGATGTTCTTCAGCTTGCCGGTCGAGAAGAGATAGGCCTCCATCGTCTTCGCCGCCTCCGGCAGATCGACGTTCATCGCGGAGGCGTAATTGACGGCGTGGGCGGTATAGGCGGCGATGAGATCGAAGGGCAGCCCGCGCTCGACCAGGGTCTTTTGCGCCTCGGCGACCTTGTCCGGCGAATAGCGGCTGTCGCGGCCGAGTTGCAACTGCTGGTCCTTCAAGGCCGCCATTTGTGCGTCGCTATAGTCGCCGACCACCTTCATGATGGCGTTGACGTCGGAGAACGAGCGATAGTCGCGGATTGTGTCGGCCGCGAATTGCTGCGACTTGAATGCTGCGCCCATGGCGAATATGCCGCCGAGAGCCGACCCGGCTCCTCCCGAGCCGCCGGCGGAGGCGCCGCCGCCGCCGGCGGTGTTCCGCCGCGCGCGATCGTCCTGCGCCGCCACCTTCTCGACTGCCTTCTGGCGCTGGCGCGCCAGACTCTCGACCGCCGCCGCCTGATCTTTTGCCGAAGCCTGGACAGCGGCGACGGTCTCGCGCTCGCTCGCCACGATCTTGGCGTTGGAGGCGACAATCGAAGCGGCCGAATCCGCCGAGGCGGTCGCCGCCGCGCGCTGGCTGTTGATCCAGCTTTCCGTCGAGGCCGCGCCCGCCGCCGCCGCCTCTTGGGCGGCCTTTCGCCACAGCTGAGCCGGAACCGGCTTGCCGGAGTCGATGAGCCGGTTGACCTCCTTGCCGGCGGTGGCGATGCGCTTCAGGTCATCGACCGCCTCGCCGACGCCGCCCGACATCATATTGATCAGCCGCAGCCGCAGCGCGACGTCGAGGTCAGTCATTGTTAATCGCTCGCTCTGGCATGCGCCAACCGCATGTCACCGCATCGCTCCTAGGAGCGCCTTGAGGCTGGCGACGCCGTCCTGGGCCTCAAGCTCCTGCGCCTCCGCGAGGAAGGCGATCATCTCATCCCAAGGCCACGTCAGGACTTCGGCGAGGCCGTCTCCGCAGGCGCGGGCGCAGGCGACTGCGTAGCGGCGCCATAGGCGGAGATCAGGAATTCCAGCATCTCCCGCGCCGCCTGCGGCAAGAAAGGGACGCAGGTTTCGATGACCCCCTCGTCGTCTGGGATGGCGCGCAAGACCTGAGGGGTCAGCCCGGTCATCGCTGCATAGAAGGGAAAGAGGTCGATGTCGTCGCGGCCGCGCGCAGCGCGAAAGATTTCCGCCACTTCCGCGACCGAAAGCCGGCGCACCGTGATTTCCCTAACCTCGATCTCGGCCCCGTCCTCCCCCTCATACGCGAAGGGATATTTGAGCGGCACCGTTTTCATCACCGCCGAAGGGTCGAGAAAGCGCAGCTTGGCGACTTCCGCCTTTGGCCGCTCGACCGCGACCGCGGCCGGCTCGGCCTTCGGCTCGCCCGGCAGCCCTTCGGGCGGCAGCTCCGGCATCTGCGACCCCGGCGGAAAGGCGTTGGCGGGGCGCTTCACAGCACGGTCCCGCCGCCGATCGCCAGATTGGCGGCGAGCGCCGCGAAGGGCTGGGTGCCGTTGATGATGGTCTGGCCGGGGCCGCCGAAATAGTCGAACTGGTGGACGATGCCGCCGTTGACCATGTCCTGGTAATAGACCACGGATGAGAATTCGTACGTCGTGTTGGGGGCCTTGAGGCCCTTGCGGGTGTCGCCCTTGACCTCGGAAATCAGGCCCTTGATCGTGATCACCCGGCCGGTGTTGTTCCCGGTGCGATAGCTCATCAGGTTCTCGTACCAGGTCAGCTTGGTGTAATTGCCCGGTTCGTTGCCGCACAGGCCCCGGATGCGCGGATCGTCGACCTTGAGCCTGATGGTCGCCTTGAGGGCGTCGAATTCCTCCGGGAATTCGACGGCGAGCGACGAGCCCCCGGCGACGAATTTGTCCATCGTCCGCTTGAGATCGGGCGGGGTCAGCTCGTCGATCACGCGCCAGGCGTTGAAGCTGTCGAAATAGCAGTTCGCGCCGCGAACGACATAATCCATGGCTCAACTCCTAGTTTAGCGTGCCGCTGACGTTTGCCTGCGTCAGCGCCGCCTGTATCTGGTCGGACAGGATGGTGAAGCTGGTCGGCTGACCGCCGGTATAGATTTGCAGATCGAGCAGCGCCGGGGTTTCCGCCCAATTGGCGCTAAGCACCAGGCCGCCGACGCGCAGTCCCGCCGGGTCGTTGAGGTTCGGGTCGTAGGTCACCGTCGCCCCCGGCAGCAGCGCCGGAACGGGGAGCGCGATCAGCTCGTTCAGGAATTCCTGGATCGACTGCACGATCACAGTGACCAGCGCCACCCCGAGGTTCTGGCCAGTATATTTGAGCAAGGCGTCGGGCAGCGCGTCGAGGATGGCTTTTCGCGTGCGGATGACGTTGATCATCCGCCAGTCCGGGTCGTTATAGGTATTAAGGAAGCCCCAGAACGTGTTGCCCGACGGCGCCGACGACGAAATCCGGTTGGTCGCGGTGTTGACGATGACGTTCACCCCGGCCTGGAGCATGGTGTTGGCTTCGCAGGACGGGTCGGACGGGTTGAATTCGACCGAGCGCGACGGGCCCAGGATGCCGGGCATGGCGTGGTTGCCGGGATTGTAATAGGGCGCGCCCATGTTCTGGTCGTTGGTGACGATCAGCGCGGCGATCGAGGCGGCGGAATCGAACAGGGTGGGGACGCCGGCAGCCGAGATCGTAACGCCCTGGCCGGTGGCGATGATGTTCATCGAGGTCGAGAAATCGGCCGCCCAGGTCATGGCGGCGGCGGCCGAGCTCGATGGCGCGTCGCACAGCGCGACCGCGATATTGAGCTTGTTGCAGATGGTGTCGAAAGCCGCGGCGACCGGATTGGCGTAATTGCCGGTCTGGACCGTCGCCGCGGCGCTCGCGCCGCAATTGGTCAGCGTCGCGGTGACGACAGTGCCCGGCGCGTAATTGCCGGCGCTGGTCATCTGGACCGAGAACACGCCGTTGGTCACGACGACATTGCCGGTCGCGCCGGCCGGCAAAAACGTGATCGTCGCCCCGCCCCCCGTCCCCGAGCAGCCCGCAAGCGCCACCCCGGTGACGCCAAACGGCCTAAGCGCGGTGAAGCTTGGCGCAATCAATAGCCCAGGGCGCACGCCGGTTTCCTGCTGCGCCTTGGTCAGCGCCCAGGCCCCGGTCCAGGCCGAGGGAATGCCGACCACCTTGGCCAGGACCTGGGCCGGCGTGTCGGTGGCGAGAATATTGGGCACGACCGCGATCACTGTGGCGTCGACGCCGGCCCCGATGATCTCATTGACCGTCTGGTAGAGCGTCGAGGTCGCGTCCGTGCCGATCGCGGTCAGGGCCGCCGGATCGCTGGTGCGAAACAGCACCGGCGTATCGGCGGGAAAATAGGTGCGATTGATGTCGGAGCCGGGTGTGAAGACGCCGCCGATGACCGACATATTGGCGATGAGCACCGACGACGGCGCCGCCGGATTGAACAGGGTACTGACGCCGACATTGGGCGTGTTCGCGGGCATGGCGCCATCCTCTGCTTGAAACCGCGAGCTTTCGGCGCATGCCGGAGCGAGCGGTCAATCGAAAGCTTCGAACGACAAAGTGCTTTTCTTGCTCGGGCGCGTTCATGGGGGCGCGCGCCCCCAACAAAAAAGACCCGACAGGGCGGCGCCTGCGGGTCTTGAACGCCAATTTAAAACGGATTGAACCGTTCGGCAATCGCCGTGAGACGATCGGCGGCGTGACCGACGCGGCGTCGCCTCAGAAGGTCAGGGTCGGGGTGGAAATGTCGAGATTGGCCGGCGTGGTCGATTTGATCTGCAGGACGAAAACCGCCGGGCCGGTCGTGCCGTTGGGCGCGCCGAAGATCGAGATGGCCCGCACGCTGGTTCCGGTCCCGGTCCCGTCGTCCATGATGGCGGAAACGGTCACGTCGGCGACCTGATCGACGACGATGGTTTCGGCGAGTTTGATGATGTTGCTGTTCGACATAAGTGCTCCTTATGGGGCCTGCCCGGCGAGGATAGCCGCGACGCGCGCCGGCGCGATCAAACCCGGCCCCGGAGGCGTCGCTGTCGCCGGTGTGGCGAGATAATTCACGCCCGCGACGACTTCGGGGTTGGAAAGCTGGACCGTCCCGACGCCCGCCGCCATCAAGGTGAAAAGCTTCACCTGCGGATCAGAGGAACCGACAATCGCCGCCTGTTCGGCTGGCGTGAACAGCGCCATGAATTCGAGGAACGAGTAATTGACTTTCGGCGGCGCGTAGCCTGCCGGCGCCATGCTCTCTATGGAAGCGACGGCCTGCGCCTGCGGCGTTCCGGTCGGGACCGAAAGCGAGACGCCGGCGAGGGTGTAAACGTCCATGCCGCCCTGGTCGAGCGTGATCGTGATGGCGCGCCCGTAGGCGTCGGTGACGGTCGCCATGTCAGAGGTCCATCTGCGAGAGGCCGCCGGCGCCGCCGGTCACGCCGGAAGGTGCGGCGTTCTGCGTCCCCGGCGCGATATAGGTTAGCGTCGGGGCCGCGAGGTTGTAGACGCGCAGGACGCCCCCGCAGCCGCCCTGACCGCCGGTCCCGGCCGTCGCCGCGCCGCCGCCCGAAGCGCCGCCATTGCCCCCGGCGCCCCCGTTGGCTTGCACCGCGCCCTGCGCTGTGGCGCCGGTAAGATAGCGATAAACGAGATAGAGAAGCCCCCCGGAGCCGCCGCCGCCGCCACCGCTGCCGCCGCTGTAATAGGTCGAACTGGCCGCCCCATGAGCGCCGGAACCACCGATTCCGCCATTGCAGTTGATCGCGCCTGCGGGCGTGGACGCCCCGCGATTGATGGTGCGCGCCAGCACCGCCATGATACCGCCGCCGTCGCCGCCGCCGCCCCCGCAGCCGCCCATCGCGTTTGTGGTGTCGCCGCCGCCGCCGGCGCCGCCGGCGCCCGGAAAACCATTGTTGAAATAGGTCGCATTGGCCGCTGCGACGATCATTTCGCGCCATTGCGCCGCAAGCCGCGTCAGCAACGCCGTCGTGGACGTGCTGGCGTTGGCGGTGGCCGAAACGCCGCCCACCGCGCCGGCTGCGCCGGCCCCGCCGGACCCACCTTTCGCGCCGACCGTCCCGGCGATATAGGAGCCAGAGGGAGCGGTCGCCGTGTTTCCAGCGGTAGACGACGCAATGGCTCCGGGTCCGCCGGCGGCAAAATTCTGCGGGAGCGTTTGACCGCTCCCATAGAGATTATATGCGGTCCCGGCGCCGGGCACCGACGCGGTCGCCGAGGCGCCAACCAAGGACGCCGGCATGAAAGGGACGATGGCGTTCGCCGGGGCCGCCGAAATATCGAGGACGCTCGCGACATAGACCACGAAACCATTGGTGACCAACTGGCCCGTGCCGCTGACGGTCAGATTGTTGTAGTACATATCGCGGGTGAGCGTGACCGTCTGCGCCGAGATCGTGACGTCGCCGTCGATGCCGGGGCCGAACAGCTCTTGATCCTGCGCCCAAGGCGCGACGCCCGCGATATTGATGAGCTGGCTGCCGTCCACGGCGGGAAGCCGCGCGCTGCCGTCGAGCTTGACCGCATTGCCCGCGCCAGTGCCGAAGGTGACGCCGAGATTGGCCAGCGCCGTCGCGGCGTTGGCGACGTCGGAGAGATTGGCGGCCTTGGCCAGCCCCCCGAGATTGGTCAGCGCCGTCGCCGCGCTCGACACGTCGGAAAGATTGTTGGTCTTGACCAGCGACCCGAGCGCCGCGATCAACTGCGCCGTCGTGGGCGCGCCGGTGAGGCCGGCGACGCTCAGAACCGGCCCGCTTTGGACCGCGAGGGCCAAATCCTGCGCCGAGATCGCCGCCGAAGCCGCGCTCGCCGCCGCATTGGTCGCGCTCGTCGCGGCGTTGGTCGCCGCCGTCTGCGTCGAGGTGAAGGCGGCGCTCGACGCCGCGATCTGCCAGTTCGAACCGGAAATCGGATTGCCGGTCGAGGTCTGCAAAATGCCGATCGACAGGGCGCCCGTGGTCGAATTCCAGCCCTGCAACTGCCCGATCGCCCAATTGGCCGCGTTTCCGGCGTCCTGCACCGACAGAAACGACGTCGGCGCGAAAATCGGCGCATTGGCCGCTGCGACGACGAAATTCGCCTGCACGGTCGCGGTCAGCGTCACATTCGACGTCGAGGGCGCGACCAGGAAGCCGAGCGTCGCCGCCGCCTGCACTTGCGTCAGCAGCGACCCCAAGACGCCGTTGATCTGGACGAGGCCCCGCTGCACCAACTCGCTCGCCGCAGTCCCGTAGGTCGAAGCCATAGCCTCGGCGGCCTGAATTTCGGAAACGAGAAGCTGAAATCGGCGATTGAAGAAATCGGCGGACATGACATCCGTCGATTTAACCGCTAGATCGGAATAATTGAGGGCCATCGGTCAGCCGCCTATCAGCTCGCGGAATGGATGATTTCGGCGACTGAGAACACATCCCCGGCAACCGTCGTGCTGCCGACCAGTTCCAGCACATAGGACGGGATGGGGGAGGCCAGCGCGAACGTCACCGTTTGCTCCATCGAGCCATCCGCGTTCATGGTGTAGTGGACTGTCGTCGCAGGGAAAGAGCTTGACCCGGACCATAGCGTCGGGACGCAAGCGTGGCGGGCCGAATCCCAATTCACAAACTTGCTTGTGAATACGAAATAATTCGAGGCCGCGCTGAGGGTCTGCGAGGTGGTGTAATAACTGAAGGTGGTCGCCGGCGCGCCCGTAGCTGTGATTTGCGACAGCGGCCCCAGACCGAAGGCCGGCATGAGGTCGGACGTGCCGATGAACACCGCCCGCAGCGGTAGCAGCGCCGGCGCGCTCGAAAAATTCGGCCCGGTCCCGTACGATGAGAGCGCGTACCACGTGCCGCCGATCTGAACCTCAAACAGCAAGGCCGTCGCGGTCGGCTCCTGAATGTGGTGCAGGAAGTCGAGTCCCTGAATGCCGCCGGACAGCGAAATCGGCTGTAGGCTGATTTCATAACGAGCATTCTGCCACGCGGCATAATAGAGGTTCAGCTTCACCGCGCCCGTCCCGAGTTGGAAGGTCCCGGTCGAATCCGCGTAAAAAAGATGGCCTTGCAGCGCCGCGATGTTGTTGTGGCAGGCGAGGTAGTGCGCGCCGCCGGTGGTCAGGACGATGGCGTAGCGCCGGCCCGCCGACAGGAAGGTCGGGGGAATCTTCACCTGCGTTTCGACCAAGGTGGGAAGACCCGCGCCACTCGACTGCGCGCCGACGAGAATCGACGCAACGGGGAGTGTCAAATGCTGAAGAGCATTGTTGAGATCAGGCGCGCCATTCGCATCCACTGGGCAAATCGTGATCGCCACGTCGCCGGTGGCCGCCGCCTGCGAGAAATAGAGGCCAACCTGAGTCAGCCAGCCGTCCTGAGAATTGAGGAACACTTGGCCGATCTGCTGGCCGCTGGCCGATTGTGAAGTCGTGACGCGATCCCAATAAGCCTCGCTATACTCATCCGACCAGAACGAGTTCTGCCGCGAGGCTTTCCACGCGCCGAACAGTGCGTTCGGCGCTCCGGGGTTTTGGAGAGCGAGCGCCTCCGCGACGGTGCGCGACGTGAATACCTCAGAATTGAAGGCGAGCATCGCCGCCACCGGGTCTTTTGGGCCGGATTTCCAGTAGGGAGCCGAGGGGCTGTAGCCCCACCGGGCACCGCAGCGATGACGACGACGCCGCCAGCCGAGCAGGCGCACCGCGCGCGCGGCCTGATAGGCGTAAGTCGAGAAGCCGAGCTGGAAGGTATAATCCTCCACCGCCAACCGCTGATTGTAGGTCCACGCCGGAAGGAGATAGTTGTTTGTCACCATCGCCGAGGCGTCGAGCGCGTTCAGCAGCGCCAGCGTCGAGACGCCAGACGACGCGCCGGGGAAGAAAATGCCTTCGCCGACAACCGCCGAAAAGCCAGCCGCCCCCTCGTTTGTGTAGGTCGTGTCGAGCAGGCTGTCGCGAATGACTAGGATCGGCGTCGCGGACTGCGCCACCTTGTTGGCGAGCGTCGTGACGCTGGCCGAAAGCGTCTGCAAGGCGGTCGAAATCTGGTCCACCTTGGCCGTGAGGGTCTGCAAATCCGCTTCCTCGGCGCGGCCCTTGATGTCGGTCGAGAGATTGGCGAGCGCGGTGTCGAGCGTGTCCACTTCGCCGGAAATCTGCGTCTGCCAAGCATTGATCGCCGACACCTGACCTTCAACTTCCGAAAGATTGGGAAGCTGCGTCGGCGCATATTGGACGATCTGCTGGACGCCGGTGGTGTTCAGCAGCACATAGGCGATGACGACGACACCGACCTGAGTCGAGGGATAGGACGGCTGCGGCGCTTCGACGCCGGCGACCGTGTTCAGCACCGCGAGGCGCTGGTCCTGCATCGCCACGCTCTGCGGCTGGGTCTGGCCGGTGGTGGCGTTGATCAGGAAATCGCGCGGCTGGATATTGGTCTGAATGTCCGATCCATTGGCGACAATGGCGCACCATTTCTCGGTGACGAGCGGCAGCTGCGAGAAAAAGTCGATCACGCTAGCGGTCGAGAGATTGTAGGAGGCGCCCGCCACATAAAGGTCCCCCGGCTGGACCGTCACCTGCGTCGCCGCCGTCTTGGCGACGGAAAAGCCGGCGTAATAGGAGGTCGAGCCGGTGATGGCGTCGGAGACGAGACTGTCGAAGCTCGCCCGCGCGTAGGTTTGCAAATTATTGAGGTCCGCCGAGTCCAGTTCCTGGTTGTCGCGGAAGATGACCATGTTCTGCATGATGCGGGCCTTTATGGTGAAGCGGGAACCCATCCGCCGAAGGTCAGTCCGCCGAAGGCGACGCCATCGGAAAACTGCACGGGACGGACGGTTTTGGTCTTGATCAGGATTTCATCGCGCGCCGATTTGGCGACGCGGGCGGCGAAACACAGGTCGGAAATCTGCTGCGCGCCCTGTTGCGGCGTGCGCAGATAGCCAGAGACGAAACGCCACGCCTCGCCGGGCGAGATCGTGCGGTCGATCGATACTTGCAGTTCGGCGGTATAGGCCGGCTGCCCGAGACGGGTCCACGCCAGAAAGGTGGACGCGTTGCGCACCGGCGGAACGACGGTCGGATCGAACAAGAAAAATTGCTGGTAGACGTTCTGCCAGGCGATGCTCGGCGGCGTGTAAAGGCCGTTGAGAAAAGTCGCGCCCGATGGGAACGGCTGGCCGCTTTGCTTGGTGTGTACCTGCGCAACATCGGTCGGCGTGGTGTCGATCAGCGCAAGCCCCGGCGCGGCGGTTTCAATCGTCACACGCGGCTCGGAAAAGCTCCAGGTCGTCGTCACCGGGACGCGGATGATCGAGGTGGGATCGAACGGCGAGCCGAAGGGCTGCTTTTGCAGGAAGGCCGACTTCGGGAAAATCTGCCGAGATGGCTTGGGCGGCAGCGCGATTTCGTCGTAGGTCGTCGCGCTGATCGAGCCAACAACTTCCGGCGTCACCGTGCGCTGCGTGAGCTGCGTCACCGTCCCATTGGGATAGACGATTTCCGAGGTGCGGGTGTAACGCTCCGTCGCCTGCGCCGTCGCCGGGAAAATCCTGGTCAGGAAGGCTTTCGGCAGGCCGAAGGCGACATTGACGAAGGTGGAATAGAGATTCTGGACGCCAGCGACATAGGGGTAGACCCGCAACTGCGGGAACAGCGCGAGGTAGGCCGCGCGCTGCGCCGGCGTCATCGCCGGGGAAAGGAAGGTCTTGCCGGGTGGAACCACGGCACCGACGATTGCGCCGCCGACCAGGCCGAGATAGGCGTCAAAGCCGGCGCGCGTGCCGCGACTTTTTGCGAATGCGACGGCGTTGGCGATCACCCATCTCTTGTAGGCGTCGGACCAGCCGTCATTCCAGATCGCGACGCCCATCTGCCACGCCAGCCAGGGGAGAAACGCTGATGGGATGGTGTTCGGATTGACGAGGCTTTCCAGCGGCGCGCCATTGAGCGCGGGGAAGCGGGCGGCGCCGGCCGCCTCAAGCGTTACGCTGAAGGGTTTGGTCCTGGCGGGGAGGAGGGGCGCGTCGGTCATGTCGACGTCGCCGGATTGATCGAGATCGATGTCGAAATGACGTTCCAAGCCGACAGATCATCGACCGAGACGTCGGCCGCCGGCGAGACCAGGTTGACCGTTTCGACGCCGGGCTGCTGCAAGGCCGCGATGATCGCCGAGCGCGCCAGCGTATAGCCCAGGCGCTGGTTGGCGCTCAGGACATTCGCCAGCGCGGCATTGGCGGCGGCCAGCACCGTCGCCGCCGAGGGGCCCGGATAGAGGGTGAGGGTCGCCGTGATCGTCACCGGGACAATCTTCGCCGCCGCCACCGAGACGACGTCCGTCAACGGCTTGGCGTCATTCTGGACGAGCCACGCCGCCAAAGCCTGGATCTGCGTCGGGGTCGGCGTCAGCTGCGGCGGCGGATAGAGCAGCGTGACCTGCACCTGGCCGGGCGCCGTCATCACCACGGAGACGTCCTGCAGCCCCGGCAATTGTTCACGCGCGAAATATTCGTAAGCCCCGGCCGGCCCGGCGCTGGAAAAGGCCTGAATGGCGAGCTGAATGCGCGCCTGATAGGCCGCGTCGAGCTCACCCGGCTGGCGCGGCGTGTCCACGAGCGCGGCGAGACCGTCGAGATTCGTTCCCCATGAGGAGGCGAGCAGCAGCGCCTTGGCCGCGTCGTTGATGCGCTGGCGCAGGAGCAGCTCGCGAAAGGCGTAGGCCTCGCACAGAGCGACGAAAGGATCGCTTTCGAGCATCGCCACGTCGTAAGCAACGCCGGCGGCGTTCATCCGCGCCGTCGCGTCGGATAGGATTGCCGACTTCAGCGCCGGGAACGACAGCGTCTCGATGATGTCGGGCGGCGGAACCTGCGCCAGGTCGATGAAGGCGAAGCGGCTCATATCGTCGCCTCGATCAGCGGAAGGTTGAAATCGGCGGGCTCCGAGATGGTGTAATTGCCGAACCGGCCTTCGGGAAAATAGGTTCCGGCCATTGCCAAAGCGAGGCCGCCGGCTCGCGTCAGGCTGACCAGCGCCATGGTGGCGACCCGGTATTCCGGCTCCCATTTGTTGATCGAGCCGACGATGATCCCGTAGATCTTCAGCACTTCGCCGGCATAGAGATTTCTGCCGATCTCGCCGAGCAGGTCGGCGCCGAATCCGAGCAGCATCACCCGCTCCTGCAATCGCGTGCCGAAGATCGTGGCGAGCGACTGCTGCAGGTGGTCGTAGCCCACCAACGGCTTTCCCGTCGTCTCGTCGATCCCGGTGCGATAGCGAATGGTCACGGCTTAAAACCTCGATCGGCTCTCAGCTGGCGGATTGAGCGGCCGGGGCGGCGGCGCTTGCGGGCGTCTGGGCGGGGGCGCCCTTCTGCGCCGCCGGCGCCTTGTCGACATCCGCCGTTGCCTCGCTCCTGGGCTGCGGGTCCATCAGCGCGATCGCGCCTTGCGAGAGCTCGTATTGCGCCTCCATGTCGGTCAGCCACAGCACGTGGCCGACCTTGGGGAGATGCGTCGGGGCGCCGTTGGCGTCCTGGGCGTTTTCGCCGGGAATGCGCTGGCGCGCCACCCAGAAGCCGGCGCTTGAAGTGGTGATAAAAGCCCTTTTAGGGCCAGACGCTGCGGGGCTTTGAAGTTTGGCGGCGGAGCGCCTCGAAACGATCGTCATGTTGTCCTCGTCAGGCGAGCAGGTTGGGGTTGGAATTGACGGGTTGGCCGGCGCCCTCGGCGATGAATTTCTGGCTCATCTGCAAGGCGCTCGGGGTGAGCTGAAAGCCCTTGCCGCCGACCGTGACGGTGAAGGCGCCGTTCTTGAACGACAGGCTGACATTGCCGAGATTGATCTGGGCCTCGCCATCGGCCTGGCTGGGGGCGGGCGATGCGGCGTTGAAGCCGGAATGTTCGGCATAGGAATCGGCGCCAACCACGCCCGACGGCGATTTCATCCGCATCGGCGTGCCGATCGGCGGCAGCGGCGTCGCGATCTGGAAGCCGCCCGGCTGATTGGCCGGCTGTTTGACGTCAAGCCAGGGCGAAAGCACCTGCTCGCCACTGGTCGGATCGGCGGTCAGCCCCAGGCGCACCATCTTTTTCGACGTGTCGCGCTGGACCACCTGGCCGGGAAGGTCGGCCATGGCGAGCTTGCGGTGGATGCGCACCAGCTCTTTCCATAAAGAGCGGATTTCCGAAGGGACGCTCATCCGAGCCCTCCCGGAATCCAGGTTGGCGACGGCGGCGCGGGAGCCGGCTCGTCATAGGACCATTGACCGCCGAGGTTCGGCAGCATTTGGCCGGACGCGTAAAGCGTCTGGCGCCAGGTCACGATATAAAAGGCCGTCCCTTTCTCGAACGACTTCATGGTGAACAGCGGCTCGCCCTCGGCGTCTTCGGGCAGACCGATTTCGCTTAAGGTCCACAACGGAATCGCGACGTCTTCCAGGGCGGCGAGAAGGCCCTCCATCAGGGCGTAGCCGATCTCGTCGCGGGTGTAGCGCAGGCCGCCGACGATCTTCTCCTCGGCGACGATATAGGCCCGGAAATGAACGGCGAAATCCTGGTCGCCAGAGGTCCGGTCCTCGTTCTTCACCCGTGCCGCCGCGACATGGATCGAGGGCGCGGTAAACGCCCCGGCGCTGAGCACGTCGGCCATGTCGAGCTTGCCGAGGTGGGCGAGTACCTGAATGTCGGGAAAGAGCGCGCCGAGGCTCGCCACCGCGGCGTTGCGCACCGCGACGACGCGGGAATTCGCCAGCAGGACGCTGAGCGCGACCGGGGTTGGGGGCGCTGGCGGTCCGACGGGGTCTGGAAAGGCGAAGGGATCGCTCATGCGGCGAGCACCCTGAGGAAATCGGAGACGTGCTCGGTAATTTCGCGCGCATTGGCGGCGGAAATACCGACCGAGGGTCGAGCGGGGATGGTGACCTTGCGCGCGCTGACGGTCTTGCCGTTGAGCTTGAAGATGAGCGCTTTGGCCGCTTTTGGCGCAATGGTCGCCCCGAATTGATGGACGTGAGCGAATTCCCAGGATTCGCCCCACTGGACCTCGTCCGTTCCGGCGATGAAGGCGACGGAATCGCGCAAGTGCCGCCCGGTCTCAAGCAGGATCGAATGGCCCTCGCGATTGGGCGCCCAGGGCGTGCCGTCGGGCGCGGTCTTTTCGACCTCGATCCGGCGCCGGGTCTGACTCTCGCCGAGCGCGCCGATCTCCTCCAGCAGCCCGGCGGCGGCGCCCGCGGTCAGCGCCAGCCGCGTGACATGCATCTCGGCCTTGAGCAGGTCAGCGATGTCGATCGAGAGGCCGATGCTCATCAAAACCCCCGCCAGCGTTCGCGGCCCCAGCGCGGCGGGGCGTAGTCGACGATCGCTTCCTGCGGCGTCGAGTCGGACAGATCGGAGCCGTCGGGGAAGGATGGCGCGGCGGGCAGCGCGGGATTGAGCGCGCCCTTGCCGAGCGCGATCTGCTCAAGCCTTTTCACCGCGACGTCGTAACGGTCGCGAATCTGCTCGGTCGAGCGGCCGAAGGACAGAGCGACGCGATACATCGCGATATCGATGGCGCAGAGATTGAGGAAGGCCAAGGCGTCGCCGTCGACCGCCGCGAGCAGCGCCGCATTGTAGCGCGAGGCCAGCACCGCGCGGATTTCGGCGGAAGCGTCGGCGACCGCGGCGTCGAAGCGGCTCCAGTCCGGCTGGCGCGTGGTCTCGTCGGCGCACAGGATCGCCGCTTCCGAAGGATAGCGGGCCTGGACGTCGGAGGTGAGCGCGAAGGGAGTGGAGGCGGCCATATTGCTTCCATTGAAAAAAGCCGGGGCCGGAGCCCCGGCAGTTCAGGGAGGAAACGCCTTCCGGCCTTCCCCTTCGGGGCGGCCCCGAAGCTCTTTGTCAGGCGCCCGGCGTGACCTCGGAGACGGCGAGGAACGGGCTCGACATGATTTGCTTGGCCTGGTCGTCGGTAAGATCGGCCTTGGCGACGAGCGTCTCGCTGCGGTCGAACTTGATCCCGGCGCACCAGAACGACGGGTGCTGCCGGGAGCCCGGATAGCGCACCGAAAGGTGGCTATGGCCCGTCCTGAAATCCGACGCCGGCGCGGGAGTTTTTGCAGGGGCTTTAGCCATTGGAAAAGCCCTCAGTCGAGATAGGGGACGTTGACGATGTCCACGATTTTGTAGAGCGTGTTGGTCGTCGCGTTGATGGTGGTGGCCTCGATCAGCGCGCGCCAGCCGAAATAGGTCGAGGGGCCGCAGACCAGGATGTTCGGCTTGAGGCCGAGCTTGCGGCCCTCGTTCGAGGTCAAAGTGGTCATGGCGGTGTAGGCGGCCTCGAAATTGGCGGCGCTCACCGCCTGGCCGGAGCGCTGCGCCATCTGCCAGAAGCCGTAGCCCGGCGCCATGCGGCCGCGGATGCCATAGAGATATTCGTCCTGCATGAAGACATGGTCGGAGGCGCGGGCGTCGAACTTGGCGATGAATTCGTAGTCGTCGCGCTTCTGGTAGATCATCGGCTTGATGGCGCGGGTGGTGTCCATCAGATACCAGCGCGGGCCGGCGCCGCCCTGGTCGTTCGACACCATCGTGATCGGGTTCTGGCCGTTTATGCCGACCGGATGATCGGCCGAGAAGAAGGGCTGGCCGTCGTAGCACAGGCCAGTCTCGCCGGCCTGGAGCGCGGCGAAGATTTCGACGTCGGGATGGACGGCGGCCGCGCGGCCATATTCGGCGAACAGGTTGCTGTAGACGCCGTACTGGTCGTCCTCGATATCGTCGCGCTTGACGCCGACGGTGGCCTCGAACTTCTGGTTGGTCAGGGTGTAGGCGTATTCCGCCATCGACTGAATCTGGCGGTCGCCGACCCACTGGCGCAGCTGCGGGAACTGGCCAAGCCATGCATAGACGTTCTCGCGGGTCGAGGACGGGATCATGCTGGCGACGTCCTTCCACAAAGGCGCCACCTGGTTGAAGGCGTTCTGATAGGACGCCCGGAAGCCGGTGGTCAGGATGTCGAGATTGGTCTGGTTGATGATCATCGAAGAAGCCCTTCAGGCAAACGAAGCGAGCGGTTGGCTGTCTTTTGGGGAGCGGTCGGCGGACGCCGGAGCGACCGCCTGTTGCGCCAGAGCGAGCGCCTTCAGAGGAATTTCACCCAGACGCCGCCGGCGTCCACATTGAAAACGAGGCCGGCGACGGAGCGCGTGTTGGCCCCGCTGGTCGCGGCGACCGTCTGATCGTCGACGATGTAGCAATTTGCGCCGATCTGGCTCGCCGGCACCGGGTCGGTCCCGGAGTTGGCGAAATAGAACACGCCCTTTTTCACCGTCACGGTGATCGCGCCGGCGGCGCCGCCGAGATTGTTGGCGGTCGATTCCGCCATGCCGACGCCGAGGGCGCCGACAGCGACGGCGCCGGGCGTGGCGTTGCCGCCGGACAGCATGACGAGGCCGCCCTGCCAGATTTCGACATTGGCGGCGACGGGCAGGACCAGGCGCTTGCCTTCCTGCTCGATGGTGGCGCGAGGCGCGGTGAGCGGCATTTAGGTCCCTTTCAAGCGTTCATTAAGCCGGGCGAGCGGCGAGATATTGTTCGGCGGTGACGCCCATCAGCTTAATCGTTTCGAGCTCCTGGGCGTTGAGCGCGGTCGATTTGCCGTCGCCGGCGCCCTCGGTCCCGAGGGCGGTCCTGCCAAACAGGGTCGGCAGGCCCTCGACATGCTTCTTGAACAGGTCGAAGCCCTCGGCGCTGGCGCAGGTGGCGATGTAGAAATCCTTCGACGCCGGGGCGATCTTGCCGGCCTTGATCGCGCCCTCGATCAGCGCGGCGATCTCGGCGTCGCGCGCCGCCTTGTCGCGGGCGGCGAGCGCCCCCTCGGCCGCCGTGGCGCGGTTGAGTGCAAGCTCGTAATCGGCGCGCGGCACGAAGGCGGCGAGATCGACGCGCGCGTTGCTCGCGGTCATCAGGGCGTCAACCGCCTGAATCGCGTCGTTCTCGCTGGCGGTCTCGGCGAGGCCGAGCTTCTTGAGCAGGTTCTTGAACATCTTTTCCTCGCGGTTGAGCGCAGGCAGCTTGAGATTGGGCGAATTGACCAGGCCGGCGCCGAGCAGCTCGATGACATTGCCGGCGCCGTCATGTTTGAAGACGGGCGAAAGAAAGCGGTATTCGCGCCCATTGAGCGCGGCGCGGCCGCTGTCGGTCCAGGCGACGCGGCCGACCACCTCGCCGTCGCGGACCTGCAATTCCTCGATCCAGCCGGCGGCAGGAGAAGGTTCTCCCTTCGGAGCCCTCAAAACTTCGGCGTGATTGATGTCGATCGGCCGGGCCTGCCCGCGGGCAGCGAAGGCGGCGATGAGCTTTTGCGGATCGGAAAGCGTCCACTCGCGGCTGTCGAAGCCGCGCAGTTTCGGGCCGCGCGGGACCAGCGTCACCCATTCGGGTGCGCCGCCCTCGAAATTGAGCGCGATCACTTCGCCGAAGCCGGAATTTCCGGTTTCGGCGTTCAAGGCGAAAAAAGCGTTTGCATCGGCGCGGCTCATGGGGCCACAATCGCTTATCGGCGAGAGGCGAATTCATGGGGGCGCGCGCCCCCATCGGCGGATTTCAGGCGCCGGCCCGAAACCTTCCCGACCTCCTCCTCATAAAATCAAATTTGAACCACCATTGAACGCCCTGGGCGGCCATCGTCGCGCTGGAGGTCAAGAGCTAGCCAGAAGCGCCTCCCGGCCGTCCTGGGCCTTCTGTGCGGCTCGCCGTTTCCGATGGCCTCCAAGGGCGATCCGTGGCATAAGAAGGCGGCGGCGGTCTGAAATCGGTAGGTGGCGGACCTTGCATGTCCGGGGAGGGTTCACGTCCTCCCCCGCCGCTATTGTTTCTCCCCGGCCTTCTTGATCGCCTGCGCCAGCCGCCGGCCGCTGGTGGTGAAAATCGAGGCGATGCGCAAGAAGCCGGTCTCCGACATCTGAACGATGATCTTGAGCAGCTTGCCGCCGGCGTCGACAAAGACCGATCGCTTGTTGCGCTGGCCCTCGTCGATCATCCGGCCTTGGTCGAGATAGGCCTGCATCTTTTTGAAATCGTCGAGCGTCACATCGACGCCGGGCTTGCCGGTCTTGGCGTGGATCGCGTCGTTCGAGGCCATGACGATCGGCGACTTGGCGCCGAGCTCCGCGGCGATCCCTTCGCCGACCGCGACCGGAAGCTTCAACCGCTCGTCGATCCTCATCAGCACGTTCGGCGTCGGCGACGCCATCAGCTCGGCGATGCGCTCGCGCGCCACCGCGGGGCCCGCCTCGTCCAGCCGCGCCTGGAGGCTTTGCGCCAGATTGCGCGCCCGCGCCAGGCCGGGATTGGTCCCCCATCCCGGATCGACGCCGATCGGGACCTTGCTCACCTCGCCGGTGCGCTTGTTGACGAAGGTCGTGGCGCCCTCATCGTCGCCCGCGCCGTCGCTATAGCCCGGCTCCCGCAACAGCTCCGTCGCCTCGCGCCGGGTGACCTGGCGCACCGAGCATTTGCAGTTCCAGCCATTGGGCGGGAAATGCGTCTCCCAGAACGGATCGTCGACCGGAAGGATCTTGCCGACCCAGGCGAGATGTTCGACGCGCGGCTCCAGCGAGGTGGTGCGCACATAAAGCAGGAAGGGCAGGCCGCCCTTGGTGCGCTGGATGCGCTCCCACTGGCCGGCGGCGCGCGCCGAGCGCACGTTGGACCAGAAGATCGTCTCCAGCCGGCGCGGCGCGGCGAAATTGACTTGCCGGTCCTTCCAGGCGCCTGTCGGGTCCGAGACCTTGCGCGGGCGGTCCCATCCCAGCCGCTGCAATTCCGGCAGGATGCGCGCCTTCCAGCTCTCCAGGCCCTCGCCGGCCTTGATCGACGCGAGGATTGTGTCGCGGAACGCCCCCAGCAGCTCGGCCTCGACCGCCTTGGCGACGGTGAAGGCGTAAGCGTGCTCCTCGCCCCAGACGTCGAGCCAGGAGAAGGCCGGCTTGAGGCCCTTGTGCTCGAAATAATCGATGACCTCCTGGGGGACCGGAAAGCCCTTTTTCGGGTCGGACATTTTTTCACTTGCTCCGGACTTCGCTCGACCGCCTGCTCAATCCCTCAGGTCGCCGAGCCCCCGCGAGATTGCCGTCGCCTTCGCCAGGCGCTCGATCAGCGGCCCAACGTCGAGCCGCGCCGCCGTGATCCGGCGCAGCACTTCGTCGAGGTCCTTGGCCCCATCGGCGAGGCCGAGCAGCCGGCTCAAGAGGGGATCGGTGATCTGCGACCAGTCGGACAGCGCCTCGTCGACCAGCTCCTGGCTCTCGACGATCGGCGCGTCGTGGCCCGGCGGTCCCGGCGCGCGCTGGTTGTTGTAAGCCAGGCGCTGGGCGCCGCAACCGCAGGAACAGGTTTCGAAGCGATGCGCCGAAAAACTGTTCGTCGCCGCCGCGCGCACGTCGCTGCGCGTCGTCGGGTCGGGGCCGACCTCCTCGGGTCTTGCCGCCGCCGGCGGCGTCAGCAGATCCTCGCCCTCTTCCGGTTCGGGAAGGCCGACGATATCGCGCACCGCGGCCTGCGAAACTTTCAGCCCGATCGGCACGAGCTGCGCGATCGCGGTGGATTTCACCGCGATGTCCTGCGGCTCAGCGACCGGGAACGTCACCGTCGGCGCCAGCGCGCCATCGCCGAAATTGAGCTTGACGAACCAGGCGATCAGGTCGCGGTTGACGGTGAGCGCCAGCTCTTCCGCGTCGTCTTCGAGAATGTCGATCCGGACTTCGTTGTGAATCTTCGCCTGCGCCAGGCCGCCGGGATGGCCGTCGGTGGTCATGGTCTGGCCCAGGATGGCCTTGGAAATCTGCTTGTCGAGATAGGCCCCAAGGTTTTCGAACGGCTTGTCGGCGTAGCCCTTGGCCTCCAGAAACTCGATCGCCATGCTCTCCGGGATGATCGCCGCCGCGTCGACCGCGATGCGCGACACCGCCTGAAGCAGCTTGCGCCTTTCCTCGGGCGTCGCGGAAGGGTGATATTTGCCGACGCGCAGCGGCATGCCGTAAATATCGAGGAAGCTCACCCAATCTTTCAGCGTATATTGCTTGAACAGCCACGCCCAGGCGGCGAGCCACGCGAAACCTGAGCGGATCGGCACGCCGGCCTTGATCGACGGCGTGTGGACGATGAATTTCGCCCTTGGCAGAGCGAAGCCGTCGAGCGTGGTCAGTTCGGCGAGGCGCAGCTCGGTGCGCGACACATAATCGAAGGTGAAATATTTCGGGTCGCGCCACAGATAGGCCGCGGGCTTCCATAAGCCTTCCGCCTCGGCCCACATGATCTCGACCGCCGCATAACCCTTGCCATAGGCGTCCATCAGGCCTTTCAGCAACTGCTTGAATTCGGGAGCCTCGACGAGTTGCTTGACCGCATCGACCACCTTCTTGTCCACGCCTTTGGCGCGGGCGTGGTTCTCGTCGATCGAAGCTTTCAGCCGCGACACCTGCCTTTTGCGGGTCGACAGCACGGCGAGATAATGGAGGTCGCGCTCCTCCATCTCCTCGGCGAGTTCGAGAAAAAGGCGGTGATCGCCGCGCTTCGACGCCATCAGGATGCCCGCCAGCCGCTCCGGCGTCAGCCCGCGCGCCACCGACTGGTCCCAGAAGGCGCGATAGCCGGCGAGCTCCGGCGGCGCGACCTCGCGGGACAGAAGCTTTTTGTCCTCCGGCGTCAGATTGGCGTCGCGGACCTTTCCGTTTTCGTCGACGACCGGCGTCGGCCCGTGCATGCCGATCTCGTCGGCCGCCGCGATCAGTCCCTCGTTGACCTTGGCGTCTTCGTCTGGCGCGAAAGACGCGGTGGCGGGGGCGGAGCGGAAATGGGGTTTCATCAGTAAAGCCCTCGCGGATCGTGAAGCCCGTCGTCGTCGTCGGGCGCGCCTTCGGCGTCGCGGACGGTCTGCACCGATTGATAATCGTAAGCGGCGAGCGGCGCGCGGCTCGCGGCAAAGGCCAGCATCAATGCCACCGCCGAATCGCCATGACGGTCCTTCTGCGCGCCGCTTTTCAAGCTGGGCATGAAGGGCACGCCGGCCTTCACCTGTACGAGGCGGAGATCGGCGACGATTTCGGCGTCGGCGGGGATCTCGATCATGTCGTCTTCAAAGGCGCTTTTAAGCGGCTCGGCGTTCTCGCGATACCACGGGATGTTGAGCGCCACGGCCTCCGCGCGCAGCTCGCCCAGCTCCTGTTGCGCGGCCTCGGCCAAAGCGAAGCCGAGCCCCGTGGCGTCGCCCTTGAAGCAGCAGAAGCGCGGAAGCCGCGAAAAGATGTAGCTCTGCACCTGTTTCTGGCAGTCGAACGGCACATTGCGCATTTCGACCACGAAAGGCGTGACCCGGCGCAAGGTGCGCGAAATCGCCAGCGGCCACAGCACGGAGAGGTCCGACACGCGGCCATAGTCGCCGCCCATGAAATGCATCAGACCGGCGTCGCAGTTTCGAAGATGCGGCAGCAGCTCGCGCGCGCAGAAATCGTCGATATCGGCGCGGCGCAGATGGTCGGGCCAAAAGGCGAAATCTTTACTCCGCGTCAGGCGGACGATCGGGATTCCCTGCCGCGCCCGCGCCTCGATCAGCGCCGCGGACAGCCACGCGCCCGAGCCCTCGGAGGGGATGCAGAACAGCTCTTCGTCGGCCGCCTCGCCATATTCGCGGATGATCCCGGCCCGCCAGGACGCCTCATTCTCGACCGACCAGGTTTCTCCGGTGCGCAGGCAGACGCGGACATAGAGGCCGTCCTTCAGCGCGTCGTCGAAGTCGAAACGGACGAATCCGTAGCCCTTGTTGCCGCTCCTCGCCTCCTTGACCAGCACATTATAATAATTGTCCTCGCCATTATGGGTCGAGATCACCAGCACCCGGCCGCCCCAGATCAACAGGGCGAGCGCGGCCTTCATCAGCTCTTTCAGATCGTCGTGGAACGCCGCCTCGTCGATGATCACAAAACCCTGCCGGCCGCGCAAAGAGCGCGGGCGCGAGGCCAAAGCCACGATCTCGAAGCCCGAAGCGAAGCGGATGCGGAAGGCGGAGATCGCCTTGTCCGGCCCGTCGTCGAACATGAATTCGTCGAGTTCGCCGACCAGCACGTCATGAAAGGCGCGCGCCCACATCGCGGCGCAGTCAATGAATTCGCGCGCCATGTCGAGGTTGTAGCCGATATAGAGGCTGTCCATCCCGCCGGCCTCGCGCGCGCTGGCCGACGTCAGTACGGCCTGGGCGCCGACGCCCCAGGTCGCCCCAGTGCGGCGCGATTTCTCGACCACGGTGACGCGGAACGAACTTGTGGTCGACAACAACTTGCGCTGGTAGGGCAGCAGAATCCGCTCGGGCGCCTCGCCTTCGGGCAGCCCCCCCGCCAGACTTTCCAGCCGCAACGCCCGCCATTCGGCCTCGCTGATGGCGCGGGCCGAGCGGACGTCTTTTTCGGACGGGAGGGCGCTCACGGAAACAATCCCGGCGCTTCGGGCGACTGTTCGACCGGAGCCACCATCCACTTCGCCGGCTTTGGCACAATCTCCGCTTCTGCCGGCTTCCACTTGAACAACCCGAGCGCGCCAACTGCCGGGATGAAGGCATGTGCCGTCGCGCCATCGAGCAGTATCCCGCGAGGGCCGAAGAACCATGGCGACGGGCATTGCTGGCAATTCGAAGCGACGCCGACCGTGCGGACGCTTCCGACAATGCCGCCGCGCAGCAGGTCGATGGCGGCCGGGCAATTAACGCCGCGCGATAACATGAACTCCGCCGCCCTTTCATATTCCTCACGCGTCATGCCTTTGGCTGCGTGAACGGCGATCCAATACCCCCTGCGCAGGCTTTGAACCTTTTCCATGAAGCGCACGGCGCCTGGTGAGCGGTTTTCGACGGGCTTATGGCCGGCGACAATCGCCCAAGCCCAGGGCTGGCGAACGGAAAGGGCGAGCGTCGGCAACGCGTCCATCTAACGCCCCCTTTCACCGGAAAGAGTTCGGATTGCTCAGCAGGGCCGCCGCAAAGACGAGCAGGAGCACAACGGCCAGGAAGACGATACCACCGACCGCGCCGACGATTTGTAGGAAAGTCCACATGTCATGCCTCCGGTTCGCAGCGTTCGCAGGTCAAATGCCGCCCTTGTGGGAAGTCGGGAAGATCGACCGTTTGTCCGCGAAGCGCATGGGTGCAATCGCCGAGGAACTGGATGCGGCCGCCGCGAACGAAGTGATGGCAGATGCTAGAGGGGATGTCCGACTGGTAATATTTCCCCATGTCCGGCGTATTCACCCGGCAGTTGACGCTCGGCGCGAATGTCGGCGCCGCGAAATTCCCGTCGAAGGACCAGCTTGCGCCGGACCGGTTTTTCTTGGTCACGGCGATCGGATGCATCTTGTCGCAGCCGGGGCACCAATAGCCGAAGTCTTCGCGCGGCCAATAGTACGGGTCGAGGCGGACCAGCTTCACCATCTCACGCCCCCTTCTGAATGACGCCGAGCTGCTCCATGATCTGGCGCCGCGCCTGCGCCGTGATGCCGCGCACGCTCGCCACCTTTTCCGCCGCCGCGCCCAGCTTGGCCGCAAATTCCGCCTCGGCCGCCTTTTTCAGCTCGGTCGATTTCTCCTGCGCCTGGATCGACTTCAGATGCGCCTGGGCGAGATTGAAGGCGTCTTCCGAGGTGAGATCGTCCTTTTCGAGGATCGCCGCCACCAGCATCTTCAGCAATTCGCCAATGACGAGATCGGCCTCGCGCACCTTGTCCGGCGTCGCCATCGGCGCGATCGCCGCGATCAGCGCATTGCGCTCGGCCATGGCGCGGCGCGACTTTTCCGCCCGCACCGCCGCCCGCGAAAAAGCCGACTTGCTGATCGGATCGACACCCCGGACCGCCAGCCGGTCGTTCAGCTCGAACAATATGTCGGCCTGCGAACGCCGGCGCGCGTTCAACTCGCCCATCGCCCAGACGATCTCGTCCTGGGCGTCCTCCGGGACGAGATCGAGCGAGGACAATACCCGGCGCTCGGCCATGATCTAAACCTCCGGCGACGGGCGCTTCACCCCCGGCAGCACCAGGCGCCGTTCGACATGATCGAGGCCGCGCGCGGTCAGCTCCGCGATCCGCACCGTCCCGACCTCGGTCAGCGTCACCGCGCCGACCTCGTGGGCGAGAAAGCCGAGCTGGACATGTACCCACTCGCGCGAGCGGTTGATGCCCCAGCGGTCGGCCAAGTCGGTCTGCAAGAGCGACGAATTCAGCCGGCGGTCCGCCTGTTCGGCGAGCGTGCGCAGAATGACGAGCCGCGCCTCTTCCTCCATGATCTTCGCCAGACTCATTTGCGCGCGCCTTCCAGCATGACTTCCTGAAGCCTCTCAGAAATCGCCTTGATCGGCGCCACGCGCTCGATCAGCACGTCCATCTGGCCCTTCATCGCCGCGAGCGACAGTTCGAGATTATGGACCGCATCCTTGGCCGGCAGGTTGCGCAGCTCGGCTTTGACCGTCGAAATTTCGTGCTCGACCTTGGTCAGCCGGCCGTCGCGCCGGTTGACCCAGGCCGTGCCCATGGCGACAATCGACAGCCCCACCGCGAGCCACGCCGGCACATTTCCCCAGTCCATCAATGTCTCCACAGCCAGAGCGCGATGAGAAAAATCAGAACCAGCAGCCCGATCAGCGAAAAGATCGCGCTCTGGCGTTCGCCGTCGTCGAGACCTTCCGGTTCCGGCGCGGGCTGGCCCGCGAGCGGACGCACCTCGAATCCGGCGTCCTCGATGCGCTCGATCTCGCCCTCGACCTTGTCGGCGAAGGCGCGCCACAGCGGGCCCTCCCGGTGAGAAAACGAGGTCAGCGCCTTGGCCGGCGTCTCCAGCGGATAACCGCCGGCGACGCAGCGCCGCTTCGCCTCGGCCTCGACCAGCGCGCGCCGCAAACTCATGCCTTCACCCCGAACCGCGCCGCCTCATGGCTGCGTAGCAGATCGTTCCGCAATCCGCGCTCGATCATGGCGATCACCACCTCCGCATCGACCCGCTGGCGCAGGCAAATCCCCTCAAGGTCATACCCCCCCCGCGCATCGTTGATGATGCGGTCGGCGAGCGACGGGAGGATGCCGCCGATTCCAGGATCGCGACGCGGCTGAAAGACCGGCGTCGCCACCGGCCGCGTCTCCACGCCGACAAAGGGATCGAAGGCCTCGGCTGCGTCGAGCATCGCTTCGCCTCACGCCGAAGCCGGCGCGGCGCCCTTGGGGCCGGTCGCCGCCTGGACGGCGGCAATCGCCGAGGCGCGAGCGGTGGCGACCGAGCCTTTCGCGGCCTGGGTGGCCTGATAGAGCGCCAAGGCGTCCTGGGCGGTGGTCGTGATCTGGCCCTGGCCGTTGGTGCTGGCCGCCTGCTGGATATTGTTCAGCTCGGTCAGCGCGCTCGACATGGCCTTGGCGCCCGCCATGACCGTGGCGATGTCGCCGGCGACCACCACCGCCTCGGCCGGGGGAAGGGCGGCGGCGGCGGCGGTCGTGGCGACGGCGGCGAGCGGGGCGAGCGCGGCGACGTCATTGGCGACCACAGGAGCCTGCGCCTCGGCGTATTTCACTAGCGAGGCGATCTTTTCGTAGGCGACCTCCGCGCCGGCCACAATGTATTCCGCGATCTTCTGCGCCTCCAGTTCGGAGGCCGCGGCGACGCCGGCGACATGATCCCAGATATTGGCGAAAAAGTTCATTGTTGTGCTCCTAAACGAGAGGCGGGTGAGAATGATCGGGCGCCTTCTTGTTGTCCGGCGTCAGCGCCACCACAGCGGCGATGAAGGCGAGGCCGAGATCGTCGAGGGCGCCGATCTGGCCCTGCGACAGATGCAGCGCCAGCGCCGCGGCGCCGGTGGTCCACAGGCCGTTCCAGGTCGAGCGCTCCCTGAGCCGGGCGAGGATGAAGCTCTTGACGAGTCCGAGCATGGCAATCTCCGGTCACAAATGGCGGCAAAGCTGGAAATGCATCGGGTCGATGTCGCGGCGCTCCAGATTGCCGCGCCAGTCGAAGCCGTGGCGCATCATGATTTCCGCGAAGCGCAGGTCGATGAAGCCGGAATTGGGAATCCAGCGGTGCGGGAACGGGTTGTGGCCAGGATCCATGTCGATGGCGCAAGCCCACGAATGGACGGACAGCCGCGTGCCGCCGCGCTCGACGCGGTAGCAGAAGGCGCCCCCGGAAATGTTCAGCCGCTTTTCGACGATATAATCATGGCCCAGCGTCGCCAGCACATCCTTGAACGCCGCCTCGAAAGCCGGCAGGCACTTGCGGTGGATGCGCAGATGCGGCAGCGGCGTGTGGCGGCCGTCGGAATAGAACATCGGAAAAGGCGGCGCCCACAGGACGAGATTCTTCGCCTCCCACAGACGATCGACCTCGCCGGCAGGCCCACGCGGATCGCCGTAAAAGGCGCACAGGTCCTCGACGCGCTCCAGCGGCCAGACGGCGCGGGGCGCGCCGAACGCCGACGCGCTGACAGTCTTTTTCGAGTTCGTCATGAGCGCCTCCGGTGCGCGAACGGCCGAACGAAAGCGATCACGCGGCGGCGCGGGTAGGACGAGACGGTCACGCGATGGCGCCGCCCCTGATTGCCGCCGAGCGCGACGACGCCGCGTCCGCCAAAGCGGAGAAAGAACGCGACATGGTGACGCATGACGACAAGGTCGCCGGGGCGCGGCGCGCGCACGCGGGCGCCGTCATGTAGCGCGGCGATGGCGCGATAAGAGCGCGAGGCCGGGCGCCCGGCGCGACGCAGCGCCAGATTGACGAACGCCTTGCACCACGGCCCGCGAAAGCCGGTCGGATTCCTCGCCCCGAGATAATGCCTCGCCACCGCGAGAACATTGCTTTCCGCGCGCGCAGGGCGCGCTAGCCCGAACAGCGCGGCGCCGAGGGCGGCGACCGCGAAGAGGCGGCGATAATGGGCGAATTTCAGGATCATGCTTTCTCCGTTTCGGAGAAAGCTAGGCGGTGCGAAGGCGCTGAATGATGGGGGGGGCCGCCCCCATGTCCGACTTAGAACAGCCGGCCCTGGCGGCCGTCCTTGACGGCGCCCTTGCTGCGCGCCTTGAGGCGGCGCACCGTCGAGCGGTCGATGCCAAGGCGGCGCGCCGTCTCGTACGTTGAGACGCCCTCGGCCATCAGCGCAAGCGCCCGTTTGCGGGCGTTGCGGTAGAATCCCCTGGGCCCCAGCGGAATATCGACCTGGATGCCGCCGCGGCTCGTTGCGCGGAAATGGGCGCAAATCTTGTCGGCGGCCTCGCGGCCGACCAGCCGGGTGAGCCAGTGATCGTCCGCCGCGCTGGCCGGAAAATGGGTGCGGCCGCCGCCGAGCTTCTCGGCGACCGCCAAAGCGGCGATAAGTCCCGCGACTTCCGCGATCTCGGCGAGGACGCCGGGGAGATAGCTGAAATCGTCAGCCATGGGCGCCCTCCATAGCCCCGTCGAATTTATCGGTCTCATTGCCCCATGTGTCCCAGCCGGGCCGCGACTGGCGCGCGAACAGGTCGATGCGCCAGGCGCGTGGGAGGAAGTCTTCGACCCACCGGTAAAATTCATCGGGTTTGCGCGAATGTTCGCGCGCGACACCGTCGAACATCGAGCCGTCGTCTTCAAGAATCGAGGGCAGCGCGCGGCCATAAAGCGGCGCGCCGCGCTTGCCGATGAGAATGTCCTCGTGCTGCGTACGCACCACAAAGCCGGGACCTGTCCGCACTTTCCGCGCGGAAGTGACCTTTCGCCAGGCGAGGCGCGAGCAATAGGAAAAGCCCCAGGCGTTCATGAGCGCAAAAGTTTTTTCCAGATGCGGGGCCGTCGACCAAAGGAAAAGCCAGCAATCCGCGCGCGCGATCGATTGAACCGGCAGATCGTGGAAGGCCTCGATCGGCAGGCACTTGTAATGGGCCATCTGCGATTTGGCCCAGCCCTTTTGCGAAAAGAGCTTCATCTCGACGGCCGGATCAGCGACGATGACGTCGTATTTCTTGTCGGGAAGCAGGGGAAAAAGGTCGGGTTTCATGCCCGTTCCTCCCCTTCAAACGCCCTTAAAATCCACTCCGGAACCTCGTCGCGGCGCGCCAGCAGAGCGGCGACGCCGCGGCCGATCGCCTCGACGCGCGGCAGGCGCGAGGCGCGCTTGGCGATCTCCTCGGCCGTGAAGCGAACGCGCTTTTCGTTGAGGGCCAGCGCCCGGCGCTGCGCTTCGAGGGAGTCGCGGCGCTCGGCGTAGATCAGGCGCATTTCGGAATCGAGATCGGACAGTTTCACCGCTCGGCCCCCGGGATAGCGAAGGAAGCGCATTTCATGTCGCGATCGAGCACGGTCACCACGACGCCACTCTTGACGACATAGGACAGGCCGTCGCCGCCCCGGATCGCATAATGGACGCCGCCGATTCCTTGGGCCGCGGCGGCCGCGCGCGAAAGATCGCGGCTCAGCGTCTCGCGCAGGTCTTCGACCGGCAGGCCGTGGGCGCGCTCGAAAAAGCGCAGCATGGCGTGATCGGAAATACGCAGGATCATGCGGCGCCTTTCGTCAGTTCCCGCTTGCGCCGCTCGTGCCGATGATAGGCGCGGTCATAGACGCGCCAGAGCTTTTCGGCCGCCCGCGTCGACGTTTTGGAAATTGCGAACAAGGCGCGGAAGCGCTCGTCGTAACCCTTGGTTTCGCTCCAGCGCCGCGCCGCCTGGGCGTCGGCCGTGGCGCGGTCGCTCGCCTGCCGCCATTCCCGGCCCAGGCGCTTCACATGCTCGTCGCCAGCGTCGAGGATCGCCCGCCGGAGATCGGCCTCCGTCGGGAGCAAGCGGCCGGCCAGGGCCCGCAGCTCGTCGCGGTCGAGATCGGCGAGCGTGAGCATCAGACGAGCCCCTTCTCGATCGCGAGCCATTCGGGCAGAGTCACGACGACGACGGCCCGGTCCTTCTTTTCAATCTCGATCCGCGATTTCGGGAGCCAGACGGCGTGATCGCGTTCGCCATCGTCCGAAACGAGAATCGCTTTCTCTGTCTCGGCATGACGCTGCATCGTGAGATCGACGAGGTCGGACTTCATCACCGCCCCCACATCATGTCGAAATCGCGCTCGAACGCCGCCACCGCCTCGGCGTCGCGGTCTATCGTCAGCTCGTTGTCCTGGCGGATCAGGCCGGAATGGGTGAAATTGGCGGAGCCGGAGCGATAGACCTTACCGTCCACGGCATAGGCCTTGAGATGCATGATCGCGCCGTGCTGCTTGAACCGGATCTCGACATTCGGCGTCCCCGCGAGCGCCTTCAGCGCCTCGGCCACCATGCCGACCGGATGCGGCTGGGTGTGGTCGCGATAGACGCGAACCTTCACCCCGCGCGCCGCTGCCTCCGCCAAGGCGTTGATGACCGGCGTCGACGTGAAGGCGTAGACCGCGATATCGATCGACTCGCGCGCCGAGCCGAGCAAAGCGACGTCGATCCGCTCCAGATTTTCCGCCGGCGCGAAATGAACCTCGACCGTGTGAACCGGCGCAAGGGTCTCGAAGGCCGCCGGCGCGAGCAGCGCGAAGCCGATCTCGGCCGCGCCGCCCGGGGCGGCGAGGAGGCTAAGGGCGAAGGCGAGAGCTTTCATGGTCAATGGCCTTTCAGAACCTGTTTGACGACTTCGACCGGGAGATCGACCTGCCGCGCGATATAAGCCGCGCCATGCCCGCCGCTGGCGAAAGCCTTGATCGTCCGGATCTGGACCGGCGCGAGCGATGGCCGCGCCTCGGCGTCGAGCCGGGCGGAATGGGCGCGTCATTCCTGCGCGACCTGGTGTGAGCAGAGGTTCATCTCGAACTCCCGCTCCATGAATTTCAGACGCGGCAGGCTGATCTTGCCGCGCCGCCGGCCGCCTTCGTCATCCTCACCGCGCTCGATCCGCGCGCCCCGGCGCTCGTCGAGCGCCGAACGTCCGGGCGCCGGCTCCCCCATGTCCAGCGCGGCGCCTGCACTGCGCTTCACCGCCGGCGAGGGCCGGTAATAGCGGCGCAGACGCTCCTCGCGCGAACGAGCCGGCATGGCGGCGCGCGGCGCTTCCTCGGCCTCTGGCGCCAAGATGGCGCCAACGACCTCGTCAACCCAATCGTCGCGCAACCACGATGCCTGAAGGATCTTCCAGGCGTTCTTCTCGCCGGTCGGCCCACAGCCGACGCACCGCGCCGCTGCCGCGCGCGGCAGTTCCGGAAAGGCGGCCAGAAGGCCGGCCAAAGCGAGATAGCGCGCGCGGACTTTTGGGTCGCCGCTGACATGCGCCTTGGTCTGTTCGAAGATCGCCAGTGGGTCCGCCCCCGTGAGCCGGGCGGCGGCGATGATGGCGCGGGCGACCTGATCGGCCGAGGCATAATAGACCATCAGCGGCCTCCTGCGCCCAGGCGCGCCAAGGCCAGCGCGTCACGGCCGACCTCCGTGATTTTGAATTCGTCGTCGATCAGACCGCGTTTAAGCAGCGCGCGGACGGTTCCGGTCGAACCTCCCATTTGCGAGGCGCCATGAAGGTGTGCGAGTGGCCGCCTCCCGGCTTCGAGATTCGACAATATCGCGCGCATGGCAGGAGAGATTTTGGCTATGGCTATCATGGGCGCGCCCCCGTCCTCCCGCGCAAAACCGCGCCCATCTTCATTGCCAGTCGATCGAGCTCGGCGTCGTCGCATTGGGCGAGAGGCGGCAGGCGCTCCAGGCAGGCGAAGTTTTCGAGATCGAAACCCGGAAGGCCCGCGGCGACGATCCGGCGCGCGATTGCGAGGACGACGGCGCGCTTGTTCATGGTCCGCTGCGGCAGGCCGAACTGATCGGCCCGCGCCTGGGTGACGAAGGCGACATTGGCCTCGCGCGTGATCATGGCTTTCAGCGCCTCGATCACTTTCGCGGCCTCGGCGCCATCGGTCAGGAAGCGATCGTGATCGACCTTGCATTGGCGCTTGACGAAGGCGAGCAGCGCCGCGTCGTCCGGATTGTCCACGATCGCGAGGTTATAGGCCGCGAGCCAGAGCGCCTGCAGGATCGGCGCATATTTGCCGCCGGCCGTGTCCTTTGCGGCGCGCGCCGTCTTGCGCCGGCCGCCCGCGCCCTGGGCGCCGGACAGCGCTCTGAGATCGTCCAGCAGGACGCCGGCCTGCGCCTCGGAAAGCTGCTTCGAGGAGAAGACCCGGAAGCGCTCCTTGAGATGCTGGCAATAATCCGCGTCCGAAAGGCCGGCCTGACCTTTCAGCACATGGATCGCCTTGATCTGATCGGCGCGGACGGCGTTCAACATGAGAATGTCTCCGTGTCGGTTTGGACGACGTCGGCGGTAATTCCCATGGCGGAAAGCGGTCCATAGCCCTCAGTGAATTCCGGGTTCAGCAAACTACGGGCCTCTAATTGCGCGAGGTGATGCGCGTGCTCTTCCCGGCTGTAGAACGGATAGAAATCCTTCCTGAAATCCTCCACGAAGGCGTCGGTGAATTTCGTTTCGTCGAGTTTGACCTCGACATATCGGGTGACCTTGATCAGGTATCTCATCCGTCCCTCCCTTCGGCCGCCAGCGACGCCTCGAATATCTTGAAAACCGTCGCGAGGACGGCGGCCCCGACGAAGTTCAACTTCGCGAAGCCGTCCTCGTCCACGACGAGCCGGTCAATTTCGGAATGACGCCGGCCATAGGCGATGCGCACGTCCGGACCGTCTGCGCCGGCGATCGTCAGCATCTGGCTGAAGGCTTCGTCGGAAAGCGACAAGGCGATTATCGCCGCGTTCATTTCGGTGATGGAATGATCCGTCGTCATCCCACCCTCCACATCTTCGGGGTGAAATCCGCGCATTCGGGGCCAGACTCGCCGTGGCGCCAGGCCTGCGGATATTCGGCATCGGTCGGATCGTAGCTCGCGGCGGCGAGCAGGACCCAACAGCCGTCTCCCGCGTGTTTCGCGCAATTCTCGCAAAAGAGCTTTTCGAAATCGCGCGCTTCCTTGCCCGTCTCGGGCTTGTAGGGACGATATTCAGCCATGGTGAGCCTCATCGAGAAGAGCGTCGAGCCGGCGGGTCGACGCGAGAATGTCGTCGGCCCGGATCTGGCCGGCGAGCAGGATCGCCGCGCATTGGGCGAAGAGAGCGACGACGAGGGCGACGATCGCCGCAACAGGAGCGCCTTGGATGAACAGGCCGCCCGCGAGAAAGCCGGCGACGATCGCCAGCGAGGAAAGGAAGGGAACCTTCATGCCGCCCTCCGAGTGATGCGAATGATGGCCTCAGGCCATGCGAGGAAGGAGAAACCGTCCGCCGTGCGAATTTCGAACAACGGGCGGCTATCGAGGGCGAAGCCCGCGATCGCCTTGACGGTCGCCGCGCCACGGCCGGCGACCTGAACCTCGTCGCCAACGGCGATCGGCCGCAGCTCGCCCTGTTTGGCGTGGTCGAGAAGGGCCAGATCCATCACTTCGCCCCCTCTAATACCGCCTCAAACGGCTCGACGGCGAAATTCTCGCCTTCCGAGCCGATGGTGACGCCGGGCACCAGGCGCGCCTTTTCGGGCTCCTGGAGCATGGCCTCCTTGTTGATTTCCTCCTTGACCCGGAGGAACTGGTTCAGGCCGAGAGTCTTGATCGCCGCGAGCGCCGCCTCGACGCCCTTGATCGTCACTTTCGGCGGCGCCAGGCGCCATTCGATCTTGCCGGTTCCGAGGTCGCCCCATTTGCGCTTCATGCCGTCGGTGAGAGTGGCGCGATTGGCCTCGCACCAGGTGCGCAAGCCCTCGGTCAGGGACCTCACCCGGTCGCCGAGCGGCGCGGCGGCGGCGTGTGCCTCCTCCTTGACGCGCGCCAGCTCGTCGTTCATGTCGGCCTCGATCCGCGCGATCTGGCGGTTGGCCTCGCCGATCTCGCGCACGAAGCGCGCGGCCTCTTCTTTCGATTGGGGAACCGGCGTATTCGCGCCCTTGGTCTTGGATTTAACAGCCATTGAATTGCTCCACTGATTGATGTTTCACGCGGCGTCGCCGCCGCTCGGGCCCGATTGATCGGCGACGTGGGCCGGCCCGAGGTGGACGGCGGCGCGGTCACGGGGAAAGTCGACGACATTGCCGGCATCGGCTGCGGCCAGGGCCGGCTTCACATGGTGCAAGGCGAGCACCTCGAGCGCCGCGGCCTCCTCGGCCGCCGCCTCCAGCATGTGCAGCAGCGCGCCCAAGGCTTTCGGCTCCATCGCAACGCCGTCTGCGGCATAAGGCGCGAGCATGCCATGGAGGGTCCAGATCGCCCGCGAGAGATGAAGTTCGCCGCGCTTTGCGTCACGCATGGGCCGCCTCCGTGCTTTTCAGCCGCGAATGCGGGCAGCCGCCCCGGCAGGCGGCATAAAGCCGGGTCCGGATCGCCGACGTGCCCCGGAACTTCTTCTTCTGCTCGTCGAGACAGCGGTCGCGGCCGATCTCGCCGAGGATCGGACAATCGACCTCGACGCCCATCAGCGCGCCGCGCACCTTCTCCTCGACGGCGCCCATGTCGCCGGCATAGGTCGCGTTGATGACCCCGGTGACCACGGCCGGCGAATAGCCGAGCCTTTTGGCGGCGGCGACGCCGTTGGTGCGGGCCGCTTCCTCGGCGAGTGCGACCACCCAGTCGGGCAGCGCGTCGCCCCAGTTGCGCCGGGCGTTGCCGACGAAATCCGTCCTGGTAACGTTAACGGGGGCGGTCATGACAAAACCTCGCTGGCGGAGGCTTCGCCGACCGCTTTCATGATGTTGGGATCGAAGACGACGCGCGCGTCGAAGATACGCGGCGCGAGCGGCCCGCTATTGGCCTTGCGCTTGAGACGGTAGGTCGAAGGCGCGTTCTTGCCGCCGTCGTCGAGCAGTTCGACGAGGCCCGCCTGCCGGAGCTGGCAGATGTAACGCGTCGCGGTCTTGAACGAGATTTCGAGATCGTCGGTTGACGCGGCGACCGCGAGTTCGCGCAGCTGGAAGTTCGCCATCGATCGAATGGCCGTCCAGAGCTGCTGCCGGACGCGGCCCTTCAGGCCGTCGACTTTCGGAATTTGCGGCGGGTGACCTTGCTGGACGACAACCCGGAAGATCGCGGCGCGGTCCGATCGTTCGCCAACGCGCTCGACGAAACCTTCGCGGATGCAGCCCTCGATATAAGTCCAGATGGCGCGACGGGTCACGCCATTCGATGATTTGAAAATGTCGGTGATCGTGAATCCGCCAGCGGCCTTAGTCCGCTCGCGCATGATCCGCCAATAATGGTCCGGCCCCTTGGGCAAGCGGAGTTTGACGGCGATCTCGCTCATGCCGCCCTCCCGCTGCGCAGGCTCATCACGCGGCCATTGCGGGCGGCGGGCGCCTCGCCGGTGAAGATTTCGCCGCGGTAATTGGCGACCGTCAGGCCTTCGGCCGGCCGGTTGGCGGCGTGCCAGTCGTGCATGGTCGAGAGCGTCACCACGACACGGCGGGCGCGGCCTTGCGCCTTTTCGCGCACCAGGTCGAGCAGCGCGTCCTCGATCGTGATCCCCGGCAGGAAGATCGCCGCGAGCTTCTTGCAATCCTCGAGATCGCAGGCCTCGGCCGGATACCAGGACAGCACCCGGTTATGGACGCGCTCGACGCGGGCGAGCTTCGCCGGCAAGGCCTCCTCGCCGATCAGCAGGACCGGGATCTGCGAATGCTCCGCGATCTCGCGCACCAGCTCGATCAGGCCCTTGTCGACGAGCTTGTCCGCCTCGTCCACGATCAGCGGACGGTCGGGAGTCTCGGACAAGGCGATGATCGCCTGCTCCATCAGATCGGAGGTCGCGCCCCTGGGCTCGGCGATGCCAGCCTCGCGCAGGACGGCGCGCACGAAAGACTTCTTGTTCCAGCTCTCGCCGACTTCCACGCGCACGGCGTTGAGCTTGTTCAGCACATAGATCGAGGCATAGGTCTTGCCGAAGCCGGAAGGCCCGTACATCACCCCGATATTCGGCAGCGACGGCGGCCTCTTCTGGATCTTGAGCGCGAGCTGGACGAAGCCGGCGACATTCTTCAAAGCGGCGAGCGTGTGGCTCGGTTTGACAATCGATAAGGCGTCTGACATTCTCTGGTCTCTTAGAAATTTGAGGACTTCCAAGGCTGGACGCGCCAACGTCCGGCCTTCATTTTTTCCGGCGGGGGACGCGCGACCCTTCCCCGCCGGCTTTTCGCGAGGCGCTAACGCAACGCCGCCTCGCCGAAATCGTCGTAAACAGCCCGCAGGCCCTGGTATTCGGCGGTGCCGGCGTAGCCGAGCAGCCAATCCGCATCGGTCGCGGCGATAGGAACGCCGGCCTTCATGTCTTCTTCGAGCGCCAGGGCGCGGCGGAAGCGCTGCTGTTTGGTCTCGGGCAGCGCGGTGACCTTGGCCACCGATACCGGCGCGGCGCCCGCGAGATCGGCCTCGACCGCCTTTTGCATTTCCTCGCGCGCGGCGTCGGGCGCCGGCGTCGCGGGAGCGGCAAGCGCCCCTGCCGCCGCTTCGAGCGCCGGCGTCGAATAGGTTTCGGTGGGCTTGGGGAAAGACAGCAGCTTGCCGGCGGCCTCGGCCTCGCGCCGCGCGATCGCCTCGGCCAGCGCCGGCTTGTCCTTCTTGATCTGGCGCAGCTCGCGGCGGATCGGCGCGGTGCGCGCGGCGAGCAGTTCGGCCTGCAGGCGCTTGAACTCCATCGCGGCGGCGACCGGATCGACGCCCGCCAGTTCCGGGCACAGACCCTCGCCGAGAAAAGCCACGCCGTCCGGCGAAAAGAGATAGATGCGGCCGAGGTCCGCCGGATCCATGCGCGCCAGCACGCGTTCGCCCGGCATGATCGTCGGCGTCAGATATTGCGCATTGTCGACACGCACGCCGCGCTTGGTCGTGGTACGGATGCCGTCGCCGCCGGCGATCGGCGCCAGCAGCATGTCGAGCGCGTGAATGTCCTCGATCCGGCGGATTTTCCCGGCATAGGCCGCCGCAACCTGCGCCGGCGATTTGCCGCCAAGGCCGCCATGGGCGCGATGCTCATAGCGCACGCCGGCCCAATGGTCGGCCTTGTCCTGAAGGCCCTTGGCGTCGAGCGAGACGCAGAAAATATTGTCGTCCGTCTCGCCAAGCCGCGCCGCGAAAGCCTTGCGCTCCTCGATCACCTTGCGGTCGGCGACATTATGCCCGATGAAGCCCGGCAGGTCGGTCGCGCAATCGTGCTGGAAAGTGCCGATCACCCGCTCGACATGGGCCTTGGCCTTGGGGTCGAACGGCCGCGACACATTGATCTCGATCTCCAGCGCATGCATCAGGCCAACGGTGCGCTTGGCCTTGAAATCCGAGCCGTTGTCGGTCTTGATCCGCTCCGGAACGCCCCAGGCCAAAAGTGCGCGGCGCAGCAGCAGGCAGACGGCCTCCGCGCGCGGTGTCTTGGTCACATAAATGATGGTCCGGCGCGAAAAGCGGTCGATGCAGGCGTAGACCGAATGGCGACCTGTGGTCAGCAGCACGTCGGCCGGCGAGGCGTCGATCATCCACAACTCGTTGAGCCGCGTCGCCGGGTTCGAATTCTCGCCCGAGGCCTCGTATTTCGACTTCCAGGCGTCGGGATTGGTGATGCGGGTGAGCGCGACTTTTTCGTCCGCTTTAAGGGCCGTTAAAGCCCGACGGACATTGCGCGTCGAAACCTTCAAATCCGGGAATTGCGCGGTGAGATAATCATGCGCCGATTGCGCGGACGTGTGCGGCTTGTGGGCGAGAAATCCGAGCAGCCAGGACCGCACGTCCGGCTGGTCGAGAGCGCCCGATCCGCGCCGCGCCGCGCCGCGATCGACGGCGAGGCGTCCAATTGCGCCGGAGCCGCGCAAGACGCGCCAACGCGCCAGGCTGCGCGGCGAAATTTCCTTCACCGCCTGGCGCGCCCAGGCGTCGATTTCGACCTTGCCGAGATTGTAGAGCGCGCAGAAGGCCTTGTCGGCCACGACCCGCGAGAACACGCCGGCGCTGAAGAAGCGGTCCGCTGCCGCGAGAATCGCCAGCCGCGCGTCGCGATGATCGAGCGCGGGAAGAACGAGCTGCTCGCCCCCAAAGGACGCTTCGTCCGCCTCTCCCAGGATACGGTCGCCCTCGCTCACCACGATCTTTCCGGCGATCCGCGCCGCATAGGCCGCGAGCGCGCCCTGCGGAAGGAGATCGGCGTGATATTCGAAGCCGCCGCCAAGCCCGCGCCGGCGCCGAATCTTGCCCTCCACACCCGCCCAGCCCTCGCGCTCGGCCAAAAGATCCCAGCCCTTTCGGGTCGCGGGGAGGCCAGGCAAGGCGAGAGCGGCCAGCTCGGCCGTGGTGAACCAGGATTTCACGGCCTCACGCCCCCATGAGGAAAATGAACTCGGCGGCGACGAGCATGCCGCCACCCAGACTGATGACGACGCCGGTGATCGCGACGGGGAGGAAGGAGAGGAGCCTCATTTGCGGGCTCCTTTGGCGGGCGCGTAAGCGAGATCCGCCGCTTCGAGAAAATTGGCGCGGGTGACCTTGTCGGCCTTGGTCCAGGCGTCGAGTAGGATCGAATAAAGCCGCGCCTGCGGATCATGGACGACGGCGGCGGCAAATCCGGCCGTCACCTTGGCCTGAGTTGACGTCTTGGCCGCGCCAGCGCCGATCAGCCCCGCGACCGCGCGCTGCTGCTCAGGCTCCAGCTCGGCGATGGCGAGCAGTTCACGCTGGTTGCGCTCGAGCTTGGTCCCGCGCAGGGCTTTGATCGCCTGCGGATCAAGCTTCTCGGCGAAACCGATCGCCAGGTCGATCGCACGTTCCGAGAGGCCCACCTTCTTCGCGGCATTGCGGCTGAACCGTTCCGCGAAAATCAAATCGCAATGTTTGCGATTTGATTTTTTTGCTGACTTCCGATCGCCACCACGCGCAGTTTCGGGGTGAATTGACTGGTAAATTCTCTTGCGTTCGAGCAGAAAAAGCGCGCGATCGAGCGCGTTCAACTCGTGGCGCGCCAGATTCTCGTCAATCTCGGCGAGCTTGGCTTGATCCTCCGTCATTTCTTCGATGACGAAATGCTTGCCCTGTTCGAGGTCGTTCCAGCCGTTGAGGCGGAAGGCGTCCAGACGATGCGCGCCAATGACGAGCCGGTACGGCTTGCTCGCGCCCGGCGTCGGTCGGATCGTGATCGGCTGTTTCGGCCCGATCTCCTTCATGGAGATCGCAATCAGTTCGGAATGGTCCCGATCGACGGGCCGTATGCGGCCGGAGTCGTCGATATCGGAAATCTTAATGAAATTAACCATTCTCAGGCCGCCTTATGGTCAGAAGAGAGACAGGACGACGCGCCCGCGCTAGTCTGCCCCCCGGAGGGCGCGTCTGTGGGTGGGAAAAAGCGCGGCCAGATCTCGTGTGGGTCGACGCCCAGGAAGGCCGCGATGGCCAGATTGGCGCGCGGATGGCGCTTGCCGAGCGCCCAATGCATGCTCTTTGGCGAAAGACCGGTCTTTCGACCCAATGCCGCGAGCGTCGTGCCGCGTTTACGGACTGCGGCGATGATGTCGGCCCTGTGCCAACCTTCTTCCGCGCTCAAATCCCACCTCTTTTTCAACCGGTGTTCAAAAACGAACACCACAAATCACCTTTCCCTGATTTGTGAGTATTTTTGCGCATCAGTCAAGACCGAAATGAGCGTTTTTGCACACCGAGGGCGCGCATGAGCGACTGGCTCTCGATTGTGCGGACACGAATTGCGGAGGCGATCGGCGGACGTTCCGGCGCGCTCGCTTTCGAAAAGGCGACTGGGGGGCGTTTCCGCCGGACAACTGTGCAAAGGTGGATCGACGGCGGCACTTGGCCTGATCTTGCCGAAATGACCGAATTCGCAGCCGCCACAGGAAGGCCGGTCGAGTGGTTCCTCGGGACCGAGGCGCCGAAGGCGCCCGAGCCTCCCGGAACCGTCATCGTCCCCGTGCTCGACGTCCACGCCTCAGCTGGCCCTGGTCGCGTCGCCGACGTCGTCCGCGCCGAGGCCGAGTTCGCCTTCCCGCTCTATTTTCTGCGCCGGCTCATTGGCGATCGCGCCAGCTCGGCAAAACTCGAGAGCCTCCGCGCCCACGGAGACAGCATGGCGCCGACGATCGCCAACGGCGCCCTGCTGATCGTCGATCGGAGCCAGCGCGATTTACCTCAACCTGTCAAAAATGGCCCCAAAACCCGCCGCCCTCTGGCGAACGCGCCGATTTTTGTGTTCTATCAGGGTGAGGATTTGCGCCTGAAACGCCTGCGGCCGGTCAACGAGAAACTCGTCGCCGTCATTAGCGACAATATCGAAGAATATCCCGTCGAGATCGTCCAGCCAGGAGCCGACGGCGCGCTAAAAATCATCGGCAAAGTCATTTGGTGGGATAATCGATTATGACAGAAAAAACCACGTCAGATACAATTATGTTTCAACCAAAACGTAAACTTCGTGTTCCTTTCGGACTGATCATGTTCGCCATTATTGGTGCCCTATACTGGTATTTCTCGCAGCCAAGATTTTCTGTAGACGAAATTAACCGTATTAAGACAGATATAAAATTGAAGTTTGAGGAACGTAAAGGCGTTCACGTCATTGATATCGACCTTATTAAAGAAAATGACCGCAAATTAATGGGCCTCGTTAAGCTGAAAATTGACGGTCTCGATGAGGAAATTACAAAGAGTTGTTCGGCTCGGATGGGAGACGACAGTCGATATATTTGGGAATGTCAATGACCAATGACGCTTACCAACCGCACGACGGGGTCGCTGGCGTCGGCCTTTGGTTTTCTGTCGACCCAGACG